>Ga0310343_10001540_pt1 | contig 11856 bp, 9 predicted proteins | sample HC15DNA2025_MG_FD_203519 | JGI IMG/M metagenome (GOLD analysis project Ga0310343, IMG submission 203519) | Marine microbial communities from station ALOHA, North Pacific Subtropical Gyre - HC15-DNA-20-25_MG | ecosystem: Environmental > Aquatic > Marine > Oceanic | place: Pacific Ocean: North...
TTACAGGTTCTTCAAGAGGAATAGGGAAGGAAATAGCGAAACAATTTATTGATAATGACGCTGAAGTAGTTTTGAATGGGATAAATTCTGAAAATTTAAATAAAGTTACTAATGAATTTAAAATAGAAAAAAAATTTGCAATTAAAGCTGATGTTACGCAATTTGAACAAGCAAAGAAGTTATTAAAAGAGGCTGAAATATTGATGAAAAAAATTGATATTATTATATGTAATGTTGGTAGTGGAGAATCAGTAAAACCTGGTGAAGAAGACTATTCAGAATGGCAAAGAGTATTTCATAGAAATCTTTGGAGTACAACAAATATAGTAGAAGCAGGCAGGTCTGCACTTAAGAAAACAAGAGGAATATTCATTTGTATATCTTCTATTTGTGGGCATGAAGTAATAGAAAACGCCCCAATAACATATTCAACAGCTAAATCAGCATTAAATTTTTACATTAAGGCAATATCTAAACCTCTAAGTAAAGACAAAATAAGAATTAATGGAGTATCACCAGGAAATGTTTTATTTAAAGGGTCTTCATGGGAAGAAAAAATAAGAAGAAATCCAAATCTTTATGATTTAACATTAAAGGATGTCCCATTGAAGAGATTTGGAACAGTTAATGATATAGCTAAAATGTGTCTTTGGATGGCTTCAGATAATGCTACCTTTTGTAACGGAAGTATAGTTGTTGTGGATGGTGGTCAGTTGAAAACTTGATATTTTTGGTTTTTTTATTTTTCAATTAAACTATATGATATAAAAATATGCTTATATAAAGATTTTGAAAAAAATCTATGCAATAGTACCAGCTAGATCTGGTTCAAAAGGAGTCCCTCATAAAAATATTAGAAAATTGGGGGGACATTCATTAATTGAATGGGCAATAAAATCTTGTAAAAAAAGTTCGTTTATAGATGATATATATTTCTCATCTGATTCACCTGCTTATTGTGAAGAGGCAATAAATTATGGTGCAAAGGCCCCTTTTTTGAGACCAAAAGAAATATCTAATGATTTGTCCACAGATTTTGAAATGTTTATACATGCTTTAAATTGGTTTAAAGATAATCTAGAGGAACCTGAACTTTTTATTCATATTCGTCCAACTACTCCATTACGTGATCATAAAATTATTGATGAAGCGATTAGGCTTTTCCTGGAACATCCAGAGTCAACCTCACTTAGATCAGTTCATGAAATGAGTGAATCTGCTTATAAAACTTTCGAGATATCATCAAAATCTAAATTAGTTCCTATTTTTGGCAGTAAATTTGAATCTGATTTGGTCAATCAGCCTAGACAAACTTTCCCTAAAACATACGTAGCAAATGGTTATGTAGATATAATTTCTCCAAAGCATGTAAGAAAATATAACTCATTGCATGGTACAAGTATTTTCCCTTTTATTACTCCAACAACTCATGAAATTGATAATGAGTATGATTTTAATTATCTAAACTTTCTAATTAAACAAGACCCAAATATAATCAAAAAAGTATTTGACTAAATTAATGACAAACTATCAATTCAATTTTGAACCAGTAGAAGTTGATTTTGTTGATACTAAAAATAGATTAATTCAAACCTCAATCCCAGTAAAAGGTACTAAAGAGATTTTTGAAAGATTAAATAAAGTTGAATCAAGATCTATGCATGGACAATTACCAATAGTTTGGGATAAAGCCGAGGGCTTCAAAGTCTTCGATATGGCAGGCAATTGTTGGATCGACTTTACTTCGACAATTTTTGTTGCTAATGTTGGCCACTCTAATGCAAAGGTATCTAAAGCAATTCGAGAGACATTAGATAATCCATTATTTAGTTGTTATGCCTACAGTAATCTTAAAAGGGCTGAATATTTAGAAAAACTTATAGCTTTTGCAGGATATCCTTTTGAAAAGGCTTTTTTGTTATCTGCTGGAACTGAGGCTACAGAAGCAGCTATGAAACTAATGAGAATGAATGGTCAAAGAAAAAATAAAAGACGACTTGGGATAATATGTTTAGAGAATAATTGGCATGGGCGTACTTTAGGGGCTCAAATGATGAGTGGCAATGAAAGGCAGAAAGAATGGATAGGCTTTAAGGATCAAGACATACATCACATACCCTTCCCATATCCCTGGGTAGTTAATGAAGAAGAAGCAGAGGATTTTTTAAATAGGTCAATAAATACTCTTAAATTAAATGGAATTGACATAAATAGAGATATTTGTGGATTTACTCTTGAAACCTTTCAAGGCTGGGGAGCAATTTTTTACCCTAAACTGTTCGTAAAAAGAATTAAAGAAATTTGTCTTAAGCATGATATTTTGCTTACTTTTGATGAAATGCAATCTGGTTTCGCTAGAACAGGCAAAAAATTTGGTTATGAGCATTATGAGATTGTCCCTGATTTATTGTGCGTTGGTAAAGGAATGGGTGGAGGAGTGCCTCTGTCAGGGGTGATAGGAACTAGTGAGATTATGGATTTGCCGGATATAGGAAATATGAGTAGCACCCATTCTGCAAATCCTATGGTTTGCTCAGCGGGATTGGCAGTTTTGAATGAAATAGAGGAACAATTTTTAGTCGATCAAGCCCTTAAAAAAGGAAAATTTTTATTTGATTATTTGCAAAAAATAAAATTGAAATTTAGTAATAAAGTCTCATATATTTTTGGTAAAGGCTTAATTGCTGCAATTTTATTCCATGAAAATAATAAACCTGATAGTCAATTTGCAAGTAAAGTAGCAGAAAGATGCATGCAAAAAGGATTACTAGTCGTGCATACTGGAAGAGAATCTATAAAAATCGGACCACCATTAGTAATAACTATTGAGGCTTTAGAGGAAGGTCTACAAGTATTAGAAGAATCTATTATGGAACTTATTGATTAGCTATGTAAGTTAATTAATTTGATAAAAAATCTTTTTATATTTTTTCTATTTGTTATTTAAATTTCAAATCTTATATTCTTTGATAAATAAAATAATAGTTATTAACAATTTATTAGGTTTCAATTAAATTATTATATTAAAGCTTAAATATGTTTCAATAATTAGTAATCTCTTATTAAATTTTAGGAACATTAGAAAATTATATTTTAAGTGCTATATTTTATTAATTAATAAATAATATTTATTAATTTGTTTTGGATGTTGGTAGACAAACAATACCTCTAAATAGGAGAGTAGATTAGATTATGGATAGAAAGAAAAATTATGGATAAAGAGAAGTCTTTAAGCTTTAGTGATATGGATAATGACAAATATATTTACATAATTGCAGAAATAGGTATTAATCATAATGGCTCAATGGAATGTGCAAAACAACTTATTGATATGGCAGTAAAAAGTGGCTGTGATGCAGTTAAGTTTCAGAAAAGAGATTTAGACATAGTATATGGTGAAGAAATCTTATCACAATATAGAGAGAGTCCTTGGGGCTCCACGCAAAGAGAACAAAAAGAAGCTTTAGAATTTTCTGTTGAAGAATATAAAGAGATAGATAGATATTGTAAGGAAAATTGTATCCAATGGTTTGCCTCTTCTTGGGATGAAAAAAGTCAATTAGAAATGAGACAGTTCAAATTCCCTTTTAATAAAGTAGCTTCTGCAATGTCCACAAATAAATCCTTTGTTGAACTAGTAGCATCAGAAGGTATCCCCACTTTCGTTTCGACTGGGATGAGCGAAATAAAAGATATAGATTGGGTAGTGAATACTTTTAAGAAATATAATTGTGAGTTAATGCTTATGCATACTGTAAGTACATATCCCTCATTAGAGGAAGATTTAAATTTAAAATGTATTCAAACTCTTAAAAATAAATACAATCTACCAATTGGTTACAGTGGTCATGAAGTGGGTGTATCTCCTTCGATTATTGCTGCTTCTATGGGGGCTGCAGCTATAGAGAGACATATAACTATTGATAGAGCTATGTATGGAAGTGACCAAGCAGCATCACTAGAATTAGCAGGCCTTAGACAACTATGCGATACACTTAGGAAAATCCCAACTATATTAGGTAGCCCAATAAAAAAAATCAATAAAGCCGAAATGGAAATTGCTGATAAATTGAGATATTGGACTTGAAAAATGAAGACTTATGTAATTGATATTGATGGGACAATATGTAGTAATACTTATGGAAAGTATGAAAATGCGACTCCTTTTGATGATCGAATTTCTGTAATAAATAAACTTTATAAAGATGGTAATGTTATTAAATTTTTTACAGCTAGAGGCTCAACAACAAATAAAGATTGGAGTGAATTAACCAAAAAACAATTATCAGATTGGGGAGTTAATTACCATGAATTAATTATGGGTAAGCCAGAGGGAGACGTTTTTATAGATGATAAAGCTTTTAATAGTGAAAACTGGAATTGGGATGATATAAATTCAATTATTGAAGAATCAACTTATCAAATTAATGATTCACTTAAACAACATTTAAATACAATTCAAAAAATATTAAGAGATAAACTTTTAAAAACAAAGGTCCAAAATGTGATTAATTTAGTAGTGAATACATTAGATAAAAAAGGAAAAGTATTTCTAGCAGGGAATGGAGGAAGCTTTGCGGACTCTCAACATATAGCAACTGAGTTTGTAGCAAGATTCTCAAATAATAGGAGACCTTTACCATCTATTACCTTGGGTACAAATTCAAGCAATCTTACTGCAATTTCAAACGATTTTGGCTTTGATGAAATTTTTTCAAGAGAATTCCAAGCCTTAGCAAATAAGAATGATTTTTTAATAGCTATATCAACAAGTGGCAACAGCAAAAACATAATTAATTTAATATCAAAAGCTGAAGAGATGGGGATTGAGTTTTTTATTCTAACTGGATCAGATGGTGGGGAGTTATCTAAGTATAAAGATAAAATTTTATTTGTTCCTTCAAATAATACTGCTACTATTCAACAGATCCATATAATTCTCCTTCATATAATTGTAGAGTTATCTGAAAAAAAATTTTTCTAAACATACCCTCTATGCAAAAAGATACATTGTTTAGTTTAAAAAAAGGTTTTTATATAGTTACTGGAGGTCTTGGACTACTAGGTAAAATGCATTGTGAAGCAATATCAGAATATGGTGGTACTCCAGTTATTTTTGATATCGAAGCAAAAGATTTTAATTCTTATAAAAAGTATTTAAAAGAAATTTCTACTATTGAACCAATTTTTATAAAGACTGATATTACCAATGAAAGTTCAATAAAAGAAGCAATTTCTAAACTTAAAGAAAAAGATCTTCCTGTAAAAGGTTTAATCAACAATGCTGCAAGAAATCCCTCAGTTTCGTCTAAAGGATTGCAAAAATCAAATAGATTAGAAGAATTTTGCATTGATGAATGGAATAATGACTTACAAGTTGGTTTAACTGGAGCATTTCTTTGTACTAAGATTATTGGTACATATATGAACCAAAATCTTGGTGGTAACATTATTAATATTTCGTCTGATTTAGGAATTATTGCGCCAAATCAAAATTTATATAAAGATGACAGTCTTAAAGATGAGGAACAATTTGTAAAGCCTATTAGTTATTCGGTAGTTAAATCAGGTTTAATTGGATTGACAAGATATACTTCAACTTATTGGCCGGATAAAGTGAGGTGTAATTGCTTGTGTCCAGGAGGTATCTATGTTGATCAGCCTGATGACTTTTTAGAGAAGATAAGTGACTTGATACCAATGAAAAGAATGGCTCAGAAAAATGAATATAAAGGGTCAATAGTTTTCTTACTCAGTGACGCATCATCATATATGACAGGTTCAATCATCTCAGTTGATGGAGGACGTACTGCTTGGTAAATAACTTCCTTTTCTCTTATTGTTTTAAGATGGCCAGGGTGTTAATACCAAAGTAAAATTTAATTTTTGTATTTATTTTTTTTTCGATTCTAGCAAAATTATTGAAAGTAATTAAATTTCGTATTTAGTTTTTTGTGATTTATAAATTTAAATTTATCTCTATTTATAGTACTTTTTATACCATGCATAAAAATTTTTAATGCCTTTTTTTAGTGAAGTTTTTGGTTTGAAGTCGACATAACTTTCTATCTCACTGGTATCAGCCTCAGTAGCTTTTACATCACCAGGTTGCATTTCTACATAATCCTTAATCGCCTTTATTCCAATTTCTTCTTCAAGACATTTTATAAAATCAAGCAAATATACAGATTTACTATTACCAATATTGAATATTTTATAAGGAGCCCAACTTGATTGCGGATTTGGTTTTTTATTATTGAAACTTTTATCTGATGAAGCAGGTTTATTTAACAATCTAAAAATTATTTCTACAACATCATCAATGTAAGTAAAGTCCCTGTACATTTCACCATTATTAAATATTTTTAAAGGTTTTTTTGATAATATACTTTTTGTAAATATCATTGGAGACATGTCTGGCCTTCCCCATGGCCCATAAACAGTAAAGAAACGCAAACCAGTACAAGATAAACCAAAAATATGACTATAAGTATGTGCTAGTAGTTCATTACTTTTTTTTGTAGCAGCATATAAGCTTACTGGATGATCAACACTATCTTTTTCTGAGAAAGGAATTTTAGTATTACCGCCGTAGACCGAACTACTACTAGCATAAATTAGGTGTTTAATTTTGTTTGCTCGACAACATTCGAGTAAATTACTAAATCCTACTAAATTTGACTTTATATAAGCACTAGGATTATCTATTGAAAATCTTACTCCTGCCTGAGCAGCTAAATTTATTACTATGGAGGGATTATATTTTTCAAAAATATTATTTAATTTTGTATTTTCAACAAGATCACATTCAATACAAATAAAAGTATTATTTTTTGATTTAGATATAAGTTCTAGTTCTTTGATTCTTGAATTTTTGAGTTTTACGTCATAATAGTTATTAAAATTATCTATTCCTATCACTTTATAGGATTCATTTAGTAATTTTTTGCAGATATGAAAACCTATAAAACCTGCAACTCCTGTTATTAAGATTATTTCTTTTTTATGCATTTTTTAAATCAAAATATAATTAATACTAACCTTGTTTTATGAATTTACTTTAACTTTTAAAAATACTAAATAATCAAAAAAGTTTAAACTTAATCAAAATTACTCTTTTAAAAAATTTTAAATTTGCAAAAAACTTACTAGTTGGAAATTCTATCTTCAATTAATTCTTTACTTTTAATCTATTGCAAATATAAGCAAAAATCCTATCACTTGATGTGCCATCTCCAAAGGTATTTTTAGCCTTCGCCATTACATGATATTTTTGCTCATTTGATAAAAGTAAACTTGCTTCTTTATAAATATTTTTTTCTTTTGTGCCTACTAATTTTGATGAACCGGCTTCAATAGCTTCACCCCTTTCGGTGACATCTCTAATAACTAAGACTGGTTTGCCTAAAGAGGGGGCTTCTTCTTGTAAGCCTCCAGAATCAGTAATTACAAAATAACAATTTTTTATTAAGTAAACTAATTTTCCGTAATCTAAAGGTTCTATTAGCAATGCTTGGGGATTATTACCTAATATCCTTTTTAAAGGTTCTCTTACTTTCTTATTAGGATGCATAGGAAGAATTACTTGGCTATCAGGATAATTATCTAAAACTTTTTTGATACCTTTTGCTATCCCTAACAATTTATTCCCCCAATTTTCTCTTCTATGTATCGTAGTAAGAATTATTTTTTTATTTTTAAAATTTAATTCATTAAAATCAAAATCAAGAATTTTAGTTGAAGCAATATTTAAAGCATCAATAACGGTATTGCCAGTTTTATAAGCATTTTTTGTTATTCCAATTTTATTTAAATTATCTAGAGCATTTTGAGTTGGGGCAAAATGTAAATTAGCTATTTGCGTTATCAATCTTCTATTTGCCTCTTCAGGAAATGGTTCAAGCAAATTTCCTGTTCTTAATCCTGCTTCAATATGGGCTACAGGAATCTTTAGATAAAATGAGCAAAGTGCTGCTGCAAATGCCGAGGTAGTATCTCCTTGAACTAAAACTATTTCAGGTTTGGTTTCTAAAAATTCTTTCTCTAGCTTATTTATTATTGACTCAGTAAGATAACTTAAAGACTGAGTTGATTTCATAATTTCTAAATCTTTATCAAGACAAATCCCAAAAAAATTTAATACATCTTCTACTAAATCTTTATGCTGGCCTGTGCTTATAACTCTGACTTTGAACTTCTTAGATTTCTTGAATTTAATTATTACAGGTGCTAACTTTACAGCTTCTGGCCTAGTCCCAAAGACAAAAGTTATTAAAGGTAGATGATTATTTTGAATATCTAAAATAAATGTTATTCTCATGTATAATTATAGATTGATATTTAAGATGTTTTCGCGGGTTAAATTAATTGAAATAATTTAAATTTATTTATGTATTTCTATAGTTGGATATTTTTTTTTATAGTCATTTTACTTTCTACATTTCTTTCTGTTTTAACAACAGGGAAAATTAGAAACTATAGTAATAAATTTCTTATTAAAAGAAGAAAGAAAGAAATTGGGAGAACCCAAAAAAAGTTTATTTCTAGAATGGGTGGTATTGGAATTTATATTACATTTTTAATAACTTTTTTCTTGTTAAGATTTCTTGTTGGATTTGAAAAAGAGATTTTGTTAATAGATGAAATTCCCTATAAAGCAATATTATTAGCCTCATCATGTATTTTTCTAATAGGGATAATTGATGACATTATATATTTATCACCAAAAATTAGATTATTATGCCAATTCACAATAAGCATAATAGCTTGGCTTAATGGATTAAGAATTGGAAATATAGATATTAGTTTTCTTGGAAATTTAAATTTAGAAATTACATTACCTTTTTTTCTGAATTTAATAATTTCAAGTATTTTTCTTGTAGGAATGACTAATGCTATTAATTGGATTGATGGATTAGATGGATTAGCTGCGGGTCATATTGGAATCAGCTCATTTGGGATATGTTTAATATATATTTTTTCATTTAGCCCATTATTCAATTTTTTGCTTCCTGTATCTTTAATAGGTTGTATATTAGGCTTTCTTTTTTATAATTTTTATCCTGCAAAGATATATATGGGGGATGGAGGATCAAATTTTTTGGGATTTATGATTTCTTCAATTGCAATATTGATGACCCAAAGTAGTAGCTTAAAGGTAAATATATTTTCTTTAGCCTTATTGAACTTCTTGCCAATTAGCAATATGATTGTGGTGATTTTCGAAAGAATTTATAATGGATTTTCTCCTTTTTACCCAGATAGAAGACACATACATGACAAAATTATAAATATGGGTTTGAGTCATAAAAATACTGTAAAGACTCTTTATTTATTTTCAGGTTTATTTGTTTTTTTAGGATTAATGATATAATTATAAAATTCAATTTTTTCTTTAATTGATAATTTGTATATTAAAAATTATCAAAGTTAGTGTAGGATTGCTAGTCATAGTGAACATAATTATTAAAAATGAATTTCAGTAATAATAATAATTTAGATAATGAAATTGATTTAAAAAAAGTATTTTTTATATTTTTAAAGCGGAAAAAAATAATCGCCTTTATATCTACTTTAGGTTTTATATTTGCTGGTATAGGCTCATTATTTTTAGAAAAACAATGGAAAGGTCAATCCCAAATTATACTTCTTAGTCAGGGAAAAAGTAATTTATTATCTAAAGTAGAAGATCCGTATTTTCTGGATTTAAAAAGTGAAATAGAAATTTTTAAAAGTTCTTCATTAATTAGAGATATTTTTGAATACGTCAAGAAAGAAAAAATAAAAAATGATAAAAGTTTTAAAGATTTTAAATTTAGAGATTGGATACAAACTTTAAATTTTGCATATAATGAAGATAATGGACTAATTGATATTTCATATATAGATAAAGATAAAACTCTTATTAAGAAGACTCTTGATAAACTTTCACTAAAATACATAGATCATTTTACATCTCAAAGACAAAAAACTATTAATCAAAAAATAAAATCACTTGAAAAAAATATTAAGCTTTATGATCAAAAAAATAAAGATAAACGTCTTGAATTTCTAAAATTTGCAACTGATAATAATTTTCTTTTAATCGATATTGAAGAACCAAGAGAATTTAAATTAACGAATCAATATAGTAGATTTAAAATAGCAAATGAAATAAAATACTTAAATGAGAAAATAAAAAATCTACAAAATATATCTAATGAAAGTCTTGACTTGGTAACTAATCAGATTTCCTTTGATCCTGATTTTAGAGATATTAGTAACCAAAATCTGATTAACGAAATTAAATTATTAGAAGAAAAAATTTCTGGATCTACTCAATTATCTGATTCACAGGAAAAGAGTTCTAGAATTTTGCTTAAGAAAAAAGAGGATTTATTAATTAAGCTTAGATCTCAATTATTAGATTTTTATAAAAGCAAATTAATTAATAAAAAAGATAAATTAAATGCTTCAGAACAATCTTTAGATATACTTTTGGAATACTCAATTCTCAAAAGTAATTTAATACAAGATTTGAAGTTTATCAATCAATTAAAAAAAGAATACAAATTCTTAGTCATAGAAAAAGATATTAAAAATAGACCTGGTTTTATTACCAAGAAACCTTATTTGCTTGAAAGTCCTCTAGGACCATCAAGAAGATCTATAGCTTTACTTGGACTGTTTGGGGGTATAGTAATAGGCTCTATAATCTCTCTTTTATTAGAATTGAAGTCTGGGAAAGTAATGTTAACTGATGAAGTTGAAACGTCCTATGAATTCACAGTTCTTGAATCATTATCTATCAATAAGATAAATAATTGGGATCTAAAGTTAAAGATTTTTTATGAAAGTTTTTTAAAAAGTTTGAAAGGATCCTTAGCTATATATTTTGTAGAAGAGAGTATTCCATTAGTACAAGAAAAATTAGATAATTATGTTAAAAAAAATTTTGGCGATAGGAAAATTTTAATTACTAATAATTTTGAAAGCATTTTGGAATTTGATAATTTGATTTTGGTTGTAACTTTAGATAAATCAAAACTAAATGAATTAAATGATATTAAAAGAAAACTAACAATATTAAATAAGAATGTTTATGGCGCAATAATTATAAGAAATTAATATTGATATAAATTGTGGTTTTAAATAAAATTTTTTTAATCACGAGCTTTTTTTTCATTATTTATTTCATTTTTTATTATTTCTAACATTTTAATTGCAAGCTTTGACCTGTCATAATTATCTGCCAATTTTTTACAACCTAATTTACATTTTTTATAAATTTTTTTGTCCATTAAGAGTAATATTTTATTTTTGAAATCTGAAAAATTTTCTGGAATATAATTTATGCCTGCATTATATTGGGTTATTAATTTTTCAGATTCACCCTCTACTCCAAGCAAAATTGGTTTACTCATAGCAGTTGATTCGAATATTTTTGAAGGAATTACTTTCTTAAAAGCATCCCTTTTCTTAAGGCATACTAAAGATATATCCAATAATTCATAATATTTAATTAGATCTATTTTATTCATCATTTCGATAAATAATATATTTTTGATAGATTTTTCTTTTGCAATTTTTATTAAATTTTGCTTCTCAGATCCATCCCCTATAAATAAAAAAAATAAATTTGGAATATTTAGTTTAGGTATTGAATCAATTACAAAATCTAGTCCATGCGCGATACCGTGCGTTCCTATATAACCAATAACAAAATTTTCTTTTTTTATCTTTAATAACTTATTACTTGATATCTTTAATGAATTGTTTTTAAATAATTTCAAATCAACTCCATTCTGTATTATTGATATTTTTTTATAATCTATTCCTCTTTGGATTAGATTTTCTTTAAAAGAATTGGTTACTGCG
>Ga0310343_10001543_pt1 | contig 11837 bp, 15 predicted proteins | sample HC15DNA2025_MG_FD_203519 | JGI IMG/M metagenome (GOLD analysis project Ga0310343, IMG submission 203519) | Marine microbial communities from station ALOHA, North Pacific Subtropical Gyre - HC15-DNA-20-25_MG | ecosystem: Environmental > Aquatic > Marine > Oceanic | place: Pacific Ocean: North...
TTAGTTCTAATTCCTTTTGATATGGAACTATCCAAATTAAGTGCAGAAAGATTCGTAAGAGATATTTTGATAAATCAATTACAAGCAAAAAACATTTCTGTAGGTGCTAATTTTAAATTTGGTTTCAAAAGAAGTGGAGACATAAATACAATAAAAAATATGATTAAGGATACGGATATTAAACTAAAAATTACTCCAATTTTAGAAGACAAAGAAGGTAGAATCAGTAGCAGCAGAATAAGAGATCTTTTAGAGAAAAGTGATCTGAAAAATGCTTTCAAAATTCTTAATAGGCCTTATAGTTTTAATGGAAAGGTTGTTAAGGGTAAAGGAATTGGAAAAAGTATAGGATGGCCTACCGCAAATCTCGAAATAGATGGCAGAAAATTTTTACCTGGAGAGGGAGTTTACGCATCTTGGACAACCATAGAAAATTTCGACAAAAAAATTGAATCTGTTATGAATCTTGGCTCTCAACCAACAATAAATCCTCTGTTACCATCCGCAGTTGAAGTTCATTTAATAAATCAAGATATCGATCTATATGGTTTAAATCTATCTGTAGAGCCAGTTGAAAAACTTAGATCTCAAATCAAGTTCGAAAATATAGATCAACTGTCTAATCAAATTAAAAAAGATAGAGATAATGCTCTGAAAATTTTTAAAAACCACAAAAAATAAATTGCAAATGCGGAATTCCAAGATTAAAGACGCTGAAGATTTAAGAATTTATCAAATTATTGATGCTAATCTTGATAGAGCTAGAGAAGGCCTAAGAGTACTAGAGGATTGGGCTAGATTTGGCCTAGGCGAAGAAAAATATGTTGAAAAGATAAAAAACTTTAGACAAATTTTAGGAAAAAATCATTTAGAAGTTTATAAACAATCTAGAAATCATATTGAGGACAAATGTAAAGGATTGACTCATCAAGAGCAAATCAACAGAAAAACTTCCGAGCAAATTATAAGTTCTAATTCAGCGAGAGTTCAAGAAGCATTACGAGTCATAGAAGAATTCTCAAGGCTTCAGCATAATGAGCTTTCAAAAATCGCTTCGGAAATTAGATATGAAATTTATACTATTGAAATTGACTTATTAAGTTATAGCAAGTGCAAGAAGTCTGAGAAAATATTAAAAGAAAATGACTTATATGTAATCACAGATCAAAAGGACAATTTATTAGAAATAATAGAAGAGATATTAATTGCGGGAGTAAGAATTATTCAGCATAGATTTAAAACGGGAACCGATAAAGATCAGCTTCAAGAAGCAATTCAGATTAAAAATCTTTGTAAAAGATATAATTCTTTGTTTATCGTTAACGATAGACTTGACATAGCTCTAGCATCTAACGCGGATGGAATTCATCTTGGACAAGACGATTTAGACTTAAAAACCGCAAGAAAAATATTAGGATATTCAAAAATTATCGGTATAAGTGCAAATAATGCAATTGATATTTCAAATGCTCTTAAGGAGGGTTGTGATTACATAGGTATAGGGCCAGTATTTGAAACTACAACAAAAAAGAATAAAAAACCTTTGGGTATTGAAAATATCAAAACGTTAACAAAGGATTTAAATATTCCTTGGTTTGCTATTGGAGGAATCAAGTTAAATAATATTTCATATTTAAAAAGAAATGGATTTAAAAAAGTTGCCTTAGTTTCGCAATTAATGAATTCTGAAGATCCCAAAGAAGACGCTATTATGATTCTAAAAGAGTTATCTCATGAAAATTAAGGTAAATGGAGAAGAAAAAAAAATAGAACTGGATCAAGAAAATGTTCTTCTATCTAAAGCTCTTAACCATATGGGATATAAACCAAACACAATTGTTGTTGAGTTAAATAATTTAATTATAAATTCAATGAAATGGGAAAAAGTGATGCTTAAAGATGGGGATAATTTAGAAATCGTTTCAATAGTTGGTGGTGGTTAAAAGATAAATTCTTTATAAATTAAAAATCTTCATAATTTTTTAAAGTTTAAGCTTGAAACAATAACCAAATTTCTCCTTTTTTCGTTTTATATTCTTAATACTTGAATTTAAAAATGAAAGAAAAAATTGATAGTAACTCAAGGTCCCTGAAATGGGAACAAAATGGTGAGTTAGCACATAAAGATCTCTCTGAGCTAATTGAAAGATTAAAAAATGTAGAAAGTGAACATACCTCATCTGAGCTGTCTAGATTAGGTACAAAATCAAACAAAAAAGATTAAATTTGTTACTTAGATCTTGTTTTTATAAAAATTTGTACCAAATTATAATTACTGAATATAAAAATAAATGCCGAAAAGATTTCCAGAGTGGGTAAATACTGAAGTCGTCATAAAAGCAATCAAAATGAGAGAAGAAGGAATGCTATCAAAACAACTTAATTTATGGATAGAAAACCTATTGGAAATTGAAAAAAAGTAAGTATTTAGGAAATACTTTTAATAATTCTGAGAGCCGCCATTGCCGCTCCGTAACCATTATCTATATTCATAACTGCAATACCTGGAGAACAACTTGACAACATACTATTTAAAGCAGTTTCTCCATCCTTGCTAACACCGTAACCGACAGAGACAGGTACTGCAATTATAGGTTGTGCCAACAACCCGCCCACAACTGTTGCCAAAGCTCCTTCCATTCCAGCACAAACTATTAATACATCATATTTATTAATTTCTTCTAACTGACTCATCAATCGATGAAGTCCAGCTACGCCAACATCTATAAAAGATTGACAATTCACTCCATAAATTTCAAGCGCTAATTGTGCTTCAAGTGTTACAGCCAAATCACTTGAGCCGCCTGAAATTAAGGCAACTTTTTTTTTCGTATTTATTTTATTCAGATTTTTCCCAATTATTAGGCAATTTGCTTCTTCATAGAATCGAGCATCATCATACAAATCTAAAAGATAATTAGCCTTTTCACTATTAATCCTAGTAATGAAAACAACCTCATTTTTACTTAATACATTTTCAGATAATCTCTCTAATTGGTCGATACTCTTATCTTGCCCCCAAATAGCCTCAATAATTCCAATCCTATCTCTTCTTTGAAAATCAAACTTAATATCAAAATTCATCTTTGCTTATCTAATTCTCCCTCATAAATTAATTCAAAAGGATTTTCGCCTACATTTAGAGCAGCTTTAACGCTATCTTCAAATTTTTGTTGAACTACATTTACTTCTGAAATTGGTATGCTTTTCCATAATTTCCTACTTTTCCAATTTACCAATATTAGAGCTTCTTCTTTTTCTTTATCCCAAAATAATTGTCTTCCCAAAAAACCATCTTGAGAAGATAGCCATGGCTCCCATATTTTTTTTTCAGCGTTTAACCAAGCTGCTTTTACATCGGCAGGTACTTTAAGTCTTAATTCCTCTATGACCATTTCAGTTTGATAATTATCCATTGTGAGAGCTTTTAAATTGGGAATATCAGATTGAAAAATTAAAACTACTAAGCAAATTAATGATAAACAAAATTTTTGAAATTTTTTTTTCAAATTTAAATTAAATCTCATTTTTTCTCAAGAAGAACTACTGAATGGCAACTTATACCCTCTTCTCTCCCTTCTGGTCCTAATTTTTCATTTGTAGTTGCCTTAATACCAATTAAATTTTCATCAATATTTAAGATCTCAGAAATATTTTTTTTCATTAATTTCACATGAGGCATGATTTTTGGCTTTTCAGCGACAAGAACACTATCAATATTATTTATTTCCCAACCATCGTTTCTTATTAAGTCAATTACTTTTGATAACAAAAATAAGCTATCAGCATTTTTCCATTTTTCATCTGATGGTGGGAAGTACTTTCCAATATCACCGAGAGAAAGTGCTCCCAATAATGCATCCATGATTGAGTGACTTAAAACGTCAGCATCACTGTGACCATCCAATCCTAAATTATCAGGATGATGCAATTTAACCCCTCCAATGATTAAATCTCTATTCTTTACTAGTCTATGAATATCGTATCCATTGCCTATACGTAATTTTGGGAAGGCGTTAGTCATATTTTAGGTCGTGATGTTTCTTAAAACAATCTGTGATCATCCTATAATTCCAAAAAAATGTTTCTGATATTAATAAATGATAATTAAACCTCCTAGAAAGATATCTTACCAATAAAAAGAAAAAACATAAAACAATGGTTTAAAGATTTTTTTACCATTCAGTCACTAAAACCATCAATTAACATTTTAGTTGAATAAATCCCTAGGAAAGGTGCCGTAACTTCTTGAATAACTCCAGCAGTTTTTCCATAGAAACTAGTTTTAACTGATATTAAATCATCTTTCTTTAAATAAGGATTTTTTTCGGAGCCTCTTTTTGCGCCTGAACTATAAGCAATATTTTTTTTAATTATTGTTCCATCTTTTTCATACCTTATTAAAACAATTTTTCCAGATAGAGGTTTGATCGGTCCAGAAAGATCAATCGCATCAGATAGGCTAGCTTCAAGAGGAAGTTTTAAAGTCCCAGGATTTTCAACTCTACCAAAAAGACTGACCGAAATAAATTTTGGAGAAATTCCAGATAAAATGGATTTGGGGATTTGATTAGGATCAGATTTACTTAGTTTTGGAAAGAATAAACTATCCCCATCAAATATACGTATATCGTTAGTAGGATCTGAATCATTCATATAAGCATTAAAATCAATAATTGCTCTCTTTTTGCCTCCACCTTTTCCAAGAGGTACATCTCTTATGATTTCAATTCTAGACAAATCAGTTTTAGAAGTTATACCCCCAGCTTTTCTAATAACATCAGAAATGGTAGTTAGGTTTTCATTTGATCTCTTTACTATGAGATCTTTTAAAGATTCATTATTTGATTTCAAATTTTGACCTGTTTCTAATTGATCATTATTAGTTTCTATAAGTGAATCCAGTCCAGAATTATCAAGTTGCTTTAAATTAATAAATGAACCTGATGCATAGGCAGGGAATTTGTAAAAACCTGGATTTCTTAACTCTCCTCTCGCTAACACTCTAATACTTTTAAAAACAGCAATCCTCACTTTTATTTCAGGATTAATAAGGAATTCAGCGTATCTCTTTTCCAATAAAGTTTTTAACTCAGACGTTGTTAAACCTCTTACAAAAGTTTCATCTAACCTTGGTAAAAATAATTCTCCTTCTTCATTAACAGTAAAAACCCCGCTTAATTCTTCAGCAGGTGAAAAATCTATCAAAATTGAATCGCCTGTATCAATCATATAATCTTCCAATTCTTTTTTAGAATTTAAATAAGAGGAAGGTATTTCTTTATCCTTTACAAGAAGAGGGGGGTTTGTTTCTGATCTTGATACCTCTAGACAGAAAACAGAATTAAAAAAAATTATGATTGGTAAAAGTTTAGAAAAATTTATAGACAAGAAAATTCATTTTTATACTTTACTATATTATAACTGAGCATCAATATCCTTTCCAAAGCATAGTTAGCAAGAAAATGGAAATTAAATTTTTCTTGGCCAATTTTTAAAACATAAAGTATCGAATACATTAAACTCTAAAATTCCTTTTTATCATTTTTCTCAAAATCAATCTCTTTAAATTGATCTCTTTTAATGAGATCTCTTCTTCTTTTAACAGTTCTTATTAACTGCTGCTCTTTTCTCCAAAGTTCAATTTCTTTATGATTGCCACTAATAAGAACATCAGGAACTTTCATATTCTTATAAATTTGAGGTCTTGTATACTGTGGGTATTCTAATAAGGGAGAGTTATGACTCTCATTAATTAAAGAATCTTGATCCCCAAGTGTCCCTGGCAATAATCTAGTTAAACCATTAATTATTGTAATAGCAGGAATTTCTCCTCCAGAAAGTACATAATCTCCTATTGATATCTCCTCATCAGCTAAGCATCTAACCCTTTCATCAAAACCTTCATATTGACCACAAATAATTATTATTTGATCTAAGTTTAACCATCGCACAAGATCTTGTTGTTTTAAGACTTTACCCTGTGGAGTCATTAATAAAGTTTTACTTTTAGGTAATTTATTAATTGATTCATGCGCTTTAAAAATAGGTTCAGGTTTTAAGAGCATTCCTGCACCTCCTCCATAAGGCTTATCGTCTACTTGTCTGTAGGAACCTTCTCCAAAATCTCTTAAATCATGTAAATTCACATCAATCAAATCCCTTTCAAGAGCTCTTGTTATGACACCTAAATTATTTATTAATTCAAAAGCTTTAGGAAATAATGTAATTACATCAAAATTAAAACTATTCATCTATAAATCTTCCTCATAACCAAACTCAACTAGCCTTGATTCTTTTTTTCTCCAATTTGGAACGACCTTAACAAATAACTCCAAGTGAACTGGGCCATCAATTAATCTTGAAATATTTTTTCTTGCTGACTTACCAATAATTTTCAACATTGAACCTCTCTTTCCAATGAGAATACCTTTTTGAGTTGGTCTTTCAACGATAATAATAGCCAAAATAGCTGTAAAACTTTTGCCATTTTTTCTTTTCATTTCTTCTATCTTTTCTACTTTAACTGCAACACTATGAGGTACTTCCTCTCTTGTATTTATTAAAACTTGCTCTCTTACTAGATCAGAAAGTAAGTTATCTAATGTCTGGTCGCATATCATATCTTCATCATAAAGTTTTGGTCCCTCTGGAAGAAAAGTAAGTACCAAATCGACTAATTCAGAACATCCTTCTCCTTGAGAAGCACTTACAATTTGAAAATTTCTATTAATTCCAAAAAATCTTCTATATTGATCTAATCGTAAATTCCTAAATTCCTTATTAACCAAATCCCACTTATTTAGTGCAACAATAAACTCAGTTTTATTTGCTATTAAAAAGTTCAATATATATTCATCACCTCTACCAGGTTCTTCACTTGTATCAATTACAAAAATAACCATGTCAACTCCATTAATTGCAGATTTTGCATTTTTTACTAATATCTCTCCAAGGCGATGATGAGGTTTATGAACACCTGGCGTATCGACAAAAATTATTTGCCCATTTTCTGTGGTAAGTATCCCTTTTAATTTATTTCTAGTGGTTTGCGCTATTGGAGAAGTAATTGTTATTTTTTCTCCAATCAACTTATTTATTAAAGTAGATTTCCCCACATTTGGTCTTCCTAGTAAAGTTACAAACCCAGATCTATAATTAGTCAAAGACTTTTATGCATCAATAATAAAATTCTGATCAAAAATGAAAAAAAAAACCATAAATTTAAAGGAAGCTTCTTTTTCGCAGGCAATAAATATATCCGCGCAATGGTGTAAAGAGTGGGGTGAAGATTTACTCAGCGAAGAGGTATTAGCAGATAGAATTGCAGAGCTAATTAAAACAAGAAATGGACTAAGAGGATTTTTTGCGTACGCTTTATCAGATAGAGATTGTTTTTTGTTAGATAAACTTCCTTTTTCACTAATTTACAAACTGAACGAAGGTGGGGATGACGTAACAGAAATAGTATTAAAAAATTTAATAATGAGTTCCGCTCAAATTATTGTTCATCGCAAAGATAATAATAATGAATATGAGATAACCTCAGAAAATATTTCAAGTAGATGTAAAGCTATTTTGAGACTTCTTGAAACCAAGTCAGTTACAAAATTTGTTAATCAAGTCCTAAGAGACCTAGATAATATGGGAAATAGTTTTGATAATTCATTAAAATATGACTCAGAACAGAAGGAATTTATAAAAAAACAAATTTTTGATATAGCACACTAAAAAAGCGTAGAAATAAATCTACGCTTATAAATTAAACAATTAAGTAATTTTAGTCTCTTCTACCGCCTCCTTGAAGCGCAATCATTAATCTCAATATAAAAACGAAAAGATTTATGTAAGTAAGATACATACCCAAAGCCCCTGCTAGGTATTGATCATCGTTATATCTTCTTGGCATTGTATAGAAATCAACGAAAGACATTGCAACAAATAAGACCGTTCCAAATCCCGCAATTATCAATTCAAGTCCTGAACCTCCAAAGATTCCTGGAGCAAAGAAGCCCCCAATTAATTGAACAAACATTGCTATAAGCAGCCCTATCAAACCAAGACCAACTACCCCACTAAGTGCTTGACCAACGCTATCACTCATTCTTTGGCCAGTGTAAGAGGCAATAACGAAAGTTATACCTGTAGCTAGAGCAGCTGTTCCGACTGAACCAATACCAATTGTTCCTATTGCTAAAGCGACTATTCCACTTAAGGTAAATCCAGTCAATAAGCTAAATCCTGTTAGTAAAGGCAAGGCTTTTCCATTATTTGCATTATTTGCAGCACTTGAAGCTATAAAAAACAAAACCAATTCTGCAATTAAAGCAACTATTGAGAGAGGTTGAAAAAGTCCAGGATTTGTAGCTATGAGTGAAACACCTGCTAAAACTCCTAAAGAAGTTAGCACCATACCTCCACCAACGAAGGGTAAAGCTTTTTGGACAACATTAGGCCCAACAATTGAACTAGTTTGTGCATCACGAATAGCTTGATTGAAATTACTACTTGCTGGCATTTTTTTTATTAAATATGAATTTATTCTACTTGATTTTTAAAATTTCAGGGTACGGATCTCCAGAGTTGAAAAGTTATTTATAAACCTCAATAATTTTCTGAACTAAAGGATGACGAACTACATCTTCAACAGTTAGATAACAAAATTTTATACCTTCAGTTTCAGAGAAAACTCTTGATGCTTCGATAAGTCCGCTTTCCTGATCTTTTTTTAAATCAATTTGAGTAATATCTCCGTTTACAACCATTTTTGATCTTTCACCTAATCTTGTTAAAAACATCCTCATCTGAGAGCAAGTTGTGTTTTGAGCTTCATCTAAGATAACCAAAGAATTATCTAAGGTCCTGCCTCTCATAAATGCTAATGGAGCAACTTCAATAATTCCTTTATCGATTAACGAATTTGTTCTATCAAATCCGAAAATACTATGTAAAGAATCAAATAGGGGCCTTAAATATGGATCTACTTTTTGTTGCAAATCTCCAGGCAAGAATCCCAAACTTTCGCCGGCTTCTACAGCTGGTCTAGTTAGAACAATTCTTTCTATTTTTTTCTCATTCAATAGCCTTGCTGCGCAAACAGTCGCCAAAAATGTCTTGCCAGTTCCGGCTGGACCAATTGCAAACGTAAGGTCAAAGTTTTCAATTGATTCAACATATTCTTTTTGTCTTATAGTTCTGGGTCTTAAATATCTTCCTTCTTTGGAACGAGCAAGAACTTTTTTCCCAAGTTCAGCATGTGAAGATGACTCTCCCATATTTAAAGAACTTAGAGCTGCTTTAAGATCTACCTCTGGTACTTCTAATCCTTGTTCCCATATTGGTCTTGTCAGCTCTACTAAGGCTGAAGCTCTCTCAATTTTAGATATGACACCATTCATCTCAAGTTGTAATCCTCTTATAGTTAAAGAAACTCCTGTAAGAGACTCAAACTTTTTTAAAAAAGAATTACCAGGGCCAGATAATGCAGTAGCAGCATCAGAGTTTGGCAAATCAATTGTGAAGTGACCAGTTTTGGAAACTTCTTTCATTTAGTTATTATAAAAGAATAAAAATTAGTCAAAACACTAACTTTCAGCTTCATCACTAACGCTTTCAACTTTACTACTATCACTCTCTTCGTCTTTAGTTTTTGCTTTAGCTATTTTTTCCTTTTCCAACTTTGCCTTACCTATTGCAATAGAGGGTCTCTCGATTTTTTTTAACAGCCCTCCTTTTTCTAATAATGTTCTAACCACATCAGTTGGCTGAGCGCCCTGAGTAAGTCTTGTTCTTAAAGCTTCCGTATCAAGCCTAGTTTCTTTAGTTCTTGGGTTATAAAAACCTAGTTCTTGAAGGGGTCTACCATCTCTTCTGGAAGTACTATTGCATGCAACAATTCTGAAACTTGCCTCTTTTTTCTTTCCAAAGCGCTTAAGGCGCAATTTAATCATTTTGAATTAATACGTTTTTATTAATAATATCATTTAAAGGTAAAAATTTAGAAACTATAAATCAGCAAAACCTTTTCTTTTTTTATTATTTTTCTGTTTTTTCATCGGTTTATTACCACTCATCCCTCCCATTCCTGGCATTCCCCCCATTCCTGGCATTCCTGGCATTCCCCCCATTCCTGGCATTCCTGGCATTCCCCCCATTCCTGGCATCCCTCCATTCGACATTTGTTTCATGAAGCCTCTCATTCTTTGAAAATCAGCTAAGACTTTATCTACATCTTTTGCTTGATAACCACTGCCCTGAGCGATCCTTTGCCTTCTAGAGGGCTGTGCGGCAAGAACCTCAGGTTTTTGTTTCTCCTCAAGTGTCATTGAGGAGATCATAGATTCTATTTTCTTTAGTTGATCTTCTCCATCTTTTATCATGCCATCATCGATTTTATTCATTCCAGGAATTAATTTTATCAACCCACCAAGAGATCCCATCCTTTTAATTAATCTCATTTGCTTAACAAAATCATTAAAATCAAAAGTTGCTTCTTGAAGTTTCTTTTGCATAGCTTCTGCATCAGCAAGTTCAACTTCCTTTTGGGCTTTTTCAACAAGAGTCAGCACATCACCCATACCTAAGATTCTGCTAGCCATTCTCTCTGGATGGAATGGTTGTAGTGCCTCTATTTTTTCCCCCACACCAATAAATTTGATTGGTTTCCCACTTATTTTTCTTATTGATAGTGCAGCCCCTCCTCTTGAATCGCCATCCAACTTAGTTAGTATTGCCCCTGAAATGCCTACTTTTTCGTGAAATGACTTTGTTAAGTCAGCAGCTTCTTGTCCAATCATTGAATCAACAACAAGTAAAACTTCATCAGGATTAGAAATTTCTTTTATACGAACCATTTCACTCATCATTGAATCATCAATTTGCAATCTTCCTGCAGTGTCAATAATGATCGAGTTAAAATCATTTTCATTGGCATAATTCAATGCGTCCTTTGTTATCTCTTCTGGCTTACTATTTTTTTCTTTAGCTGAAAAAACTTCTAAATCGTATTGACTTCCTAATGTTTTAAGTTGTTCTACAGCTGCTGGTCTATAAGTATCTGCGGCCACCAAAAGAACTTTTTTTCTCTTTTCCTTTAAATAAAGGCCTAATTTTCCTGTTGCAGTTGTTTTACCAGCTCCCTGAAGTCCAGCCATTAAAATGACGGTGGGACTATTTTCATTTTCTTGTAATGGAGAATTTTCGTTCCCCATAATGTTAATTAATTCTTTATTTACAACTTCGATAAATTTTTGACCTGGGTTCACCCCCCTAACTACCTCTTCTCCAATAGCTTTATCTTTGACTTCTGAAATAAATTCTTTTACTACAGATAAACTTACGTCGGCATCAAGAAGTGCTCTTTTTACTTGATTTAAGGCATCATTGATATTATTTTCACTAATTTTTGCCTCGCCTCTTAAACCTTTAACCGCGTCTTCAAAGCGTGATGAGAGTTCATCAAACATTATTAAAAAGAATTTTTAATCATTATAGATGATCCCGAAGTTTAAACTTATAAACCACTTACGAAATCAACCAATTTCCATGATTTATTAGAAAAACCCAAGATATACTTAACTTTCAAAGGATTCAATGAAGTTTCATTAACAAGTTCTCCAGAATTCTTTATTATTTTCTCTGAGTAATTTAATTCAACTAAAACAACGATCCTAGAGGAAGTTTGTGATTCCAAATCTATCTTCCTTATTTTGGAATTAATTTCTTTATAAATTTCTTTCTTTACATCACTTTTTCTTTCTTCGATTGTTCTATCAATCAGGCCATTGCTTACAATCTTGGAGATATTAATTTCACTCTTTCCAGCTAAGTAATTACTT
>Ga0310343_10001545_pt1 | contig 11832 bp, 12 predicted proteins | sample HC15DNA2025_MG_FD_203519 | JGI IMG/M metagenome (GOLD analysis project Ga0310343, IMG submission 203519) | Marine microbial communities from station ALOHA, North Pacific Subtropical Gyre - HC15-DNA-20-25_MG | ecosystem: Environmental > Aquatic > Marine > Oceanic | place: Pacific Ocean: North...
ATTAGATGAAGGCGTTGACCACATGGAAATTACCGACAAAGTGGCAATGTGTAATTACAGAGGTAACAGATTTTGCTGCGATGCGGCCGATCGCGCTATGCAAACATGTGGTGGTCAAGGATACGGACGCAAGCTTCCCTTTGAGCATATATACCGACATCATCGCCGCTACCGAATCACTGAAGGGTCAGAAGAAATTCAAATCCGAAAAGTTGCTGGAAAACTTTTCGGGTTTGCATCAAGAGCTAAAGGTTGAGGATACATTACATTAGAGGCTCGGAAACACAGCCATTAACTCCGAGCGGAAAGATGAAAATGAGATCCAAGCTAACTGCTTTTTTCGTATTCGTAATATTTGCAACTGGATGTAGCAGCTCTGCTTCAGTACCAGAAGAAGCAACTCAGGTTGAAGCTGAATCAACCACAGAAGTGACACAAGAAGAAGTTGAAGAGTCCAAAGAACCCGATCCTGCACCGAAGGAAGGCGACAAAGAGGGCGAGGCCAAAGAACCTGCAGAAGAACCCAAGCTCCAATTAGCCAATTCTCAACTTGAAGACAAAATAGCTACCAGCTTAAACCAATGGCTTGAAGAGAATGGAGCTCCAGGGTCAGCAGTATCTGTGTTGTTACCCGATGGGTCACAAGTCAACGTTGCAGCAGGAAGCAGAGACAGAATTGGGACTCCTGCTTCAGTTGATGACTATTGGAGAATCGCTAGCATTTCAAAGCCGATAACGTCAGCAATTGTTCTGAAACTAGTTCAAGAAGGAAGAATAGAAATAGATGAACCAGTGATGACATATCTAGGACCTGAATGGGCACAAGGATATGTCCTAGACGGCGTCGATTACGCACCACTAATAACTATTCGTCAGATTCTAGACCACACAGATGGCTTCCATGAATATGCGTTTGACCCTGGATTCTACCTACTAGCGAGTTCTAGATTGGAAGTACCCTTTGAACCGCAAGAAGTCGTTGACTGGGGATTCGAACGAGGTCCGCTATTCGTTCCGGGAACCGAATATTCATACAATACGGTCGGCCACGTCATTGCTGGACTCGTTATTGAATCAGTAACAGGAAAACAAGCCCACGAACTTCTTCACGAATATATAACGATTCCTGCAAACGCCCCAGACATGTACTTGCCGCCCAAAGAATTCCCACCCGAAATGGTCCCTTCAATGTTTGTGCAAGGTGAACTCGCCGCTCTAATAGCACTTCTCCCCGGCTTAGCTCCCTATCTCGAGGATGCAAGAATCTCCGATGAAATCATAGATCTTAGTGTCGGACCACAAGAGGTTCTTTCTTCAGTCGGATGGACTGGAGGAGGAATTGAATCTCAAATGGATGATCTTGCAAGAGTTTTCAAAGCAATGTTTGATGGAACAATTCTCAATCAAACCACAATTGACCTATTCTCTGAGCAAGCAATCGGAACATCGTATGCTCTAGGCATCCAATTAAGTAACAGAGTCGGATACCGAACGTTTGAACACGGCGGAGGCGTACCAGGCTTCCGTTCCCACGCGCGCTACTTCCCTGACTTAGATGTAGCGGTCGCGTTATCCGCAAACATGATCCCAGTCGATCCAGATGTAGGGAATATCGCCGATGAAATCTCAAATATCGTCATCGACCATTTGAAAGAAAACGGATTGAACGTGCCGGAGCCAAACAATGCAGAATCAGACCTACCACCGGTTGAATCAACGAATACGGGGGAGATAGGATAGAGACAAGTAATGCAGTTGATAGCAGAGACGGAACAAGGACCTGTTGAAGGTAGAGAACGTGGAGAAATAGCGCTATTTGCTGGAATCCCGTATGCATCTCCACCAGTTGGAAATTTGCGATTCGCTCCACCAACGCCACCAGTCAAAAGAACGAACGTTCTCGCAGCGCAGCAGTTTGGTCCAGCATCTCCTCAACTACCTGGTGACGGGTTAACTGACTCTCATAAAGTCCATTGGGATGAGGACTGCCTAACTCTTAATATCTGCACGCCAAGTGCAGACCAAATTAAAAGACCAGTCATGGTCTGGATTCATGGAGGCGCATACCGTCACGGAACCGGATCAATACCTTGGTACGACGGAACACGATTTGCAAAAGAAAGCGACATCGTTACTGTCACAATAAATTACAGACTTGGTGCGCTTGGATTTGCACGTATACCTGAAGCTCCAACATCAGGAATCAACGGCATTCTTGACCAAATCGCAGCATTGGAATGGGTTCAGCACAATATTCATAACTTTGGTGGCGATCCAAATAACATCACCATTGCTGGAGAATCCGCAGGCGCCTTTAGCGTTGCCACGATCATGGCTATGAATATAAGCTCAGGCTTGTTTCACAAAGCTATTACGCAAAGCGGGGCCGGTCATCACGTCCTCTCGCAACAAGAAGCAGAATCAGCTGGAGAGATGTTCATGACAGCGTTATCCGCAACATCCCTAGAAGATGCTCAACACAAAGATATCCATGCGGTGCTAGCCGCACAAAAATACGTAGAGGAAAACGCCCATGAAGTAATGGATAAAGGGCAACTCCCTTTCTATCCATCAATAACAAATGGATACCTAGAAGACCACCCAATAACACTTTTTAACAAAGGCGTTTCCTCTAACATCCCTGTCCTCTCTGGCACAAACACCGATGAGACAACACTCTGGGGAACCAACCAGATTCCAGAGTTGAAACTCAGGAAATGGCTCCAAAATTACATTACAGACCCCGAGCCCTTCATTAACGCCGTGAAAGAAGACAGAGGAGATATCTCAGCCGGTGAAATAGCCTTAGCGATCTCTACCGACCACACCTTCAGGATCCCAGCCATACGCATGGCTGAAGCACGAGCAAATCATGGTGGAGACACATGGATGTACGAGTTTGATTGGAAAAGCAAAGCGTTCAACGGAGCTCTAGGGGCCTGCCATGCATTAGAAATCCCCTTCACTTTTGGAACACTCGGAGTAAACGGAACGGACGTCTTTCTAGGCACCTCAGAACTCCCACATGGACTCGAAGATCTTATGCATAAGTCATGGGCAGCTTTCATCGCGACTGGAAATCCAACAACCCACCGGTTACCAGAATGGCCGACGTACTCACCGACCTCAAGAACTGTGATGCGCTTCGCAGATCACACTGATCTAACACATGACCCATGGCCATCTGCGCGAAAATCGTGGGAAGGAATTCGATAAAACCAAATGGTGCAACTCACGCCCCCAAGTGCATCTCGATCAGCGGTAGAGAAATTTATTGAACTGTATTTCAGTCATCTCACCGACCCGCCGTTTATAGGTTCACCTAGCATACGCGGAGGTCAAATAGCTGCAAATTCTCGCTTAGCAGCCCTCAATCTTTCAGGGTACGCATCGAAACGGAATGAAGTGTTGCCTATTTCATCAAGGGGAGCAAGCCAACTCTCACCGTATATCCGCCATGGCCTCTTGCAACTAACCGAAGTCTGGAGTCACGCAGAGACTGGTCCCTCAAGAGATAAGAAAAAATTTCGCGATGAATTACTATGGCAAGAATATGCACGCCATTGGTATGCAGCTCTAGGGGAGAAAACACGAGCACCATTAAAAAAGAGACCCTTGGAAGTTCAGACTGGCGATGGATGGGACCGGACACTTCCATGCATCAATCTGGCTGTTGAGGAGCTAGAGACGCATGGCTGGTTAGTGAATCAAACACGCATGTGGCTTTCAAGTGACTGGAGCGTGCGGCATGGTCAAGACTGGCGGAAAGGAGAAGATCGGTTCTTTCAACATCTCATTGATGGTTCAAGAGCAGCTAACCGCCTTGGATGGCAATGGACAACAGGAATCGGCTCTTCAAAGTCATATGGATTTAGCAGATGGCAGGTCGAAAAGCGCGCTCCCGGCTTATGCAGCCGTTGCCCACATCAAACACAGTGCCCCATTCAAGAATGGCCCGACGAGCCCCTATCAGAGGCAGTTCCTGTTCCAACGAAAATAGACAATTACGGGCCAACCACGACCATCAATACAGACGCACCCACCCATGTGTGGCTTACGGCAGAATCGCTTGGCGAAAAGGATCCAGCACTGCTTCATAACCCGAACCTCCCAGCAGTATTTGTCTTTGATGAGCCTTTACTTAGGCATTTGAGAATCAGCCCAAAACGAATAATCTTTCTTGTTGAAACGCTTGCAGAAATAGCAGAAACACGTCCATTAAATATTTTTTTAGGGGACCCTCAAGCCGAACTTGATGGAAAGCAACTTACTGTCACCCACGCACCGGTCCCAGGGTTCCAAAAGCACGCACAAAGTCTAAACATTGTCGAAACGTGGCCGTGGCCCTGGTTATGTCAACCCAATAATGCCCCAGTCCACTCATTCTCATCTTGGGTTAAGAAAGCGAACAAACCATGAGGACAAACTTTCCCCAAAAGAGTTGTTCGTCATGTGGCCGTTCATTTACTTGGAGAAAATCTTTCGCTAAAAACTGGGATGCTGTCAAATACTGTTCAAATGCCTGCCGCAAAAGGAAATTGTCAAAAATTGACCAACAAATCGAAAATTCAATATTTGAATTACTTGAAACCCAAACCTATCCAACCCCGTTGACTACAAGCCAAATAGCTGACCTTTTAGATTTTGGGGATGATAAAAACCTTCTCGAATCTATAAAGCGCGCAGCGAGAAGACTTGAAGCGAAAAGTTTCGTTATCATCACACAAGATGGCAAGAGGGTTGACTCCTCAAAAGCAAAAGGGCATTTGCAGATACGGAAGCAAGATGGAAACTGAAGAGTGGATCGATCAAGAAAAACAATCGGACAATTCTCCTAGCGAAATTGACGAGAAAGTGCATCACCACGCTCGACTCGACAGCGAAAATGGACTGATCTCTCAAGGAATAGTCTCGACGCTGTGCGGTATGCAAATAAAGCCAAGACCGCAAGCTAAAAACTATCCATGCTGCCCATTATGTGCATTATTGATGGGTAAACCCTGTAAATAAAATATTTACTGACGCAGAACGGGTCGAGTCAAACAGGTTGGGCCACCCTCGCATGGAATGCATAACTCATCACCAGGGAAAGTAGAGACAAAACATCCAGCATTTTCCATGAGGGCACGTGTCTCGCCAAATCCCTCAATGGCTATAACATTGCGCTCCGAGACTGCAAGAACATTGAGCGAAAGCCCATAACTCAACTCAAACTCATGAACGGGAGCGAATAATAAATCGTAGCCAAAGTCTTTCAGAACGCCCTGCAGATTATTGGGTAACAAAGGTTCATAAACTAAGGCCAAATCATGATCAAGAGGACTGACGACAGACATCAAATGTAAACAAGCATCAGGGTCATCTTGGACAGGCAGGTCAAACTGGACAATATTTATGTCTACATCAGAAAGAATATCTCTCATTTGATCTATACCGTTTTCGTTAGACCTAAATCCGCGACCCACGGCGAGAGTTGAAGAATCAAGCCAAAAGCAATCGCCCCCTTCTACAGTCCCTTCTCCTGTAATTTCTCCAACAATAGGAATACCCAACGCTTCATAGAACCTGCGGTGCACTTCCACTTCTTCGCGACGCTTAACCTTACCTGGACGCAAAATGATAGCCCCATGAGGCGTCATGAAAGACGGGTCATAAGCAAAAATAGAATCAGCCAGGTCATCAGGTTCATCATCAAACCAAAGAATCTCAACTCCGGAACGGTCTAACAATGCAATAAAGGAAGAAAACTGGTCAAGCAGTCTCTTCGCATCCACCGCTTTCCTGTAATGCCACTCAGTAGGATCCGCTCGTAGAATTGCTGATGGCTTCCTAACAGCCACTCGCTCCAAACGGCTTGACATTGACGCTACACCAAATCGGTCCGAACCTTCACTACTCATTGCCTTGAACCCTACTCAAACGGACGTCATCCGCATTTAACAAAGCTATAGCCTCAGACGGTTTAATTGCCGTGCAGAACTCTCCATGAAGATTAGCAACAGTCATAGCGTGGACAACCTCAGGATCATAGTCTGATCCGTCTATCCCTATTCTGTTAGTAGTTGCACATCCATCAGGCACCAAATACGTGTCGTATCCCATATTTCCAGCCATCCTTACGGTTGTTTCAACACACATATTTGTAAAGAAACCAACAACAACGAGGCGAGAAACATTTATGGACCGAAGGTCCATATCCAACGATGTCCCAACAAAGCCACTATTCACAGATTTAGTGACGCAAATATCACCATCTTCAATAATGAATCCAGGTTTCAAAGAACCGCTAGGTAAATTTAATTTCAAAGGTGAATTTTCCTCAACACTGTCGTGCAAAGTGAAGGCAACGGGTAACTCCATCTCTCTCCAAGCAGTTAGGAGAGACAACATGCATTGCTCAGCATCTGGGTTATTTCGCCGCCCGGTTAAGCCTCCCCAATGAATTACATCATCGACGCCAACCTGTACGTCAATAAGCAACAGGCATGTTTCAGAGCCAAATTGGTGGATCATGCTCGTGAATCCTAACAGAACAAGTCCGAATCAAAGCAAGCAACTGGCGGATTAAACAAATCTGGAAAGATGATCTAATCTCATCAAAGACGAAAGGAAAGCATGGATAATCAACTTCAAGAGATGCAGGACCGTCAAGAAATAATTGACCTAACAATTGCTTATGCATGGCTGCTTGATCATGGGCCAAGAGAGCGCTTAGATACCGTTTTTACCGAAGACGCAGTTTGTGATTATATGACCGTAATCGTAGAAGGGCTACCAGCGATAGTGGAGAAGGTCACCAATGCATTGGGACCGCTAGACGCTTCCCAACACATAATCAGTAACCAACAGGTAACCATTGACGGAGATACAGCAACGTGCCGCTGTTACCTCCATGCCCAGCACACCCTTCGTGGGACTGAAGGAGGCGATAATTTCATTATCGCCGGAAGGTACGACGACGAATTGGTAAGGACACCAGATGGGTGGCGTATCACATTCAGAAAATTAACAAGAGATTGGACAGAAGGTAATCCAGGCGTTCGAAGGCCGTCATGAGATACGCAATCAGTACTGCTCCACAACGCTGCTCATGGGATTGGCTTCTAGAAGTCTGGAAAAAAGCAGACGAAATTGAACTATTCGAGTCGGGTTGGACATTTGATCACTTTTATCCACTTTTCGGGGACTCAACCGAGGACTGCCTTGAAGGATGGATATCGCTGACTGCTCTTCTGCAAGAAACAAAAAGAATACGCGGCGGAGTTCTTGTGACAGGTATGCTTTACCGCCACCCAGCAGTACTTGCAAATATGGCCTCAACGCTAGACATCACATCAAATGGAAGACTCGAATTAGGGGTCGGAGCAGGCTGGAATGAGGAAGAATGTGATGCTTACGGAATTGAACTAGGTTCCATGGACGACCGATTTGAACGTTTCGAAGAGGGTATGGAGGTAGTCACCCAGCTCCTAAAGCAAGATCAGTCAACGTTCAAAGGTAATTGGTATTCGTTAGAGGATGCCATGAATAATCCCAAAGGGCCACAAAATCCTCTACCAATCTGCATAGGTGGCGGAGGTTTACGAAGAACAATACCTGCTGTTGTCAAATACGCCCACCATTGGAATTATGGAACCCAAACTATGTCACTTGAAGACTTTAAAATGCGCCATAACGTATTTCTCAAAGCTTGCGAAAAACAGGGCAGAGACCCAGACGAAATTCTCATTTCGACAATGTTGCGTTACGACGGCGACGCAAAAGCAACCATTCAACAGGCACGAGAATATGAAGAAGCAGGAGTAAATCTCGGAATCGTCTCCATACCAAAGGATAAACCTCCACAAATCGTTGAGGAAATAGCAGAAATACTCACGTAGATTTCTAAAAAATAATTCTTGTCCTGATGGAGCAAAACACCAATTTCTGGTCAATAATTAATACATGATTGATATTGAAACGTTTACATCAGAAGCACGCCAATGGCTGGATGAGAATGCAAAACTCCGGACCACTAACAACGATGGGAAAAGAGAACTCATATGGGGCCAAGGAGAATTCAGCGTAGCAGTCTTTCACAATCTTTCATTCGAAGAAGAAAAAGCCATAATCACGGATGCCATGAAATGGACCCAAAGAAAAGCTGAAGTTGGCTATCACAAAATAACATGGGAGCCCGAATTCGGAGGAATGGGACTCACCAAAGAACATGAAAAAGCATTCTTAAAAATCGAGAGTGAATACGACACGCCAGGAGGGCACGAAACCCACAGCGTGACCACACACCTAATGGCGCCATCAATTCGTCTACTCGGAACTGAGCAACAAAAAGAAGACTGGGTAAATAAGTGGGCGAGTGCGCAAGAAATGTGCTGCCAATTATTCTCAGAACCCGCAGCAGGGTCAGACCTCGCGAGCGTTGCAACCAGAGCTGACAAAGATGGCGATGAATGGATCCTCAATGGCCAAAAAGTCTGGAGTTCCGGAGCCCAATTTTCAGAATGGGGAATGGCAGTCTGCCGAACAGACAGTGACCTTCCCAAACACAAAGGAATTACCGTATTCATTATTCCAATGGACGCTCCCGGAGTTGAAATACGACAAATCAGACAAATGAGTGGAGGGACATCATTCAATGAGGTCTTCCTTACTGATGTCCGAATCCCAGATGCATACCGAGTGGGCGATATTGGAGAAGGTTGGAAAGTAGCACTTACCGTCCTGGGATTTGAAAGAGGAAGCAGTAACGGAAGTTCACGCGTCGGTGGTAACTGGGCTCAAGCAAAAGGTCTTGCAGAGCACCTAAACCTTACCGAAGATCCTGTAGTCAGAGATCAACTCGCACGCCTCTACTCGCAATACCGCATCATGGTGCTCAATAATCAGCGAGTAGTAGCTCAAACGAAAGCAGGTCAAGCTCCCGGCCCAGAAGGATCCATCTCAAAAATGATCTGGGTTAAATCAATGAACCTCATGAGCGACGTAATCACGAAAATGTTAGGACCTCGAATCACAGCCGATACCGGAGAATGGGGAACATACGAGTGGAACGAGCACTTATTAGGAGCGCCTGGCTATCGCATAGCTGGAGGTTCGGACGAGATTCAACGAAACATCGTTGGCGAACGAGTCTTAGGTCTACCAGGTGAGCCACGCGTGGACAAAAACATCCCTTACAAAGACGTACTGAAATAGGCGCTTGCCACCGAAGCAACTGATCATTAAAGTTCACCTATGGAAGAAACGATAGTTGTATCAAAAGAAATATCAGCAGACCCACAAGAAGTGTGGGATCTGATTACTGACCTTGCAAACATGGGTCGATGGTCACCAGAAAATGACGGCGGGAAATGGCTTTCCAAAGATGGCGGACCAAAGCTCGGAGCAAGGTTTATGGGTAAAAACAGTTGGCAAGGGAACAAATGGGTTGCCCCTGTCAAGATTACGGAATTCACTGAACCGAAACGATTCGCTTTCAAAATGAGATTTCCGCTCATAGGAGGTTCAGATTGGAGTTTTGACATAGAAGCAACTCCAGAAGGCTCCAAAGTAACACAAACATGGACAGACCGTCGTACTAAAGCACTTGTCGTTATCGGTGGCAAAGTAAGTGGTGTGCCTGATAGGGCCCCTCATACGCGAATGTCAATGGAAACAACCCTCGATAATCTCGCTCAAGAAGTCGAAAAGTAAAAGGGCTACAGTTTAAGGTCAAGATTGAATAAGTGGTTTATGTGCTGTGCCCAGTCTTGAGCATTGGGTTGATTCTCACTAATCATTTTTGCGATTCGCTGTGAGTTAATATGTCCACCACCGACCACTGCTACTTGGCTGTTGCATCGTGGACTTCCATGCGAGCCAAACAAGCCATCAAGCCAAGGTCCAAGAACATGGCCAGGCTTACCCCAAACAAGATCGTGATAATCATCAAGAGAAATTGCTCCTTCAATTTCTTGAATTTGAAGAACCTCAGCCAAAGCAGGCCCCTTATGGATGATTGCAGCCGTGCCTTCATATTCAACTAGACCTGGTAAGCCACGATCATTAAGTGACTCGGCTAGGTCAAAGCCATACTCCACCACATGTTCCTGATCATGATCACTTACGACAATCAACACAGTGTCATCCCAGCTCGGTCGAAGTCGGTCAATCAATTCCCCTAAAGCGTTATCAGTTTCACTAACCCGAAACTTTGTTTCCTCTGCATCAGGACCATGGATGTGGGAAACTGTGTCCGGCTCATTGAAATGGACAACCGAGAAATCAGCAGAAACTAGGTCAGTATCGTCAATTGCTTCTAGAACTGCAGAATTTGATGCATATCGAAATTCATCCAAATCAACATCTGCCCTTTTGCCCTCTGGAGGCCAAAAAGTGTCCGCAGATTCTGCACCCATAACCCCAATTAGGTGATGATCACCTACTACTGCTGCGGTGGACAACTTACCTCTATTAGCAGCTAAAAAAATTGTGTCGCCCTTAGGTCCAACTGAGGAAGCAATTATGAATTTCTCACCATCCCACACTTTATTGACGAAAATCCCATGGGAGTCTGGAAGCCGGCCGGTAGCAAAGGTGGCGTGATTAGGGTATGTGGCTGTTGATAACACAGCTCGACCACCTTTGGGATTCCATCCCCCATCCATAGCTAATTGCCAAAGATTTGGGGTCAATTCCTCGCTCACTAGTCGGTTCGGGAGAGCGTCAATGATAACGAAAACAACTTTCATTCATCCTCACTTTGAGGTCGCAAAGATACAAAATAAGCTTTCAAATCTGTTCGTGCTTGATCGACATATGTATTGAACACCGTTTCTAAAGTGCGAGTCCAGAATTTCCCTGAATAGGAAACAACGAAAGTTATCTCAGTAGTTTCCAAATCCAATTGTTTGAACTTCACATCTATAGACCAGTCCGAGGCATCTCTACCGGATATTTCTTTCCTCTCAAACCTAATCAGTTTCCATGGCTCAGATGTCACTCTAGCCATTCGTAATTTTTTCATTCGTGAGAAAGGTCCCAATTGGGCTTTGAGGACGAGCATCCAAACCAGGTCATCCTCACTTTCGATTGGTTCAACTGAGTCAATGAAATTAAGCCATTCTGTATAGGTGGTCAATTCAGAAAGAACGGAGTACGCGTGCTCTATCTCTGCTTGGACAGTAACTGTCTCTGTTCTCCGCATATTCGCTCCTTCGCATGATATGTGTCACAAGCTGCTAACAGGATGCTACATCAGTTAGATATCCTCTAGCCTAAATAGTGTGCAAACAAAAGCATTCCATTTAAGTGACTCGAGGGATATTAACCTGCTAGATGTTCAGGACTTTTATTGGTCATCTTCAAACGTGACCCTTGCAGGTATGGGCGTAGCCAAACGTCTAACGATTCCTCGCGATCAAGATACAAAAGAAGAAAGTCATTTATTTGGTGAGATCGAACTAGATCATCATAATTCCGAAACCTCCATATCTGACGAAGATCTCTGTGCCTTTGCTGCTTTCCCGTTTGACCCAAGCAAAGCTGCCGAGGTGATTATTCCAACGCTCCTAATCAAAAGAAGCCCAACAGGTGAAACAAAACTGATTTACACCGGCAATGAAGAAAAAACGAAAGACGAACTCATTCACGAAATAAAAAAAATCAATGTACCAGAATCACACACGACCAAATACAACATCAATATTGACTCGCCTGTACCACCCGAAGTGTGGCGAGATGAAAAGATAACCGAAATTAAAGAACATATAAAAAATGGGTCCGTCAAAAAAGTTGTTCTAGCTAGGGAACTTGTGCTTTCGGCAGAAAAGGATTTCCAAATCAGTGATATTT
>Ga0310343_10001546_pt1 | contig 11830 bp, 13 predicted proteins | sample HC15DNA2025_MG_FD_203519 | JGI IMG/M metagenome (GOLD analysis project Ga0310343, IMG submission 203519) | Marine microbial communities from station ALOHA, North Pacific Subtropical Gyre - HC15-DNA-20-25_MG | ecosystem: Environmental > Aquatic > Marine > Oceanic | place: Pacific Ocean: North...
TATGAAGTAACTGCAATATCAACTGATACACTTACAATCAGACAAAAAGATGACCCAAATGGTAAAGGTTTAAAAACTGCACTTGCAGATGCAACAAACGTAAGACGAAGATTTAGATTTTACGATTTGTTTGATGGTGCGCCTGGGACTTCAACTTTTGCAACTGGTAAAGGTGTAAGCACAGACGAATTACATATTGTAGTATATGACAGAACTGGAGATATTTCTGGTTTTCGTGCAGACACAGCCGGAGAAAGAACACTTTCAGTTTTAGAAACTTTTCCTTTAGTTTCTCAACATCCAAATGCAAAAACACCACAAGGTAATGCAAACTTTTATCCAGAGGTAATTTTTAGACAATCAGAATTTATTTACTGGTTAGACCACCCAAGTGTATTATCAAATGCTGGAACAGCATTAACTGCTGGTAACAGTTATACAACTGGTACTGGAACAACTGGTGAAATTAATTTTAATCTAAGTGGTGGAACTGATGACTTTGCACTAACAGTTGGTGAGTTAGATTCTGCATATACACTATATGAAGATGCAGAAACAGTAGATGTCAATCTAATTATGGCTGGTGCAAGTCCAGCTGGTACAGATGGTGTTACTCATGCAACTAACTTGATTGACATTGCAGAAAAAAGAAAAGATGTTGTGGTTTTCATATCACCACGAAGAGCAGACGTTGTTAACGTAACAAGTTCAACAACACAAACATCAAACGTAAAAACTTTCTTTGATAGTTTATCAAGTTCATCATACTGTGTATTCGATAGTGGATATAAATTTCAGTTTGATAAGTTTAATGATGTGTTTAGGTTCATACCATTAAACGGAGATATTGCTGGTCTTTGTGCAAATACAGATAATGTTGCAGACCCATTTTTCTCTCCTGCTGGTTTTAATAGAGGACAAATCAGAGGTGCAGTAAAACTTGCATACAATCCTACAAAAGCTCAAAGAGATATTTTATATCCAGCAAGAATTAATCCAGTAATTACAATCGCTGGTCAAGGAACTGTATTATTCGGTGATAAAACTGCACTTGCAAAACCTAGTGCTTTTGACAGAATCAATGTTCGTAGATTGTTTATCTTATTAGAAAAAGCAATCGCAACTGCTGCTAAGTTTCAACTCTTTGAATTCAATGATGAATTTACAAGAGCACAATTTAGAAATCTTGTAGAACCTTTCTTGAGAGATATTCAAGGTCGAAGAGGTATTACTGATTTCTCTGTAGTTGCAGACGGAACTAATAATACTGGTGAAGTAATTGATAGAAATGAGTTTGTTGCAGATATCTTTATCAAACCAGCTCGTTCAATTAACTTCATACAACTGAACTTCATCGCTGTGAGAACTGGTGTCGCATTTTCAGAGATAGGGGGGTAAATAAATGGCTACTATTGATGAATTTAAAGCTAACCTTGTTGGTGGTGGTGCAAGAGCAAACCAATTTCGTATAACTTTCAACACGCCTGGTGCTATCGCAGTTGCGTTGGATATAAGACGAACTTCATTTTTAACAAGAACTGGTCAACTGCCTGGGAATACTGTAGGTGAAGTTGTAGTTCCATTTAGAGGAAGAGCATTATATCTTGCTGGTGATAGAGAGTATGAAACATGGACAACTACTGTATTAAATGATACAGATTTCATGGTTAGAAATGCTATGGAAAGGTGGAGTAATGGAATGAATGATTTCGTTACTGGAACTGGACTTACGAATGTATCAGATTATACTGCTGATTTAACAGTTGAACAACTCGATAGAGATGATACTGTTTTGAAAACATACTTTTTAAGAAACTGTTTTCCACAAGCTATAACTGCAATCGACCTAAATTATGATGCAACTACTGAAGTCGAAACTTTTGACATCACTTGGAGATATACACACTTTGAAACCTCTTCAGTAAACTTCTAATAGTTCTTACTAAATAGAACAAAAGGAGTTATTATGGCTGAGTTTTTTGGGTTTAGTATTACAAGGAAAAAAGATGATGCAGAGTCATTCACTCTGCCATCATCTGATGATGGTGCAGTAGATATTGCATCTGGTGGTTTCTTTTCCTCTGTCTACGATATCGAAGGCAGAGATAAAACTCAATATGATTTGATAAAGAGATATAGACATATATCTCAACAACCAGAATGTGATAGTGCAATTGAAGATATTGTTAGTGAGGGAATCGCATCAAATGAAAACGATTCTCCTATTTCACTTCAATTAGACGGTCTAAAACAATCATCAAATGTTAAACGTAGAATTAGAGAAGAGTTCGATAGAGTTCTTCAACTAATGATGTTTCAAGAAAAAGGACATGACATCTTTCGTAGATGGTATGTAGATGGTCGATTATTTTATCATAAAGTGATTGATAAAAAAGACCCAAGAAAAGGTATTACTGAATTAAGATATATTGACCCTCAAAAAATTAAAAAAGTAAGGGAAACAATATCTGGTAAACCTAATCCAATTACTGGTGTAGAAGAAAAGAAAAGAACTGAAGAGTTTTATATCTACAATGAAAAAGGTATCGCAACTGGTGGTACTATGGATAGTGGATTAAAAATCACTAAAGACTCTATTGCATATTGTCCATCTGGATTAATTGACCAAAATAGAGGTTCAGTATTATCTTATCTACATAAAGCAATCAAACCAGTAAATCAATTAAGAATGATTGAGGATAGTCTTGTTATATATCGTATATCAAGAGCTCCAGAAAGACGTATTTTTTATATTGATGTGGGTAATCTACCAAAGATAAAAGCAGAACAATATCTAAAAGATGTTATGAATCGTTATCGTAACAAACTGGTATATGATGCATCTACTGGTGAAATTCGTGATGATAGAAATCATATGTCTATGTTAGAAGATTTCTGGTTACCAAGAAGAGAAGGTGGTAGAGGAACAGAGATAACTACACTCCCAGGCGGACAAAATCTTGGTGAGATTGATGACATAGTTTATTTTCAAAGAAAACTTTATAGGTCACTAAATGTACCTATTTCAAGAATGGAAGCAGAAAGTAATTTTAGTCTTGGTAGGTCTACTGAAATTACAAGAGATGAACTTAAATTTACAAAGTTTGTTCAAAGATTAAGAAAAAAGTTTTCTGTAATATTCCATGACATACTACGCACACAACTTATTCTGACTGGTGTAATTGCAGAGGAAGAATGGGATGCAATGAAAGAACACATTGCATATGACTTTCTACAAGATGGACATTTTGCAGAATTGCGTGATGCAGAGATATTAAGAGAAAGAATAGAAATGTTAGGAACACTTGAACCTTATGTTGGAAATTTCTTTTCAAAGAGATGGGTTCAAAAGAATGTTCTTCGTCAAACAGATGAAGAAATAGAAACCATGACCAAAGAAATTGATGATGAAGGTGGTGGTGAAGAAGATGGAGATGAAATGATATGACAAGAGAAATAATTGATGCGATTGCAGCTGGAGATAATCTAGGTGCAGAAACAGAATTTAAAAATGCGATACAAGTAAAAGTTGGTGATGCACTTGAAATAAAAAGAAAAGAAGTTGCAAACACAATGGTATCGCAACACATACCAGAAGTAGAGGAAGATGAAGAACTTCAGTCAGATTGAGTTGCCTGAAAAGGATGAACACAAGAGAACGAAAGAATATAAAAAACTGTCTCCTAAAATGAAAGAGGCAGTTGATGATATTTTTCGTAAAATGGATGCGAAACCTTCGGATTTCCTAAATACTTTTGAAAAAACTATAAAAGACGTATCTCGTAAGTATAAAGTTCGTGAAAAAGAACTACATAAATACTTTGAAAAAGAGATGTTAGGAGAATACGGATATGGCAGTTAGTGCAGTAACACTCAAAGACACAGATTACGAAACAGTTGTTAAAGTAACAACTACTGGTACTAATACAAATGCTAGTATCGTTGATGCATCAGCACTTTCTGGTGCAGATACAGACCCAAGACTTGCGATTGTCGCTTGTCAATGGACAACTGGTAGTCAAACCAATATTTTGTTTGATGCAACTTCAAATGTTGTTGCATTATCATTAAACGGTAGTGGTGCATATAATGCTGGTGCAGTCGGTTTTCCATCAATACCAAATAATGCTGGTAGTGGTGTAACTGGTGATATACTATTAACAAATGGTAGTACATCTGTAGGAACAATTTGGTTAAAATTAAGAAAAGTATCTGGTTACGATAACCTCGCATAAAGGATAAGACTATGAAATTAATATCAGAACATTTTAGTGATGATGTAGAATACATCAAAGAAGAAGATGAAAAAACTGGTAAAAATAATTACAAGTTAAAAGGTATATTTCTACAATCAGAAATTAAGAATCGAAATGGTAGAGTATATCCTTTTGAAGTCTTAGATAAAGAGGTAAAGAGATATAAGAAAGAGTTTATTGAACAGAATCGTGCATATGGTGAACTTGGTCACCCAGAAGGCCCGACTGTAAACTTAGATAAAGTATCTCACATGGTTACAAGTCTAGAACCAGATGGTAAAAATTTCATTGGTGAAGCTAAAGTTATGGGAACACCAATGGGAACAATAGTAAAAAATATTATGGATGATGGTGGTAAACTCGCAGTTTCTTCAAGAGGTATGGGTAGTTTGGAACAAAAAAATGGTGCAAACTACGTCAAAGACGATTTCTACCTTGCAACTGCTGCTGACATTGTTGCAGACCCCTCTGCACCTAATGCTTTCGTACAAGGAATTATGGAAGGTAAAGAGTGGGTATGGAATAATGGATTGTTACAAGAACAAGATGTGGCGGAAATCAAGGAAGAAATGGAACGTAATGTGCGTTCCAGAGAAGCGAATTACCAAGCATTGGCTTTCGCAAAATTCCTTAAAAAGTTATAATTTATAAATATAATGTAATAAGGATTAATATTAATCAAGGAGACTTCAAATGTCAGAAATAGATAAGACAATTGAGGAATTAGAACAAGAAGTTCTTGATGACTTGAATGAAGCAGAACACGGTATGAAGAAAGATACTTCCGCTCCAGCAAAAACTGGTGGTAAAGCTGACCCAATGAAAAAGGTTGCTGGTGAAGTTGATGATACTGGAGCTGCAGTCGTTAAAGGTGATGAACCTAAAAAGGATTATGCAAAGTCAACTAAGAAAGACGGTTCTATTCCAGTAAAAACTAAAGGGGATGAAAAACCAATGAAAATGAAAGAAGATTCAACTGGTTATACAGACGAAGAAATTCGTGCATTATGTCATTCCAAAGACCATGATTGTGCAGAAATTATCGAACACCCAGTATGGGGAAGAGGTAAACCAATCTATGGTCAACACGCAATTCCAACAGATGACGGATACGTTGAGTGGTATGATGTTCAATTCAAACATGGTGTTGAAAAGAAAGTCATGGCAGAAGATGTAAAAGTACTCAAGATGGGTGGTCATACTGGTACAAAAGACGAAATGAAAGACCCAGAGAATATGACTAAAGTCGAACTTGCTGCTCAAATGGATGCAATGGTCAAAAAAGCTAAAAACGGTAAAAAAGACGATAGTGTCCAAATGGTAAAAGCCATGATGGATTATAATAATGCCCATAAGGGTGGTGAGAAAGAAATGGATGAACAAACCGTTTTAGAAAAAGCAAAACAAGCTATTGACCAAAGACTCGCAAAAATAAATGTTGCAGAAGATGTTGATGCACTCGTAAAGGGTGAGGATTTATCTGAAGAATTTCAAAAGAAAGCTGCAACAATATTTGAAGCTGCAGTAAAATCAAAAGTACGTTCAGAAATTGAAAGAATTGAGGAAGAAAAAACTCAAGAGGTTTCAAGTGAAGTTGAAACTTTCAAAACTGAACTTGCAGAAAAAGTTGACGGTTATCTTGACTACGTTGTTAAAGAGTGGATGAAAGAAAACGAACTTGCAATCGAAAGAGGTCTAAAGGGAGAAATCGCAGAGGACTTTATCGGTGGGTTAAAGGCACTTTTTGAAGAACATTATATTGATGTTCCAGATGAGAAGTATGATATTCTTGAGTCACAAGCATCTAAGATTGATGAACTCGAAAACAAACTCAACGAAACCATTGGTAAGTTGACTGAAAAGAACAAATCTGAAAATGAACTTGTTCGTGAAGCAGTAATCAATGAAGTTTCATCTGACCTTGCAGAAACACAAAGTGAAAAATTTGCAGAGTTAACAAAAGATGTAGACTTTACTGATAAAGAGTCATTTACTGAAAAACTGAATACTTTGAAGGAAAATTATTTTCCAAAAAGTACTCCACAAAACCTAACTGAAGAGGGTGGTTCTGAGGAGAAAGAAATTGAAGCTAGCGGAGTGATGGCTGCATACACTTCTGCAATTAAGAGGCAATCATCTTATGCGCCTTTTAGTAATGTTAAAAAATAGATTATGATAAATAAATGTATAGAAAGAAAGTTAAGGGGATACTAAATGTATAATTCAGAAAAACTTCAAGAAAAGTGGCAGCCAGTCCTCGCTCATCCAGATTTGCCTGAGATTAAGGACAACTACAAAAAAGCCGTCACTTCTATAATATTAGAAAACCAAGAATCAGCAATGAAAGAAGATGCTGCCTTCTTGTCAGAAGCCGCACCAGCTAACTCTGGTTTCGGTGGAAGTAACATGGGTGGATATGACCCAATTCTTATTTCACTAGTAAGAAGGTCTATGCCAAACTTGATTGCATATGATGTTGCATCTGTGCAACCAATGACTGGCCCAACTGGTCTTATCTTTGCAATGAAGTCAAAGTTCTCAACCCAAGGTGGTACAGAAGCATTATTCAACGAACCAGATACTGGTTTCTCAAATGATGATGCTGCTGGAGACTTAAATTCAACTGCAATGACTGGTACTAACCCAGCAGTCTTAAATGATGCCTCTCCAGGCACATATATTACTGGTGGTGCAGACTACGGTTCAACTACTGGTGGTGGTATGACCACAGCAGAAGGTGAAGCTTTAGGTGATGCAGCTGCAAACTCTTTCGCAGAAATGGCTTTCTCAATCGAGAAATCAACTGTGACTGCAAAGACAAGAGCTCTAAAAGCTGAGTACACTATGGAACTCGCTCAAGACTTAAAAGCTATTCACGGTTTAGATGCAGAGACAGAATTGTCAAACATCTTATCTGCTGAAATTCTTGCAGAAATCAATAGAGAAGTAATTAGAACTATCTATGTATCTGCAAAGAAAGGTGCATCAATCAACACAACTACTGCTGGTATCTTTGATTTAGATACAGACTCAAACGGTAGATGGTCAGTTGAAAAGTTCAAGGGATTAATGTTCCAAATCGAAAGAGATGCGAATGTTATTGCTCAAGAAACACGAAGAGGAAAAGGTAACTTAATCATCACATCATCTGATGTCGCTTCTGCACTTCAAATGGCTGGTGTATTAGATTACGCTCCTGCTTTAAATAATAACTTACAAGTTGACGATACTGGTAATACTTTTGCTGGTGTACTTAACGGTAGATATAGAGTGTATATTGACCCATATGCTGCTAATAATGCTGCAAAACAGTATTATGTTGTAGGATATAAGGGAACATCACCATATGACGCTGGTATCTTCTACTGTCCATATGTACCATTACAAATGGTTCGTGCAGTAGGTGAGAACACTTTCCAACCAAAAATTGGATTTAAGACAAGATATGGTGTTGCTCAAAACCCATTTGCAACAAGTGATGCAACAGACATCATTACTGGTGCAAACGATAACACTTACTACAGACGAGTTCAAGTCGCTAACTTAATGTAATAAGTACTGCAATAATCTGAAAAGGGGGAGTTTTTACTCCCCTTTTTTTATTTCCAACTAAATACTATTATGAAATCACCTTGTGTCAAAGTATGTAAGATAAAAGAGGGGATTGACTACATATCACTTGGTAGTCAACTAATATGTGTGGGTTGTGGAAGAACTTTAGAACAAATAAGAGATTGGACAACTTATACTGATGAACAAAGAGATAGTATAATGGAGAAACTAAATGGTCAACACAAGTATGTTGTCTCGTCAACCAACTCAACTTGATTATGCAGATTCTACAAAATTTGTTTTTAAAATTAACAAACTTCCTTTAGTAGAATTTTTTACAACACAAATTAACTTGCCTGGGATAAGTTTAGGTGATGTTGTAATACCTTCACCTTTTAAAGAAATACCAGTACAAGGTCATACTCTTACATATGATAATCTTGAGATACAATTTATTATTGATGAAAGTTTTAAAAATTATATAGAATTACATCAATGGTTAGTTGGTATAGGATTTCCAAAAGCAAGAACACAATTTGAATCTTTTAGACAAGAAAATTCAGATGCGTTTCCAACATCAAATAGTACAAAAGGTGAAGCAACAAACCCAGGCTCTCCAACAAGTGCATCTGCTACTTTTGGTGATGCAACTTTAATTATTACCTCGTCTAAAAATAATCCATTAGTTGAGGTAAGATTTTCTGACATATACCCAGTCAGTTTAGGTGCAATACAATTTAATCAACAAGAATCAGATGTTACATACTTGACAACTACTTGCACTTTCAGTTATAAATTATATGAGATATTTACATTATAAAATAAGGTTATATTATGGATTTAGAACAACTTCAGAAAGAGGCTGAAAAAGACCTCAAAATTAATAATGAACAATTAGATATTGAGTCACTTAAAACCCCAGAACTTTATGCAAAATATTTAAAGATATACACTCGTTGGAGTCTGTTATCAAAACAAGCAGAGTCAGAGTATAAAGTTTTATTTAGACAAAAATGGGAATATTATTCTGGTAAAGCAGACCCAAAAGTTTACCAAGAAAAACCATTTGACTTAAAAATACTTAAACAAGATTTACCTACATACCTTGAAAGTGATGAGGAACTAATCAAAGCAAAACATACAGTTGATTATCATAATGCAATGTGTGATTATGCAGAACGAGTTTGTAAATCTGTAAACAATCGTGGGTTTCAAATAAAAAATGCGATTGATTGGAAAAGATTTTTAGAGGGTTCATTTTGATAATATCAAAAAAGAATGAGGTTCATCTTCGTGTAAAAACTGAACCAAATGTTGCAAGAGAATTATCAGACTTTTTTACTTTTGAAGTGCCTGGAGCTAGGTTCATGCCTTCATATAAAAGAAGAATATGGGATGGTAAAATAAGATTATATTCAGTTGCAACCAATGAGGTTTATGTTGGATTATTACCCTACATAGAAGAATTTGCAAAAAGAAATGAAATAGATATTGAATATAAAGAGGGTATATTAAATGAAAGAAAATATGAAAACAACGAACTGGATAGATTTATTAGAAGAGTGTCACCTAAGTCTAAGGGAAAAGATTTGGAGATTCGTGATTACCAGAGGAACGCATTTTCTTATGCAGTCGGAAACAATAGGAGCCTTCTTCTTAGTCCTACTGCTAGTGGTAAGTCATTAATAATTTATCTTTTGTCTAGATGGTATGAGAAAGAAAATGTTCTCATACTTGTTCCAACAACATCTTTAGTAGAACAAATGTATTCTGATTTCATAGATTACGGATATGACGATACAAAGATGCAAAAAATATATCAGGGTCATTCTAAAGATATTACAAAACCTATAACAATATCTACATGGCAATCTCTGTATAAATTACCCAGAAAATTCTTTGAAAACTTTGGTTGTATATTAGGTGATGAAGTTCATCTATTTAAAGCAAAGTCTTTAACTGGTATTATGAATAAATCTATATCTTGCAAATATCGTCACGGATTTACTGGAACATTGGATGGTACACAAACTCATAGACTTATATTAGAGGGTTTATTTGGTTCTGTCAATAGGGTAACTACTACAAAAGAATTGATGGATAAAAAAACACTTGCAAAATTAGTTATAAAGTGTATAGTATTACAATATCCAGAGATAGATTGTAAGTTCATGAAAACTCAAAAGTTTCAAGATGAAGTAGATTTGATAGTTCGTGATGAAAGAAGAAATAACTTTATAGTAAATTTGACAAAACATCTAAAAGGTAATACACTTGTATTATTTCAATTTGTAGAGAAACATGGTGCAGTTTTATATGACATGATGAAAGATTTGAATAGAAAAGTATTTTATGTTCATGGTGGAACAGATGCACAAACAAGGGAGAATATTCGTGAGATTACAGAAAAAGAAAAAAATGCAATCATCATTGCATCATACGGTACTTTTTCTACTGGGATTAATATTCGTAATCTTCATAACATCATGTTCGCAAGTCCAAGTAAATCAAGGATTAGAGTGTTACAAAGTGTTGGCAGAGGACTACGAAAAGGAAATACCAAATCTTCGGTTGTGGTGTATGATATCGCAGATGATTTAACATATAAGTCAAGACAAAATTTTACACTTCGTCATTTTATGGAACGAATAAATATCTATAATGAAGAAGAATTTGATTATGAAATTAAAAATCTTAACATAGAGAAATGATATGGAAACAAAAATAATAAAACTTAATAACGGAGATGAATTAGTTGCAACTGTTTCTTCTACTGATGGTGAATTTATTAAAGTTGTAAATCCATTGAAAATAAATGTTTATCCTAGATATAGAGAGAATGGTAATATAGAAGAAGCTATGGCGTTCTCACAATGGATTAAACTTAGTGAAAATCAAAAATATGATGTTGTAAAAAACAATGTAATCGCAATCACGGAATCCTCTGTGGGTCTAACCAGATTTTATGAACATTGTGTAAAGAAATGGCAAGACCAAAAGTTACCAGAACTACGACAACCCAGTAAAAAAGAATTAGATAAAATCGAGCAGGAGTTTGTTAAGAAATTTCTGATGAGAGAAGAAGAAGATAAATTAGATGATGATTTTGATGAACCAATTTCAAAAACAATACATTAATCTGTGAATCACAAAGTGAGTATACACTTATTTTACTTTAGAGTCAAGTTCTTAGATTGACTTGACTTTAGTATTATATAATGTTATATTCTACTTAATTTAGACAAGGAATAATGTCGTGTCAAACAAAGCTCACTATGTAAATAACAAAGAATTTTTGCAAGCCATGAAAGACTGGAAAGCAAAATGCGAACAAGCAAAAAAAGAGGGTAGAAATAGACCACCACCAATATCTAATTACATTGGTGATTGTTTTTTAAAGATTGCAAACAGATTGTCTTATAGACCTAATTTTATAAACTACACATATCGTGAAGAAATGATAAGTGATGGAATAGAAAATTGTCTACAATATGTTCACAACTTTAATCCAGATAAATCAGATAACCCTTTTGCATATTTTACACAAATAATTTACTATGCATTTTTGCGAAGAATACAAAAAGAAAAGAAACAGGCTCATGTTAAAAACAAATATATAGAAAACATGAACATCATGCCTGATGAAATAGGTGGAGAAGAATTTGATAATCCTTATATAGACTATTTACAAAAAAACTTTCTTCCAGAGGAAGATGTCTATAAACCAAAAAAGAAGAAAACAAAACCAAAAGGATTAGAATTATTTTATGAAGATAGCTCTGATAACTGATACTCACTTTGGTGCAAGAAACGATAGTTTACCATTTAACGAGTATTTCTATAAGTTCTGGGAAAATATATTTTTTCCATACATTGATAAAAATAATATAAAAACGATTATTCATTTAGGTGATACTATGGACAGACGTAAGTTTGTTTCATATAAGATTGCAAATGATTTTCGTAGACGTTTCATTACACCAATAGTAGATAGAAAACTTGATACCCATATTCTTATTGGT
>Ga0310343_10001547_pt1 | contig 11823 bp, 6 predicted proteins | sample HC15DNA2025_MG_FD_203519 | JGI IMG/M metagenome (GOLD analysis project Ga0310343, IMG submission 203519) | Marine microbial communities from station ALOHA, North Pacific Subtropical Gyre - HC15-DNA-20-25_MG | ecosystem: Environmental > Aquatic > Marine > Oceanic | place: Pacific Ocean: North...
AGAGGATTATTTTCCTAAAGAATACCAATATATTTCTATTGGTGATAACTTAGAGATTATTCAGAAGAAATATCATAACAATCTTGAAAATATTGAAAAATTCCGTGATTATATAAAACACAAAGCAAAAGGATATTCTAAAACTGGTCTAGATATAATATTAAAGACAATAGAGTAAATTAACAAATACTCATTAATATCTACTTGTTTTGGATATTTTGGATATTTTAGATATTTTATAAATTCAATAAATTTGCAGATAAAATTTCTTAGAAACTTTTTAAAATCAATAAATTCTCATTAATAAGAATTAATTAAAAAATTTAAAACTATAATGGATTATTATTTTTTTCAAAAAATAACTTCTGAATTTTTCTTTTTTAAAAAGTCAATAACTTTTTCAAAACCTAATTGTTATTTAAATTAATAAGACCTAAATTCTTAAGCCTCTTTATATATTTTTTGCCACTTTTAATAGCAGAAAAATTTCTTTGATATTCTTTACTAATATCTTTATTTGGCAAACCTTCTTTCTTTCTTTTATTGACAACTTTTTCGAGAATTTTCGCGGACGAATAAATATCAGGCTCTGCCCAAAACTGTCCTTGCCAATGTGGATATTCCAAAGGTTTTACAGGAACTAATTTAAAAGGTACTGGATGATATAAATCCCCTTTACAGAAATCTATATTGCCGCTCCAATTGGTAGCAATTAAATCTAAACCTAATTGAAGAGCCTCAGCTAAATTCCTACCGTATCCCTCTGCTCTATGGAGAGAAAGAAAGATATCACAACAACCATAAAGATTTATTAATTCAAACCTAGTCATATTTTTTTCGATAATCTCAATTCTAGGATCTAATTTTGATATTTCTTTGAGATACTGCCATTCCCAGGACGTATTTTTACTGGGGTAAGTTTTAATAATTAATCTAACATTTTTATTAACTGAATTTGAAGGATAAGGAGGGAAAGCCATTTGAAAAGACTTAATCGCATCTAATGGGTTTTTTCTATCTATATAAGAATTCTGATCAAAGCAATAGCAAATATATGTTGAATTTAAATCTAAATTATATTTTTTCCTATTAACTAACCTTTGTTCATTACTTTGTTGGGAAAATTTAAATCCTTCTTGATCAACACAAAGCGGCATTACTTTCACAGGTTTATTAGTTTCCTTTTCTATAGAATCCCTAATATGGTTACTTGAAACCCATATCTCATTTACGAAATTAAAAGCCCAGTTCCAACTTCTAGGCCAGTAAGGTAATTCCCATGGCCAATAACCAATAACATATTTTCCTTTTAAGTTATTTATACCCTCAGTCATTACATATCTAAGTGTTTCTTCGGCTGTCATGCATAAAATTGTAGTATTAAATTTATGGTTTTTTTGGATACGATTCTTTAAAGTATTTTCCTCCCTAGTTTTATCTAATCCTGGTTGAAAGTTGATAATAGCTGTATCTAATTTATTACTATTTAAGGCATAGACTGTACTTCTTAAATCTTCACCAATCCCTAAAGCATGTTGAGCATAACCAATTAAATTAACTCCATTAATTGATTTACTTAAAACTTTCCTATTTAATTTAAAAAATTTCCAAAATGTAAGATTATATTTTTTTTTGAATTTCGGTAACTTTATTGGTAGAAAAATCCCAAACGTATTTATAAAGAAATTAAAAAATTTAATAGAATTCTTTGTCCTAAATACAATTTGAAAAATTTTATAAGAGTCCCAAATTGCTCTATTAATGCGTGAAATATAATCTTTATCATTTTTACTATTAAGCCAATCAATAATGTCTTTATTCTCAGTGTAATTTAATAATCTAGGATATTCTTTAAAACCATGATTAATTAACCAGCAACAAAATTGTCTTTCATATTGATTTAAATGAAAATATAGATTTTTTAAATCTGGTCGATTATTTAGTATTATCTGTAGTTGTTGAGGTTTGCTACTATCAATTTCATAATTATTATTTTTATCTTCAGAAATTTTACTGAAAAGTAATTGTATTTTTTCAATTGTGGGTTTTGAAATTTTACTGTTTGAAATTTCTTTAAGAATTTTTTTATGATTTTTCTTATATATCAAATCTAAAAATTTTTTTTCTATATAATCTGTATTAGTCTTATTAAGTCGATAATAAATTTCCAAAAACTCTGTTGCCTTTTTATAGTTATTTAAACCATTTATATCGGAAATTGAATTTGATTTATTATAAGATAAAAAATTAGGTTCAAATCTCACATATTTGTTATGTCCAAAATGCTCTTTATTGTGTTGCAGACATCTAGTTAAATATTCAAATATAAAGTGATATTTTAAATTAATATCAAAAAAACCAATTTCCTTAAAGATATTATTCCTAAAAAAAACAGAAGAGTTTATTACAGGCTTTAAAAAGGAATTAATTTCGAAGAACTTGCCTATATGGTCTGCAGGGTAATAACTTAGAAATTTATCCTTTTTATTAGTTAGAATTGAATTCGTGTAAATTATTTTTGTGAAATCTTCCTCCTTAAAAATATTAATTAACTGAGAAAGCACTAGATTATCTATTGAATCCCCTTCATTTAAAATTAAACTAAAAGATGAATTTGACTTACTTAAACAAATATTAATACCCTCAACAATATTTGAAAATTTTTTTAATTCTATTTTGGGATTACTATCAAATATATTTTTATTAATTAAATCTTGTATATCTCCTATTGAGGCAGAATTACTAATAACGTACAATTCATCGATGAATTCAGTTTTCTTTAGTCCCCGTAAAGTTTTCTGAATTGATTCAAGATTAGAATTTACAGTTAATATTATGCTTATATTTTTATCCATAAATTAAAAATTTTTTTTATTATAAAATACCTTTTAAGATAGTTATTTTTCAAATTTGAAGAATAAAGTTTATCTTATTTAAATAGATTGAAATGATAATTGAAATTACATTAGGGAATCCAAATCTTCTGCTATCAATGAAAAATTTAAGTACTGCCATGAGGCTTTGAATCTCTGCCCCCTAATGCAATATAGGTACTAAATTAATCTATAACTAGTTTTTGCAACAATTTTAGCTCAGTTGGTCTCAGGGATAACAAAACCTAATAAAAAACCTAACTTTTCTATTGGATAAGTGATTTTAAATATCTCTTTATTTGACCGCTATGGACATACCAACCTAGAGTTAATCTTTCATCTATTTCATTGAAATAATCTTTTTTACTATCTTTCAATTTTAAATTACCTTAAAGAAGTAAAATCTAATTAAATTTAGAGCTTTATAATAGTAGAATTTATTTTGATATTAAACAATCAATAATTGAATTATAAATATGATCCCAAAAAAAACATATATTCTTGTAATAGATAGATTAAGTATCTCGAACAAATCTAATCAATCCACCTCTGTTTTTATAAGATTCTTACTCCCTTTAGGAGAAATAATTAAAAAATATAACCTAAATATTCAAATAGAAATAGTAAAAAATATTCAAGATTTTCAAGTTTATAAAGAAAAAAAAATTGCTTTTGTTTGCTGTTCTAGAAATTGGGATAATGAAATTCTAAATATTCTAGAGTTATCCAAAAAATCTAATATACCTGTTATTTATGATATAGATGACTGTGTTTGGGATAAAAACCCTTCATGGCTTAAACTTAGAAAAGAATTTAATCAGGAAGTATTTATAAGCCAGCTAAAACTTTCAGATATTTTAATTTTTAGTACCGAAAAACTTTTATCCTTATTTAATATATGGATTAAAGATAAGATCAAAGTCATACAAGAAAAAAAAATTGTTCCTATTTATTTAACTTCAAATAATAAAATATTATATAAGTTAAATGAAGACTCGAAATTAAAAGTTGTTTATACAAGTAGGCAAGGTATAAAATCAGACAAAAAGAAAAATGTAGAGAATATTATTTTAGATATAATTAATCATCCTAAAGTTAGATCTTTCTATACAATCGGATTTTGCATATCCTCGCTTAAAAATAACATCAAGTATAAATCAATCTCAGAAATGCCTGTAAAAAAATATTTAGAATTTATAAACTCTAATCAATTCGATATTGGAATTTCAATCCTTCAAGAAGATAAATATTCATTAGGAAAGGCGCCGATTAAATATATTGAATATTCTGCAATGAATACTGTAGGTATCTATAATTCATATCATCCATATAAAGACTTGATTATTGATGGTAAAAATGGAATATGCTTTAGTGAATTATCTAATTTATATCCAAAACTTAAACCATACCTTGATAATCCAACTAAATTAAATGATTTGAAAAATTTTATAAAAATAGACTATCTTAAAAATATGACTTTAGAAAATCAATATCAATATTGGGTCCCTATTTTTGAGAAATATAAGCTTTAGATACTTCTCAATATTATTTCGCAATTCCTTATTTTATAGTGAGGAAAATCATTGATATCAAGTCCATCAATAATTGATAAACACGCTCCTATAAATCCACCATGGCTTACAACAATTTGTATTTCATTGTTATTTTTTTGAAGAATTTCTGAAATAAAGTGTTTAGCTCTTATAAAAACTTCTGTGTAAGACTCACCATCCGGGAATTGATTAAAAAGCCAATATTTTATATCTTTTGTTTCTTTTAAACCCCATTTTTTATTCCCAAAAAGGCCAGCATTTATTTCTCTAAGAACTGATAATTCTTGCGTATCACAATCGACCTTAAATTCTTTTTTTATAAAATTAGCTAGTTTTGAGCACCTTAAAGCATCTGATGAATAAATAATTAGATCATTTTGGAAATATTCATTTTCATTAAGTTTCTTCTTAAGATCTTTTACGCATAAATTTGCTTGCTCATAGCCATTCTCATTCAAATCATCGTCAATAGATCCTGCAATAAAAGCTTTTTTATTACTATTAGTTTCGGGGTGTCTTATAAAGTAAATAAATTTCTTCAAATTTGTAATTTTCTATTCTTCAAATTTATTTAATCCAAGTTTCTCATACCTTTCAATACCTGCTCCAATATCAATAATCAATTTAGGAGCTATATATTCTTCCGGTAATTATGTGCGTCTTCTTTTCCTCCCTTTCTTCTTGAATCAATTGAACTTATTACTGAGGGGGTAAATATAATCCAGTAGTTTTTAAAAATTAAATTAAAATTACCCTAATAGGGTAAAGAGAAAAAGACAAACTAATAAACATATTTTAGATTTTCATGAGTTCTTTATGGAGCCAAGCGGACTCGAACCGCTGACCCCCTGCATGCCATGCAGGTGCTCTACCAGCTGAGCTATGGCCCCTAATATTGAAACTTCAGTCATATCAGAGAATCTTAAGATTTCTTTCATAACATCCGTAATTCCTATAGTACTTTATAGAGTTTGATTATTGAAATCTGCAGCTTAAAATAACCTAGAGATTTACAAATTGCTAACTACCAAATATCCAGGAGAAAGTAAGTTTATTATTAGGCTTTAAAGTATTTCGTGGTTTTTGGATTCTAAGAGAGAATATTTCTTTAAATAGAAATCTATAATAGATTTTATGTTTGCTTTTAGGCGAATTAATTTTTTATGATTTTTGCACTAATAATCTTTGTCATCTAGTGTGCCGCCTTTGATTATGTTCCCACCAATAACCGACTTATTTTGCTTTTGCCGTTTAGAAAAGATTTCTAAATCTTGAATAAAAAATGAAGTACATTCAGGGAAAGAGTTCATTGGTGAAAAACCATAAAAATCAATTTGTTTAAAGCCCTCAGTTCTCAACATTTTGGCGGTATTGGGATACCAATCAGCATTGTCAAGAATGATAATTCCATTATCTACTAATTTATTTATTGCAGCTTTTGCACTTTTATAACGTTCAGCACCATCGACAACAATAATATCAAAATTATGTTTGAATTCCTCAATAACAAATGGATAATCAAATCCATTTTCACACAAATGCAGTTCAGCATTTAATGGAAGAATAGATAGCATATATTCGTACCAATCTTTATCCATTTCTACACTAGTAATACTTAATGCTTTCTCTGACCACCAAAATGTTGAAGAACCTGAACCATATTCAAATATTTTTAATTTTGATGTATCTAAATTATCTAGGAAATCTGCTGCGGGATAACTAATCCATGGTACAAATTTGCCATCCTTATTCACTGACAACCATCCATCTTGTTTGATATGACCCCTAAGACGTATAAATATAAATGGGATTCTAATAACAGTAATTAGATAACGATAGAGCCGAGTTTTTTTGATTTTATTTATCAAAAATTTCATATCAATTACCTATGATCCAAATCAAATTTTTCTTTATATTACTGAACCTACTATTTCTAAGGAGGTTAATGCAATGGCAGAAGCTCTAAATACTATTGCTAAAAATGATTTTATTGATTCAGCTACTTAATTAACCATTTCTATTTTTGCTACCACCTTGGTTTGGACTTATAGAGATATTTGGGTTAATTAACTTTGGAAAGCTCAAGACAAGTTGGAGGTTTATTAATAGCTTTTGTTAGTAGAGCAGAGAAAAAGGCGGAGATTTGATGCAATAGCAGAGAGTTTCAAGATTATTAGTCATAGCAATGCCGATAGAGAAAATAGAGAGGAATTGAGAACTATTAAAGATGAATTGGATAGGTTAGAGGGTGGTACTGCTTTTGATATTTTTGCTTAATCTGAGAATTAAATTAATTTATATATGAGGTATTAATCTTTATGCGAAAATTTTATAAAATCTTTTATCTTCAAATAATTCCAATTTTTATTTTAGGGTTTTCTATAGGTGTTATTTCAATTTGGCCTGGAATTATTTCTGGAAATAGTAGAAAATGTTTTTTTAATATCCTAAAAGACGGTAGTGATGGCTCTATAAAAATTGGGACCGTTCTCTCAATCACTCCTAATTATCTCGTAAAAATTAAAAAAACTAAAAGTAAATATTTTAAGATTTTGTTGATTGGAGACTCCTGCTTTCGAAGATTTTAAATTAAATAGTAATGAGTTTGAGACTTGCTATAGCATAATCTTCGAAGATTATCTAAGCTTATATTAGATTCTAGATCCCCTTCTTAAAAGTGATTAACTTCTTTTGATCAAGATAAATAGAAATCATTGAAAGTCGATCAAAAATAATGGCCAATTTGCTCCATGGTTAAAAATGTTAATTCAATTGAAATTAGAAAATAATCAAGTCTCTTTAGTTTGTAAGCTCTAACTGAATAACAAATAAAAATTATTTTTGAAAAAATTTATTTAATACTACTAAAATTGTGATAACAAAAATCTCCTGAAAGTTTTGCTTGAATAAAAAAATGTTTTTCTGTTCTTTTCAAAAAGGAAAATCTTGTTTAATTTCAACTGAAATTTTAGATTTTAAAAAATCTTTAATTTATCAAAGAGATAAATTCATTAATCCTCACAATAGAGATTCTTGTATTTTTTATTAAAGCGTAAGAGATTGATATGGAAATATTTATAAAAAATTTAGAAGGTAAAACTATAACTCTTGATGTTGATTCTAGTGAAACTATAGAAAGCATTAAGCAAAAAGTACAAAATGTAGAGGGTATTCCTCCTGATAATCAAAGTTTAGTTTTTGCAGGCAAAGGCCTTGAAGATGTTAGAACTCTTTCTGATTACAACATCCAAACAGAATCAACCTTACATTTAAATTCAAATAATGGGGCTGCATCTTTTTCTATCAATGGAACTGCAGCAGCAGGACAAACTTTGAGTGTCACTAAAAATTCAGATGACCCTGATGGAAACGGGACTTTTTCTTATAGATGGGAGACTTCAAGTGATGGAATTAGTTGGAATGTAGTTGGGACAGAATCTACATATACAATTAGTAATTTAAAAAAAGGGGATCAAATAGGTAGTGACTTTTATGGAGAAATAGTCGATTTTGTTGGTAAAGCAGTATCTATCTCCGATGATGGCAAAATTATTGCATATGTTGCAGGGGGAATGCACTCCCCACATAAGCCTGGTTATGCAAGAGTTTATAGGAATGATTCGAATAGCTGGTCCCAAGTAGGTTTAGACCTTGAAAGTAATTCTCAAGGAAATATTGATTCTATTTGTTTATCAGCAGATGGTTCTTATGTCGCTATTGGAGGACCATATATAAATCGAGGGGTAGATTATAATCAAAGATATGTTCGTGTTTATGAGAACAAAAACGATAATTGGGTACAAGTAGGTTCAGATCTTAACGGCATTTTGTGGGGAGGAGATTATTTCGGGCAATCTATCAGTTTATCTAATGACGGGAATACATTAGCTATCGGTATCCCATCGCATCATGCTCCAATAGATAATTCTCACTTAAGTTTATTTGAATCGGGAGCTGTAAAAATTTTTAGGCTAGATGCAAGCTCTGCAGATTGGGTACAATCTAGCGAGACAATTTATGGTAAAAATCGTTTTGAAAAATTTGGGAAATCAGTAAGTTTAAATGCGAATGGCGATCGTATTGCTATTGGAGGACCATCTTCTCAATCTAATACCGCTGGTATTACCAGAATTTTTCAACTTTCAAATAATGGATGGGAACAAATAGGATTAGATATCTTCAAAGAAGATGAGTGGGATCTTAGAGGAAATAGTGATTACGCAGGTAATTCAGTAAGTTTTTCTGAAGATGGAAAGATTGTTGCTATTGGCGCACCCTACAACTCAGAACAAGGGATATTCAATGTTGGTGAAATAAGAGTTTATCAAGAGATAAACGGAAGTTGGTCGCAATTAGGGGAAGATATCAACCCATCTTCAAAAAGTTCTCATGGCTGGACTGTAAGTATTTCTGCAGATGGGAAAATGCTTGCAGTAGGTAGTCAAGGCAGTTCAGGTAGTTCTGATAAGAATGTTTATCTATATAAATTCGTTAATAGCTCATGGCAAAAAGTTGAATTAGATATAAATCTTTCTTCACACTCTACTTGGAATCAAAATATTAAATTATCTGGAGATGGTTCTACTTTGATAGTAGGAGATCAAAGCAGTTCAGAATATGGAAGTGCTGGAGGTTTGACTAGGGTTTATAACGTCCTCGGTTCTAAGGAAGGTAATTATATTCGTGCAAATATTATTTATACAGATGAACAAGGTTTTGATGAGGTTGTAACTACAGCAACAAAAAATATTGCATATATCGATAACGGAGATGCAAGTTTTTCAATTAGTGGGACAGCGGCAGCAGGACAGACATTAAGTATTACTAAAAACTCAGATGATCCTGATGGTAATGGAACTTTTTCTTATAATTGGCAAACATCAAATGATGGAAATAATTGGAGTGTAGTTGGAACAAATTCAACGTATGTAGTTTCTAATGCAGACGAAGGAAAATCAATTAAAGCTGTTATCTCATATCAAGATGCACAAGGGTTTGATGAAATAGTTACTACTTCCACCTCCACTATTTCTTATTTAGATGATGGAGATGCAAGTTTTTCAATTAGTGGTATTGCAGAAGCAAGAAAGACATTAAGTATTACTAAAACCTCAGATGATCCAGATGGTAATGGAACTTTTTCTTATAGCTGGCAAACATCAAATGATGGAAATAATTGGAGTGTAGTTGGAACTAATTCAACGTACGTAGTTTCTACTGCAGACGAAGGAAAATCAATCAAAGCTGTCATTTCTTATACAGATCAAGAAGGTTTTGATGAGGTTATTGCAACTCCAATTAGTACAATTCAATTAAATTTGCCCTTAATAACTGGACCATCAGGATCTGCAGGAGATTCAATAAGTTCTATCTCCATTAATGAGAATACTCGCAGTATTCACAACTTTAGTTCTGATAAATCCGTGACTTGGTCGATTAGTGGTGGTTTGGATCAACGTTTTTTTTCCATAAACCGTTTTACTGGTGCTTTAAGCTTTAATTCCGCTCCTAACTATGAAAGCCCATCAGATTCAAATGTTGATAATAGATATATTTTGGATATACGAGCTACTGACTATAAAGGGTTTAGCTCAGATCAGACAGTGATTATTTCTGTAAATGATGTTGTTGATACTGTCCCAATCGTACCGAACTCATTAACTGTAAATCAAAATTTTGGGAGTTCTTCCAATGATATTATTTCGACAAATTGGGATGAACTTGTATGGGGACTGGATGGAGACGATACTTTTATTTTGCCGAACTATAATAATGCAGATCATCCTGAACCTTTTCTCATAGGAGGCAATGGGAATGATACTTATACAATAAACAAGGATCAAGGTGCTGTAATTTATGAAGCTCCAAATCAAGGAAATAATGATCGATTAGTATTAAATGGCTTATCTTTTAACTCCCCATATTCTTACTATATTTTTATAGATAGTGATCACTTATTATTTGGAAATTTTTCCAATAATCAATTTGTTTTTGTTTTAGACGCTCTCGATTCCCTTAACTATCCTTATCAATCAGGTATTGATTCTATACAGTTAGATGATGCCTTATATGATGCCAAGACTTTAATAAGATCACTTTATTATGACAGATATTATTACGGAGGATATCTTGGTTCTTATTCATTTTCATACCTTGATCAATTGGTAGGTGGCTTAGCATCACAAGAGGGATGGACAAGTTCAAATTTCAGAAGTTTAATTTCTGAGATTGATAATAATGAAGCTAACTTCATCCCAGATACAATAGATATTTGGAATTATTTAGCAAGTAATACAGATTTAATTGATGTTATTGGATCAGATACTAATGCTGCCTTAAGTCATTACTTATCAAACGGAGAAAAAGAAAAAAGAGCAGCTGATAGCTTTGATGAATGGGCATATTTAGCAAGTAATACAGATTTAATTGATGTTATTGGATCAGATACTAATGCTGCCACACAACATTACGTCACAAATGGTTATTCAGAGGGACGAAATACTTCTAGCTTTAACGCATACAATTATTTATTAAACTATTCGGATCTCTCAATTTTTTATAATGATTTATTTTTAGCTACAAAACATTATGTAAATTATGGATATGAAGAAGGCAGATCTGATTCTTCAATAAGTAATGATGAATCTTCTAATATTACCGATTTAGCTTATTTTTATATAGCTTCCAATAATGATCTCATTTCTGCATTTGGTATTGATATAGAAGCTGCAAAATCTCACTATACAAATCACGGAAAATCAGAAGGTAGAAGTATAACCACTTTCAGTACTGCAAATTATTTATCAAACTACGATGATTTATCTTCCGCTTTTCGTGATGATAAAACCAAAGCTCTTAAACACTATATTCAATACGGATATAAAGAAGGCAGAACTGATTTTTCCACAGTTTCTAATCTCACTTATTTTCAAGCTCTCAATTATGTAGCTTCCCATAATGATCTCATTTCTGCATTTGGTATTGATATAGAAGCTGCAAGATCTCACTATACAAATCACGGAAAATCAGAAGGTAGAAGTATAACCTCCTTCAACACCTCAAATTATCTATCAAACTATACTGATCTTTCTTCCTCACTGGGGAATGATGAACTCTTAGCTCTTAAACATTACATTCAATACGGACATAAGGAAGGTAGGACTGATTCTTACATTGATTCTAATTCCAGTTCAGGTTCTGATTCCAACTCTGGGGGTTTATCTAACCTCACTGATTTAGAAGCTTATAACTACATCGCTTCCAACAATGATTTAATTTCTGCTTTCGGGACTGATATTGCCGCAGCAAAATCTCACTATACAAATCACGGAAAAGCAGAAGGTCGGCCATTAGATAATTTTGATGAATGGGGATACCTTGCAAGTAATAAGGATTTG
>Ga0310343_10001549_pt1 | contig 11820 bp, 21 predicted proteins | sample HC15DNA2025_MG_FD_203519 | JGI IMG/M metagenome (GOLD analysis project Ga0310343, IMG submission 203519) | Marine microbial communities from station ALOHA, North Pacific Subtropical Gyre - HC15-DNA-20-25_MG | ecosystem: Environmental > Aquatic > Marine > Oceanic | place: Pacific Ocean: North...
CAGGGCAGAAGACCGGTGCCCAGAACCCCCACACAAGAGGGGGAAGGAGGGCCCATGGGCCAAAGGTGGAAAAGGAGTGGTCCCAGAAAATCAATTCCAGAGAGAAGAGGATCGCTCGCGACTCTGCAATAGCCGCATCATCCGACCCTGATACTGTCGCGTCCCGAGGACACAGGTTCGAAGAAGGAATCAGATTCCCGATCATCATCGACGATTATGTCGAATCCAGGGGGAAATCTGACGAGAAGTACGACATCGAGTCAATCCCTAACCAGTACTCAACCAGAAAGTTCGTCGCCATGATGGAGGGGCTCGGCCTCTCCCCCGACCTGGAACGCTCGAAGAGCGGCAGGACAATCAGGGCAGGTAAGGGCACAATGAGAGGACGCAAGTACAGAACCCCGAAGAGCATCCTGCTGGTAGTCGCCCAGAAAGCAGGGCTCGACAAAGGCGCTCGAAACCTGCCGGGAGTCGACGTTGTTACGGCCAAGGACTTGTGCGCTGAGGATCTCGCCCCGGGAGGGGACATCGGAAGGCTGACAGTATGGACAAAGTCGGCAGTTGAGGCACTGGAGTGATTCAAGATGGACCCATATGACGTAATTATCATGCCATGGATTACAGAGAAGACTCTGGACGCCAGGAGAATAGCCGATCCGGAGGGAGGTTACATGGAGAATAACAACAGGATCGAGTTCATCGTTAGGAGGGAAGCCACCAAGAAGGACATCAAGGAGGCAATCGAGGCCCTCCTTGAGGTCAAGGTGGACAAGGTCAACGTCAGAATCAACAGGACAGGAAAGCATGCAAGCATTCGCCTGGCCGACGGATACGATGCAGAGGAGGCTGCGCTCAAGCTAGGAGCGTTCTAGGGTGTGAGAATATGGGCAAGAGGACACGTTCACAGAGGAAGGGGTCGAGCCCCAAAAACCGCGTTTCAAGCCATAGGTTCCCTGCAGCCAATAGGCTTCCAAGGGTCAGCGGAGAGATCGCAGAGGTCGTAGATCTGGTCCACAGCCCCGCACACACCGCGCCACTGGCCAAGGTCAAGTTCGAGGACGGGCAAATCGCCCACTTGGCAGCCCCCGAGGGAATAGCCGTCGGACAGTCAGTAGCCTTCGGAGACAAGGTATCCCTAAGGCCAGGAAACGTGACCACTCTCGCGCAGATTCCAGAGGGGACGCAGATTTGCAACGTCGAGTTGAGGCCAGGTGACGGCGGGAAAATCGCTAGATCCGGGGGCAACTCAGCAATGATTGACACTAGGATGGGAGACTACGTCAGAGTCCAACTGCCCAGCGGACGCACGAAGGACCTACCATCCAACTGCAGGGCCACAATCGGGGTCCTCGGGGGACATGGAAGAACTGAGAAGCCCCTGCTCAAGGCAGGTGCCGCTCACCACAGGGCAAAGGCAAGAGGAAAGCTGTACCCCACGGTAAGCGGAGTCGCAATGAACCCTGTAGACCACCCCCATGGAGGCGGGAACCACCAAGCAGTACACGGTCCAAACTCAGTTGCTAGGAACGCACCACCAGGACAGAAGGTAGGTAACATAGCGCCCAGAAGAACCGGTAGAGGACGGTCGAAGAAGGAGTAGATATCATGGCAAGGAAGAGGAAGGTGTTCAGGTCAGCCAAGATGGCTAGGCGCCAGGCAAGGAAGAGGCGATCGAAGATCTCCGAGCGAAGGAAGAAGGAGTTCCTGTGGAGGGGCTACACCATCGAAGAGCTGAAGGAGATCCCGCTATACCCCTGGGGCAACAGCTTCGAGCCAGATAACGAGGACTACGACCCCGATGCACTATCAATAGCGACTCTGATGCCGTCCAGAGTCAAGAGATCCCTCGGTAGGGGGCTGACAGAAGAGTGCCAGAAGCTCGTGGAGAAAGTCAGGAAAAGCAACGGCAAGACCGTGAAGACCCACTGCAGGGGGATGTACGTACTCCCTGAGATGGTAGGTTCTACTATCGGGGTCCACGATGGACAGAATTTCGTCAACCTGGAGATAACTCCGCCAATGATTGGCCACTCTCTGGGCGAATTTGCCAAGACTAGGAAGTCAGTTACGCACACCGGACCGGGTGTGGGTGCAACCAGATCTTCCCAGCACGTGGCGCTAAAGTGAGGTGAGAAAATGAGCAGAAGACAAGGAAGACCACAGAGCGGATACACCCAGCTCCTGGAGGGATCGAACCTAGTCACTGCAAGGGCTGTCAACCTGGACTGCCATCACAAGCACTGCTACCACATCGCCAAGGCAATCAGAGGGATGAACGCCGAGATGGCCAGGGACTACCTGGAAGACGTCGTCGCCAAGAAGAGGGCAATTCCCTACCAGCGCAGATCCCGCAAGGGAAGAGGCGGGAACACAATGGCAGGGCACAGGAAGGGCAAGATGGGGCCTGGAAAGTTCCCAAACAAGGCATCAAAGGAATTCATCAAACTGATCAACAGCGCCATGGACAATGCCAGACAGAGATTCGACGACATCGACGCAGAGGACATGGTCATCACCCACGTGGCTGCTCACCGAGGCCAAGTGGCAACGAACATGAGGCCAAGGGCCAGGGGGAGGGCAACTCCGAGCAACCACTACCAGGTTAATCTGGAAATCTTCCTGGAGTACTTCAGTGATGAGGACGACGATATGGGAGAAGACGAGTTCTGAGGTGATCGCATGAAGGAGAACAACATTCACAAGATGATCAAAAGGAACGTGGACAGGCAACTCGTGCGAGAGTACCTGCTCAAGGAGACTGAGAGGGCAGGCTTCGGAGGCCTGACCTTCAATAGAACCCCAGAGGGAACCAAGGTCACCCTGCAGGCTGAACAGGTAGGGAGGGTCATAGGCAGGAGAGGGAAGGTGATCCACGACCTGCAGCGCAGACTCCAGGACGATTTCGATCTAGACAACCCGCAGCTCGAGGTGGAGGAGATAGAGGAATCCCGAACCAACGCGCAGGTTATGGCAAGTAGACTAGCCAGCTCTCTAGAGAGGGGCTGGTTCTTCAGAAGAGCCGGTCACAGCACGGTCCAGAACATAATGGACGCCGGCGCAAGGGGATGCATCGTAATCCTAAGCGGGAAGATAACCGGCGCCAGACACCGAGTCGAGAAGTTCCAGAAGGGCCACATCAAGTACTGCGGAGAGACAGCCCTGGAGCTCATGGACGTGGGCTTCTCCACGGCCGTGAAGAAGCTCGGAACCATTGGGTGTACCGTCAGGATCATGAGGCCAGGGACCAAGCTGCCTCACGAGATAACGATCCAGGAGAGAGCCGAATCAGGCTTGCCCGAGTTGGTCGAGGCTTCCGGATTCGTACCACTCGAACTAGAGGAGGCCCTCGAAAGGGCAGCAAGGGAGGAGGAATGAAATGACTCACGTAAGCGCTAAGGAGATCGACGAGATGAACCAGGAGCAGCGCGAGACTACCCTAGAGGAACTTCGCGACGAGATGCTCCAACTCAGATCCCAGCAGGCCCTCGGGGGGTCAGCATCGAACTCAGGCGCTTACAAGCAGACTAGGAGGAGCATAGCGAGGCTCCTGACTAAGATTAACCAGGAAAAGGAGGAGTGATTTGGCAGGAATTTGCAACATGTGTGCGCTTCCAGATGACCTATGTATTTGTCAGGAGATAGCCAAAGAGCAGCAGAAGGCGGTGATTTCAGTGGTCAGGAGGAGATACGGAAAGATGGTCACAATGGTAGAGGGTATAGAGGACACTGCGATCGACATCGGCCAGCTAGCTAAGATTCTCAAGGGTGCCTGCGCAAGCGGAGGGACCGTCAAGGGCAGGACAATCGAACTGCAGGGCGACCACAAGAAGAAGGCAGCAAAGGTACTCGAGCAGAATGGCTACCAGGTGGAGGTGCGATAGATGACGCAGATCATCAACCTGCCTTGGCTCTCCAGGAACCTGGAGGTCATCGACTCAACAGACCCGACCCTGATCGGCATCTCCGGAGTGGTAACGGACGAGACGAAGAGAACCATCGTCATAAGGGCCGGCAACAAAGAGATCACGATGGCCAAGGACACTATCCGCTTCACCATCGAAGAAGAGGAAATCAACGGCCCCATGGTTGGCCAGAGACCAGAGGAAAGAATCGGCAAGAGATACAGGAGGTCCTGATATGAGAGACATAGGTGTAGACGTCAACAAGCCCGAGGGAGAGTGGGACGGAAGCAACAACTGCCCGTTCTACGGGACGCTGAGGCTACGTGGACAGATAATCTCAGGCGTAGTTTCCTCAGGGGGAATGCAGGACACGGTAGTAGTCGAAAGGCAGACCACCAGGTACATGAAGAAGTTCGAGAGGTACGAGAAGAGGACCAGGAGATACTCCGCACACCTCCCCAGCTGCATCGGAGATCTCAACCCAGGCGACAACGTACGAATCATGGAATGCAGGCCACTGTCCAAGACAGTGAAGTTCTGCGTCATCGAGAAGGGGGTCGGACAATGAAGGGGATATCGGGGAGGGTGACCTCCGGACTACCCACACAGGCCCGCCTGGAGTGCGTAGACAACACCGGCGCCAAGGTCGTCCAACTGATCACAGTCCTCAAGAAGGGAGGAGTAGCGAGGAGATACCCCTCCGCCGGAGTGGGCGACATGATCCGAGTCACGGTTAGGAGGGGAACCCCCGAGACAAGGCGTCAGATATACACCGCCGTGATAGTCAGGCAATCAAGGCCCTTCAGAAGGGTTGACGGGACATGGGTCCAATTCGAGGACAACGCATGCGTCATCACCAACGATAGGGGAGACGTGCAGGGTTCGGATATCAAGGGGCCAGTCAGCAGGGAAGCGGCCGAGAGATGGCCAAGGATAGCGGCTACGGCCAAACAGATTGTGTAGGTGAAAGAGATGGTTAGCAAGAAGGCAGGAAAGCAGAGAACGTCCCAGAGGGACGCACCCCTCCACGTAAAAAGGAAGAGAATGCGAGCTCGCCTGATATCGGACGACCCAGACCTGAGGCAGGTACGCTCGGTCACAGTCAGGGTAGGGGACGAAGTGGAAGTCACAAGGGGAGACTTCAGCCATCCCAACAGCGTGAAAGCTGAATCCCGAGGAAAGAGACTAGGCCAGCCCAGAGGCAGGGCAGGCGTGAAGGCGAAGGTCGCATCTGTCGATACAAAGAGCGGATTCATCTTCGTAGACGGACTAACACAGTCGACTGCAGACGGGAAGGAGGAAGCAGTCCCAGTCAACCCATCAAACGTCATCGTCACCAAGCTGTTCGAGGGCGACCCCGAGAGAATCAAGAGAATCGTGGAAAGATCTACAGGAGGTGCCACGGAATGAGCAGAAGCCACCACAAGAGGCTAGGCATGCCGAGAACATGGCCACTCACCAGGAAGACGAACATCTGGGCCCAGAAGGCCAATCCGAGCGGGCACCAAATCGAGATGTGCATGCCACTGGGAATCGTCCTTCGAGACGTCCTAGGGATCGCTCACAACATGAGGGAGGCGAAGAGAATACTGCACTCCCGAATCGTGATGGTAGACGGCAGGATTGAGACTGACAGGGCCCGAGGGGTCGGAATCATGGACGTACTGACGGTAGGGGAAGAGAACTACCGCTGCATACTCGACAAAAACGGGAAGCTCAGATACAGGCCCATCCCCAAGAAGGCGGCTGACAGCAAGATATGCCGCGTCATGGGCAAGACGACAGTAAAGGGTGGAAAGACCCAGGTGCACCTTCACGACGGCAGGAACGTACTCCTGGACGAGTCTCCGGACTACAAGACCGGGGACTCCCTGGTGATATCCCTCCCCGACCAGAAGGTCTCCTCCCACATTGAGATGAAGAAGGGAGCAACGGCATACCTGACCGGCGGAAGCCACATCGGCGAGATTGCCAAGATCAAGGATCAGGAGGTCAAGAGATCCTCAAAGCCAAACGAGACGTCATTCGAAGACTTCGGGACGATCACCGACTACGTATTCGTGATCGGCAAGGAGTCAGACATACCCGCGGAGGCTGAATCATGAGCGAGTCAGCGAACCCAATGCTATCGCCCGGGATAACCAAGGTCACCGTGAACATAGGGGTGGGAGAAGGCGGAAAGAGGCTCCAGCTGGCCGAGAAGGTCCTGGAGGTGCTGACGGGCATGACCCCTTCGAGGACTCTTTCCACCAAGACCAACAGGGACCTCGGGACAAGGAAGGGCGCCCCAATCGGGTGCAAGGTTACCATCCGAGACGCGGAGAAGGTCCAGTCATTCCTTAAGGACGCATTCTGGGTAAGGGAGCATACCCTTCCCTCCTACAACTTCGACTCATCAGGGAACCTCTCATTCGGGATTTCGGACTACACTGACTTCCCCGACCAGAAGTACGATCCGGATATCGGGATATTCGGAATGGACGTTAACGTGGTCCTCGAGAGGCCAGGACACCGAGTCTCCAGAAGGAGGAGGCGTAAGTCGAAGGTGCCCTTACCTCACAGGGTCGGCAGAGAGGAGTCGAAGGCATGGTTCACCGAGAAGTTCGAACTCAAAATTGTGGAGGAGTAATTAGCATGGCACGCGATCACGGAGAAAGGATTGGAAGAAGCCTGGGATGCAGGCGATGCGGCAGGAAGAGGGGCATGATCCGCAGGCACGGGCTGAGACTATGCAGGCAGTGCTTCCGAGACGTGGCCCCAGATATAGGATTCAAGAAATACTCATGAGGTGATGAAAGATGCAGTTTGACCCATTGAACGATGCCTTCACGACGATATACAACGCAGAGGCCGCCGGCAAGTACGAAGTCACGGTAAGCCCAGCCAGCAAGCTACTCGGGAGCATGCTCTCAATAATGCAGACCTCCGGATACGTTGGCGGATTCGAGAAAATCGAGGACGGCCGAGGCGGCTCCTACAAGGTCTCCCTTATTGGGGCGATAAACAGATGCGGAGTGATCAAGCCCCGACACTCGGTGAAGAGGTCAGACTTCGACAAGTGGGAGTCTAGGTACCTGCCAGCGAGGGACTTCGGACTGCTGATCCTAACCACGAATCAGGGGATAATGGATCACTTCGAGGCGAAGAAAGAGAGGGTGGGCGGAAGACTGCTCGCATACGTGTTCTAGGAGGAAAAAGCATGCCACGAGAAGCAAAAGTGTCCCACAACATCGCACTTCCCGAGGGGATTGCGGCCAGCATAGAGGGGAACACCGTGACACTCTCCAAGGAGGGAAACAACATCTCCAGGGACTTCACTCACAACAGGGTCACCGTGAACCAAGCCGAAGGCGGCCTGGAGGTTTTCTGCAGCCTCCCGAGGAGATCGGAGAAGGCGATAGCGGGGACATGGGCTGCTCACCTGAGGAACATGGTGAAGGGGCTAGACGAGGGCTTCGAGTACAGGCTAAAGGCAGTCTTCAGCCATTTCCCCATGACACTCAAGGTGGAAGGAAACAAGTTCACCATAACAAACATGCTCGGGGAGAAGGTCCCGAGGGTGGCGAAACTACCGTGGACCCCCTCCGAGGTCCAGGTCAAGATCGAGGGCAAGTCGGACATCATAGTCACTGGGGCGGACAGGGAGAAGGTAGGACAGTCCGCAGCCAACATCGAGAGGGCCTGCAAGGTCAAGAAGAGGGATCCAAGAGTCTTCCAGGACGGGATCTACATTACATCCAAGGGGGCATGAAAATGGCATATGATGATCTCACTGTACCTGAGCTGAAGGACCTGCTCAGGGAGCGCGGACTCCCCCTCTCAGGCAAGAAGGCAGACCTGATAGCCAGGCTCTCTGAGGCCGAGGAGCCCCAAGAGGCCGAGGAGCCCCAGGAGGCCGAGGAGCCCCAGGAGGCCGAGGAGCTCCAGGATGACTCCGAAGAAGAGTTCGAAGAAGACGACTACGAAGAGGAAGAGGGAGATTTCGAGGAATGGGACGACCTCCACACCGCGAGGCAGAAGCCAGTGCTAGACGACTCAACCAAAGACGCACTCAAGAAGAGGTCCGAGCAGAAGAAGAAGCAGCCGAAGTTCCGAAGGCAGGAGTGGTTCAGGTACCGGCGCCTGTCGAAGACGGGATACCGGAAGCCAAAGGGTGACGACTCGAGCATGCGCAAGAACCGGAAGTACCGGTCACCGATGGCAAGGGTCGGATATGGCAAGATCGCAGCGGTCAGAGGCCTCCACCCGTCCGGATTCGAGGATGTCCTCATCCACAACGCGGGGGAGTTGGACGGCCTAGACCCCGAGAAGCAGGCCGTCAGAATAGGCTCCAGCGTAGGCAACAGGAAGAGGTCGAGGATTCACGAGAGGGCGGACGAGCTGGGGCTCAGGGTCCTGAACCGCCGTCAGATAGATGGGAAGGGGGACTTCTGATGTACATATCGAACCAGAAGAGAATGGCCGCCGATATCTTCTCCAAGAAGGAGGGCAAGACTGTGGGAATACACAGGATATGGGTCAACCCCGATTATCTGAGCGAGGTAGCAGACGCAGTCCAGAAAGACGACGTAAGGATGCTAATAGAGGACGGCATAATCAAGGCCAGGCCGATCAAAGGGACCAGCCGCTCAAGAGCAAGGAAGTCCGCATTCCAGAAGTCAAAGGGAAGGAGGAAGGGCCAAGGTTCGAGAAGCGGCAGCGCCAACTCGAGAAGCCCGCGCAAGCAGAGGTGGATGTCAAGGATCAGGGCCCAGAGGAGGACCCTCAAGGAAATGAGGGGGTCGGGGGAGATCACACCCTCGCAGTACAGATACTTCTACAGGAAGGCGAAGGGAGGCTCTTACCGATCCATCTCCCACCTGAAGAGCAACATAGGGTCCGATGGGATAGAACTGGGAGGTGAAGAGTGATGGCAAAGGGCAAGAACCAGAGACTACGATTCAAGAGGAGGAGAAACGCCGAGACGGACTACCACAGGAGGTCAAGGATGCTGCGCAGTGGCACACCGAGAGCCGTCGTGAGGGTTTCCAACACACAGGTGACGTGCCAACTAGTCGAGTACGAGAAAGGCGGCGACCAGATCCTAGCATCGGTGACGGGCAAGTCGCTGGTGGACTCTTTCAAGTGGCCGGCAGACGCGTCGAGGAAGTCTGTTCCTGCGTGCTACCTAGCCGGGTTCGCACTCGCTACCTCAGCCCTCTCAAAGGGACACTCCGAGGCCATTCTGGACATTGGCCTAGCAGCCTCAACACCAGGAAACAGGGTCTACGCAGCACTCAGGGGGATGGTAGAGGCAGGCTTGGAAATACCTCACTCAGAAGCAGTCCTCCCGAGCGACGAGAGAGTAAACGGGGAGCACATAGGGGATAACATTGCCAAGGCTGTAGCAACAACCAAGAAATCGATTGAGGGTGGTAAGTGATGACGGAGGAAACGACGGTGGAAGAGGAAGACACGCAGATCGCACCCGGGCTGGCTCTGGCCATGGCCCCGGAGGACCCCGGCGACGGACCACGGAGGCGCGGACCAGACCCGCTCGCCGCTCTCAGGAGCTGGCAGCCAAGGACCAGGTTGGGCAGGATGGTGATGAACGGAGAGATACTGACCTATGAGCAGGCTCTTGCAACTGGTTACCCAATCAGGGAGGTCGAGATAGTCGACGCACTACTCCCGGAAATAGAGGACGACGTGCTCAGCGTGAACATGATACAGAGGATGACGGACTCCGGAAGGAGAGTCAGGTTCAACGTGCTGTGTGCTGTAGGGAACAAGGACGGCTACGTCGGTCTATCCGTCTGCAAGGGCAAGGAGGTAGCCAGCACAATCCAGAAGGCAATCAACCAGGCAAAACTCAACCTGGTCCCCGTCCTGAGGGGGAACGGTTCGTGGGAGTCCGCAGAGGGGCCCGGGAACAGCATCCCGTTCAAGGCAACAGGAAGGTCGGGATCGACCAGAGTCACACTTCTGCCCGCACCATCCGGCAAGGGACTGGTCATCGGTGACTACGGCAGAAGGGTACTGACCCTCGCTGGGGTCGAAGACGTCTGGTCGCGGTCCTCGGGCCAGACCAGGTCCACGATCAACTTTGCAAGGGCAACATACAACGCACTAGAGGAGCTTAGCAAGACCAAGGTCAGCGAACAGGTCGGAGAGAGGCTCCACATCACAGTAGGGAGGAGGAACGCATGAGCTACCTCGTTATCAGGGTCCGCAGCGACCGCGGCGTGACCAAGAAGATCAGGGACACGATGTCCATGCTGAATCTGACAAGGGTCAACCACGCCGTTCTCGTCCCCAAGACCCCCGCTTACGAGGGGATGCTGCAGAAGGCCAAGGACTACGTCACCTGGGGCGAGGCTGACGCGGACACCATCGAGACGCTCATCAACGAGAGGGGAAGGATGGCTGGAGACAAGCGTGTCACAGACGCGGAGGTAAAGTCCTGCAGCGACCACTCAACGGTCAAGTCCCTATCAAAGGCAATCGCCTCCGGAGACGCAACCACCAAGGACGTAGAGGGCATGAAGCCGGTCTTCAGGCTCCACCCTCCGAGGGGGGCCAAGGGATGGGGCGGAATCAAGAGAGCCTACTCCGTCGGTGGGGCCCTGGGATTCAGAGGAGAAAACATAGTCGAACTGGCGGCGAGGATGTACTGAGGGATTTTCATGGTTTCAAGGACTAACAAATTCAGAGGAAGGAGCCGGTACCACGGTCGCGGAAAGAAGGCAGGCAGAGGCGCAGGAAAGAGGGGCGGCAGGGGAAACGCCGGACTGAACAAGCACAGGGTCATGACTCGCCTGAAATACATGCCAGGTCACTGGGGGATGCACGGATTCAACCGCCACCCTGGTCTCAGAGTCGTCAACTCCTCGATCAACCTCGGGCAGGTCGCAGAGATCGCAGAAGGCGACTCCATAGACCTGTCAGAGATGGGATTCGACAAGCTCCTAGGCAGGGGAAGCATCGACAGGGCACTCACAATCAAGGTCGCAGAGGCCAGCGCAAAGGCGATTCAGAAGGTGGAGGCCGCAGGCGGCTCGATCGAGACAGGCGACGATGGCGAAGACTGGGGTGAGTGGGAAGAGGAGTAGCTTCTCCCTACGGAGGGTAGAATATGGTAAGCAAGGGCCCGAACTGGTTCGGAGTCGTCGCCATGTGCGCGATTTACTGGGGAGCGCTGTACTACTGGGTACGGGACGAGCTCTCCGCTGGAGGAGACGACCAGAGCAGGGCGCTGATACTACTAGCCACATCGATCCCGTACGTCGCGTTCGTAATGTGGGGGACGATGACGGACCTTCCAGAGCAGGTCTCTGAGGTACCCCTCGTGGGGAAGTACGCCAAGGCCTACATTTGGCTGGCAATAGTTATCTCGTTCTCTTACTGGGGATGGGTCGACAAGGCAGCGTTCGGCTTCCTCCTTGTGGGAGTTGTATTGTTCGGCCTCGCCACGGGCCTCGCGCTCTCGTGCCTCTTGTACACGGGCGAGGGCGGAAGCAGGCTTTACGGGCTCAAGAGGCTCGTAGACGTCTACCCCAGCATCTCCAAGCCCGAGGGCCACGTCCGCTTCAACCAGAAGCTTTGGACCACGACCCTGGTCCTAATCATCTACTTCATGATGACCAACGTGATGATCTACGGGCTGTCAGACACAACCCTGGACGTCTTCTCGTCATTCCGGGCGATAATGGCAGGAGCTTCCGGTTCAATCATGCACCTAGGTATAGGCCCCATCGTCACGGGCTCGATCATAATGCAGCTCTTCTCGGGGGCCAAGATCATCCAACTCGACCTGCAGGACTCGGCAGACAAGCAGCTGTACCAGGGCGTTCAGAAGATACTGGTCCTGATAATGATACCAATCGAGTCGATCCCACAAGTCTACGGTTTCCTAGACCCCTCGCCCTCGCTAATCCTG
>Ga0310343_10001551_pt1 | contig 11813 bp, 7 predicted proteins | sample HC15DNA2025_MG_FD_203519 | JGI IMG/M metagenome (GOLD analysis project Ga0310343, IMG submission 203519) | Marine microbial communities from station ALOHA, North Pacific Subtropical Gyre - HC15-DNA-20-25_MG | ecosystem: Environmental > Aquatic > Marine > Oceanic | place: Pacific Ocean: North...
GAATTTAAAGTTAATACAAAATTAAATAAAGACTTTTTAAAGCTGGAGTTATTTTCTAATGGATTAGATCTTGAGAGCTCTTCGTTTACTATTGGGCAGAGAAAAATTAGCTTTAAAAAAGGTAACTTTAAATCTAACTTTAAATTTAATAAATCACCAAAACAAACATTTTGCAAAGGCAGTTTTTCTTTTACTAATATAAAAATAAAACCAGAAGATTTCTCAGAAAATATAAACTCAGATTTAACTAAGTTTTTTTGTAAAGATAATTATTTAATAGGAAATTCCGAAAACTTAAATTACGGAACTTTGAATTCAAACTTTAATCTTAATATTCCATTAAATAAAAGTTCTAACAAAATTGATCTAAAAGGAAGCGTAGGATATGTTGATAGTCTGAATCCAGATATTGAACTATCGGGAAATTTCCCCTATTGGTTTGATAGAAGGGGGATTAATTTTGGTCATATTGATTCTAGTTTCAAAATAAATAGAACTCAATTATCTAATTTAAATATTTTCCGAAATAATGATATTAGAGGCTTCGTTACTGCAAAAGGTGAATTAAAAGGAAACATTAGTGATCCCGAGATTTCAATAAAATTTAATGTTGATTATCCGCATTTCAAAGGAATTCGGATCAGAGAAATATGGGAGGGAGATATTAGAAATAAAAATGACAAATTTATGTTAAATATGAAAAATAGATACTCTCCGATTCCTTCATTTCTCTCTACAGAGTTTGATACTAATTTAAAATTAGATAATCTATCTTTTAGTAGAATTTTTAATTCTAATAAAGGAAGTATAAAATTAATTAAAGAGAATAATAGTTATATATGGACAGCTAACAATTTTCCTCTTGATGAACTTGAATTATCAATAAGAGATAATCAATTCGATAGAATTGAAGGAATTATTAATGGTTCTGGATCAATATCTTCAGATCAGTCCTATCTAAATGGTCGACTGGCTTGGAGTCTAGGTAAATATAGAAATATAGAGCTAGATAACTCCTTATTTGATTTTAACTTCAAAGAGAATTCTTTTAATTTTAGCTCATCATTTTATCCAATTAATGGAGGAATAATTGAAGCAGACTATAACTCAAATAAAAATAATTTTATTAATTTAAACTTCAGTAATATTAGTACTAGTTGGACAATAATGACCGCCATTGACATCTTTAATTTTGATACTAAAAAAGTTCCTTCAATAAGTAATTCAAACATATTGGATGATTTGGAAATAAATAAAGATGAGAGTTCTTTTAAAGAGAGGATTGATTTTATAAATGACTTTATTCAAAATAATAATGAGCAAGATGAAAAATTTAATTTACAAAAATATTTAAATAAATTCACAAGTAGATATAGTGCAAAAGTATCTATTGAAGGCGATAGGCAAAGCAACTATAAATTAAATGCAAAATTAAATGGCTATCTTGATGTTTCGAGCGATGATTATAAAGATAAAAAAGAGGAATTTTCTATTGATTTAGAAGGAGGATTATTAAGAGGTAAAGGTTCATTAATAATTAAAAAACTACCATTAAGTGCTGCAAATATTTTTTTAGATCAATCAAGAGATTTTCTAGGAGGTTTGGATATGCAATTATTTTATGATCTCGATACAAAATCTTTCTCGAGTGAAATTTACTCCAATAATTTATCAATTAATAATAACAAAATATTCTTTGATAAAGGAATAATTGAATTTAATAATTCTATTTTTGATATTGATTTTTCCCTTCTAATAAATGACTCAAAAGACCCGATTAATGTTGAAGGATCAATACCTACTAAATCATCAGATAAATTAGATCTAAGATTAATTGGTAATGGAAAATTTATTGAGTTAATAGATATTTTTGCTGATGAATACTTTACCTTTAAAGAAGGCGAAGTGAATCTCCGAATGATAGTAAAAGGGACTTTAAATAAACCAATATTGAATGGTTTTATAGTAATTAAAGACTCCGAAATTGATTTGTATAGCAACATAATAAAAGATATTAATAGCTTGATAATTTTTGATTTTGATTCTTTAGAAATCAAAAATTTAAAAGCAAAAGCATCAGATTCTGGAAATATCTTCATAAAAGGATCTTTGCCTTTTTACAGTAATAATGATCCAGGTAAATCAGAGATTAATTTGATAACGAATAAATTTACTTTTAAGACAGAAAACTCTAATTTTTTAATAGATTCAGATATAGATTTAAGTGGATCATTTGAAAACCCTGTTTTGGCAGGTAATTTATCTCTTAATAAGGGATTTATTAACTTTAATAGCAATAATCAAAAAAATAAATTAAATAAAAATATTAAGCGAGAGGAAGATAAAAATGATTGGCCAGAACTCTATTGGAATAATGATGAGAATATTGAAATAATTTCAAATGAAACAATTTTGAATTCTGTTCTTTTAGGAGAAACTTTGCCAAATTATTTAGATAATTTAAGTTTTAATAATCTTAAATTAAAACTTGGACCAGATTTTAAACTTCAATATTCAGAAATAGTTCAAGCTTATTTAAATACCAAATTAGACCTTAATATAAATGGAAGGGTAGGAAAAGACTTAAACGCTAGAGGTCTAATTTATCTTGAAAAAGGAAGAGCTAATTTGTATACCACACCATTTAAACTTGATAAAAACAAAGACAATTATATTTTATTTGCATCAAGAAGCGGTGTAGTTCCATTTATTAATTTTTCGCTGGTTAGTAAAGTGCCAGACTCCATAATACCTATAAGTGAAAATAATCAGGATTCAAATTTCTCAGGTGATCTTGATGTAAATACTACTTCTAGTGGTTTTGGATCATTTGGAATTGGTAATTCAAGGCTTATTAAAATTGAAGCATCTTACGAAGGTTTTTTGGATCAATTATCTTTTGAAGATGAAAATAGAAGAATCCAATTAAGAAGTACTCCAAGTTATAGTAGATCACAAATAATTGGTTTAATTGGAGGTAACTCTGCAAATTTAATTAATAGAGCATTTATTTCTCAACTTAATAATGCGGATGCTTTTAGTGAAAGATTTCAGTTGTCCTTATATCCAGCTTTAATAGAAAACAATGATTCCTTAAATAATATTTTTTCAAATGAAAATTTAGATTTAGAAATTGATGGAGAATCATCTTCTAATGAGGAATTTTCTTCTCAAGCTTGGGTAGCTGAACTAGGACTGGATATTACTGATTCAATAAATTTTGCCTTTCAAACCGTTCCCAGTAGAGATGACCTTTCACCTTTAGGAATTTTGACTTTTCAGGCCAATCCAAACCTAGAATTATTAGGTTCTTATGATTCTAATGGGGATTGGAAAAGTCAAGTTCAATTATTTTTTAGATATTAACTCGAAAAGAAAGGTAGTTTAAAGAATCGTTAATTTCAATTATTATTAAATTAACTAAAAAAATATTATGGCTAATATCTTTGAAGTTCCTAAACCAGGTAATGATCTTTTAGAAAAAGCTGATCTAGTTCGTTTGGCATCAATAAAAATAAGTCAAACTGAAAATCATAATAGAATTAGAGCCTTAAATTTTATGGCTGATTATCTAGAAAAAAATACTAAAGAAATTTTAGAGGCTAATAGTGAAGACTATAAAAGAGCAGAACAGAAGGGAATTTCAAGGGCTTTACTTTCTAGATTAAAGTTATCAAAAGAAAAATTAAATTCAGGAATTGAAGGAGTAAGAAAAGTTGGAGATTTGGCTGATCCTGTAAATCAAGTTCAAATTAGAAGAGAGCTTTCAAAGGGATTGATCTTAGAAAGAAAAACTGTGCCAATCGGAGTCTTAGGGGTTATTTTTGAATCAAGGCCAGATGCTGTGATGCAAATTAGTTCTTTAGCAATAAGATCAGGTAATGGAGTAATGCTAAAAGGTGGTAGTGAAGCAAGTTTAACAAATACTGCAATAGTCAATGGCTTACAAAAGGGTTTATGTGAATCAGGTCTTGATAAAAATGCAATATGTTTACTAACAAGCAGAAAAGACAGCATGTCGATGTTAAATCTTGAGAAATATATTAATTTAATAATTCCTAGAGGAAGTAATGAATTAGTTAAATTTATTCAGGAGAATACAAAAATCCCTGTGCTAGGCCATGCGGATGGAATTTGTCATTTGTTTATAGATATTGAGGCGAATCTCGAGATGGCTTTATCAGTTGCTTTGGATAGTAAAATTCAATATCCTGCAGCATGCAATGCTATTGAAACATTATTAGTTCATAAAGATATCGCTCCAGCTTTTTTAGAAAAAGCCATACCTTTGTTTAATTCAAATGAAGTTAAATTAATTGGAGATAAAAGATCAGTTGAATTAGGTTTAAAGTATCAAGCTAGTTTAGAAGATTGGCAAACTGAATATTTAGATTTAATCTTATCGATAAAAATTGTTGATGATCTTGATGAGGCAATAACTCATATTCAAAAATTTAGTTCAAAACACACAGATGGAATAATTACTGACAATCCAATTACTGCCAATAAATTTATGAATATAGTTGATAGTGCAGGCGTTTTTCATAATTGTTCTACAAGGTTTGCAGATGGGTTTAGATATGGATTCGGAGCAGAAGTTGGGATATCTACTCAAACTCTGCCGCCAAGAGGACCTGTGGGTCTAGAAGGTTTGATAACTTATAAATATTTTCTAAAAGGTAATGGAAATATAGTTGATGATTTTTCATCCGGAAAAGCTATCTATACTCATAAAGATCTTTAAAACTTTTGATGATGGAAACGTTTTTAAAAATTGAGAATATTAAACTTTGGGCGAGGGTTGGCGTTCTTGATGAAGAAAGGAAATTAGGACAATTATTTTGCTTGGATATATTTTTGTGGACTGATTTTGAGAAGTGTACTGTAAATGATGATATAAAAAAAACAGTTGACTATTCAAAATTGGTTGAAATTTTAAAAGGTCAATCAAAGAAAATATATTGTTTTACAATCGAAAAATATTCAAACGCAATTTTAGAAATTATCGATAGTGAATTTAAGCTTTCTAAAATCAAAATTATTTTGACAAAATGTAATCCTCCAATTGTTGGGTTTGATGGAAAGGTGTCAATAGTAAGAATTCTTGAAAATAATTAAAAGTTTTGGAAAAAAGAAATCCCATTATTTTGATTCATGGTCTTTGGAATAATTCAAGTATTTTTTCTGCTATCACCTCAAAACTTGATGAAATTGGAATTGAGTATTTTGCCCCAACTCTTAATCATTCATATGGAATTACTTCAATTATTGATTTAACAAATAAATTAAACGAATTAATTTTAGAGAAATACGGTTTAGAAAAAGAAATAGATATTTTGGGATTTTCTATGGGAGGAATAATTGGCAGGTACTGGCTTCAAAAATTTAATGGATATGAAAGAACAAGAAGATTAATATCTATAGGTTCACCTCACAAAGGTACATTGATGGCTCAATTAATACCAAAATACCCTTTTAGAGGAATCGCAGAAATGAAAATAAATAGTAAGTTTTTGAGAGAACTTGCAAATAATGATTTTTTTCTTGATGGTATCGAGTGTATAAATTTCTTTACATACTGGGATTTAATGGTTTTCCCTGGCTGGTGGACTAATTTAAATTTTGGAAAGAAAATATCAGTTAAAGTTTATAAACATAGAAATCTTGTAAGAAAAAAATGTGTGGTTGACAAAATAATCAATGAAATTATGATGTAGCTCCAGATAGACCTAAGTGTCTTATTAAAGAATCGGTTTGTGGTTCTCTTCCTCTGAATAGTTTGAATATATCTAAAGGAGGTAAGCTTCCACCCAAGCTAAGTATTGTATCTTTAAATTTCTTTCCTATTAACTTTAAATCTTCAGAGTTTTCTAAATCGGCCTCCTCAAACATTGAAAAAGCATCTGCACTTAAAACTTCAGCCCATTTATAGGAATAATATCCTGCAGAATATCCGCCTGAAAATATATGACTAAAACAACAAAGAAATTGATCTTCTTGAATGGGAGGGATAACTGTAGTTTGCTTTGCAATTTCTCTTCTTATTTCATCTGCTGTTTTACCTTTGTTTTTATCAATACTACTGTGTAATCTGAGATCTGTAATTGCAAAATGTAGTTGTCTGAGAGTAGCCATACCACAATTAAAAGTTCTATTCTTTAGAAGCTTTTCAAAATTTTCATCGGATAATTTTTCTCCTGTTTTATAGTGCCTTGCAATATTTAAAAGTGTATTTTTATGGAAACACCAGTTTTCCATAAATTGACTTGGAAGTTCAACTGCATCCCATTCAACGTTATTGATGCCAGCTGCTTGAGGAAGATTTACTGTAGTAAGCATATGTTGAAGACCATGACCAAATTCGTGGAAAAGTGTCTGAACTTCTTCAAAACTCATCAAACTAGGTTTGTCTTTTGATGGTGGAGTCTGATTACAAACAAGATAAGCTACGGGGAGTATCTTTTTGCCAATATCATTTTTATTCAAACATTCATCCATCCAAGCCCCTCCTCTCTTAGATTCAGGTCTAGAATATGGATCTAGGTAAAAAGATGCTATTTTGTTATCTTCTCTATTGAGGATATTAAAAAATAAAACGTCATCATTCCATAAAGGTGCTTCATGAGTTGCCTCTACTACTTTAATTTCGAAAAGCTTTTCACTTAATTTAAATAAACCTTTCAAAACATCATCGAGTGGGAACCAAGGTCTCAAAGACTCTTGATCCAAATTGAGCTTTTCCTTTCTAAGTAGTTCAGACCAATAACTAATATCCCATGGCTCAATACTCTGTGATTTTGGAAAACCATTAGCTTTAGAAAACTTATCTAGCGTTTCTAATTCAATTTTTGCAGTTTTGAATGCTGGTTCTCTCAATTCTTCTAAAAGGTTTTCAACATTTTTGATTTCTTTTGCCATTTTCGTTGACAAACTTAGTTCTGCCCAACTTTTATAACCAAGAAGATTAGCCTGTTTAGTTCTTAGAGATAATATCTCTTCGATGATTTGAGAATTATTTTTTTCTCCTTGGGACGCTCTACCTACGAAGGCCTTATATAGTTTTTCCCTAAGGTTACGGTCCGTGGCATACGTCATGAATGAAGTATAAGTTGGAATATCAAGACTTAATTTCCAAGGGCCATTCTTAGTATCAACTTCTTCATCTTTCTTTAAGTGCTTGTGCGCAGAAATTGCCATCAATTCAAGCACACGTTCAGGAAGGCCATCGACTTCAGATTTTTTATTTAACATTAAAAACCATTTATTAGTAGCATCAAGAACATTGTTACTGAAATCTGTTGATAGCTTTCCAAGCTTTTCTGAAATGTTGTTGAATTCTTTTTGATCATAATATTGTAGAGAAATTCCTCTATGTTGCATCTCAAGTATTTCTTTGTCTAAAATTCTGTTTTTAATTTGATCAAAGTTATTTGTCTCTTTAAGCTTTACTAAAGAATTGTAAATTATTTTACTTTGTCCGAATTTGTTACTCAAGCTAATAATCTCCGGAAGAAATTTTGAATAAATATTTCTAAGCTTTTCAGAATTATTTACAGCATTTAGGTGACTTATTACTCCCCAACTCCATCTCAGAATTTCATTAACTTCGTTTAAAGGATTTATAACCTTATCCCAATTTAAATTATTATGAACCAAATAAATAGATAGATCTTTCTCTATGTTTTGAAAGTCATCGGCGATATTTTCTAGTACTATCGGAAACTGTTTATTTATGTTCTCGGGGGTAAATTTTTTAAATTCTGGTAGTTCTCCATATTTAAAAATTGAAGTATCCATTTATTAAAATAGTTTAATTTACTAAAGTTGGTAATATCCCTACTAACTTAGCTAAAGTGAGCTGCTGACTGAGAGCATTGGTTGAGGATTCGTATAGATTTATAGCGATTTTCGGCCAAAAACCAATTACTAAAGTAGGCAGCAATAAACTGAATCCTATCGTCAATTCTCTACCATTCATCTCCTTAACTGTAGCTAGTGCAGGAATTCTAGGCCCGAAAAATACTCTTCTACACATTGATAGTAGATATATTGGTGTTAGAACTAAACCTATTGCTGCAATAAGAATAGTAATCGATCTAAATATAGAGCTAAAGCCTTCTTGACTAGTGATACCTAAAAATACGGTTATTTCACTTATGAAACCGCTCATCCCAGGTAGTGCTAGAGAGGCCAAAGAGCTTGTTAAGAAAAAAGCAAATGTTATTGGCAAGACTTTTGCTAAACCGCCCATATTTGGTATAGAAAGAGTATTTGTTCTTTCGTAGAATGAGCCAGTAACAAAAAACATTGCTGCAGCGATAAGTCCGTGACTAATCATTTGGAGCATTGCTCCGCTTATACCTAATGCATCTACAGCTCCAATCCCTAATAGAACAAAACCCATATGACTCACTGAGCTACATGCAATTCTTCTTTTTACATTATCTTGTGCAAATGCATTTAGTGCTCCGTAAATTATATTAATGATTCCAAGAATAATTAATGCAGGCGCAATTTGAAGATGTACTTCAGGTAGTATTTGAACATTAAATCTTAAGAGAGCGTATCCTCCCATCTTTAAAAGTATTCCAGCAAGTAACATTGATACTGGTGCATTAGCCTCTCCATGTGCATCTGGTAACCAAGTATGAAGTGGAAAGATAGGTAGTTTCACTCCAAAACCAATTAAGAATCCCAGATAGGATAATAATGCTAGGCTTCCTGATACGTGTTTGTTGGTTAAGTCGGTAATATTTAAAGTGAATGCATCACCACTCAAGGCAAGAGCTAAACCGCTTATTAGAATTAATAAAGAAGCTAAAGCAGTATAGAGAATAAATTTAGTAGCTGCATATAATTTCTTTTTCCCTCCCCATATAGCAATAAGAAGATATACTGGAACCAACTCAAGTTCCCAAGCCAAGAAAAATAATAGGAAATCTTGAGATAGGAAAACTAGCGCCTGAGCTGATGCTTGAACTAATAAAAGAGCAAAATATAAATTAGATTTTTTCTTTATTTTCCAACTTGCTGCGGCTGATAAAAATGTAATCAATCCGCTCAAAGCTACCAATGGAGCAGATAACCCATCTACACCAAGAGACCATTCTAAGCCTATTGAAGGAAGCCATGCAGCTCTTTCTACAAGTTGCAAGGAACTATCTGAAGGATTAAATTTTTGGAAAAGTACTCCTATTATCAGTAAAAAATCTACAAATAAAAAACTCAATGAGATATTTCTTGGAAGTATATTTTCTTCTCCTTCCTTCGAACTTAAGAAAGGCATTATTATTGCCCCAATGATAGGTAATAAAACAATAGAGGATAGCCAAGGAAAAGATTCTAAATTCATTAATGGAATGAATAATTTTTTTATTCTAGTTGAAGTTGCACTAGCTTGAGACTATAACATTAAAAATGCCTAAGTAAAACTACTTACCAGAGATAGTGCTAATTTGACTGCCTATTGTTTGAACATTTAAATATGGTGCTCTACTTGCGACACCTGACTTCTCCCAAGCTTTAACCATTGCATTACTGACGCTTTTGCCATTTTCCTTTTTACACAAGGCTAAAATACTTGGTCCGGCCCCACTAATTGCGCACCCCAATGCTCCTGCTTGAAGTGCTGCATCTTTGACTCCCATTCCTCCTTTAATAAGTTTCCATCGGTAAGGTTCATGTAGCTTATCAAACATTCCCTCTTTGATTAATTCCTCATTTCCTGTCTTTAAGCCATTTAGTAATAAAGTAAGCGCCCCCATATTTGTTACTGCATCAGATATAGGTACATTTTTAGGCATCACTTTCCTTGCTTCACTAGTGCTTAATCGAATAGCAGGTATAGCTACAACAGCTTTAATGGAATCGTGCCAATCACATTTTATGATTCTCCACCTTTGAGAAGATGTCCGGGCGGTCAAACAAAGCCCCCCTAGTAGAGAGGGAACCACATTATCAGGATGACCTTCAATATCAATGGCAAGTTCAAGGAGTTTTTCTTTAGACAGGGGGGAATCCATTATTGCATTTGCTCCGATTAGTCCAGCAACTATTGCTGTAGCACTACTCCCAAGTCCTCTAGCAGGAGGCACAGCTAGCTTAACTCTTGCTTCAAGTGCAAAAGAAGTCATACTTGCGCTCTCCCATACTTTCTGAGCAGCTCTAAAAACTAGGTTTTCAGGTCCTCCTCTTAAGTGATTACCATCTGTACTTTCCATTATTAAATCAAATCTATCTCCATCGCCTTCGATTCTTGTGAAAATAAATTCATTATATAAATCTAATGCTGCACCAAGGCAGTCAAACCCTGGCCCTAAATTGGCAGTTGTAGAAGGTACTCTAACTCTTATTTTTTTACCTACTTCTGGAATAGACATTTCTTTTCTAAGTTTTTAAAAGCATTTTTGCTCTGCAGGCTGCACTATAAAGTCCAAACTCTTCATCTAAAATTACTTTGACAGGTATTGTTTTAAGAATATCTTTTAATCTTCCCTTGTCGAAAAATTGTTTCATAAATAACTCTGATTTAAAGTTTTTGAAATGTTTTGGTGCGGTCCCGCCAGAAATCCATAATCCGCCAAAGCATAATTCTTGAAGAGCAACGTCTCCCAATAAAGAGGCATAAGTGCCTAACCAAATCCTCTCAACTTCATTCATTAGTTGATCCCCTTCTTTAGAAAGATTGCAAATTTTTTCAGGTAGTTCTTTTCTTACAGCATCAGAAATTTTAATTTCTTTTAAATATTTTTGTATAGGATGGTTTTGAGCGTCAGGTTTGCTTAGTCTCCATTCGGCAATTCTTGATAAACCAGTACCGCTAACAATTCTTTCACAAGAAATCCTCTCAACTTTTAGATAATTCTTAAGCCAAATTTTTAGTTCCCATTCTAATTTTGACTTTGGCGAGTACTCAACATGACCACCTTCACTAGCTAAAACTTTAACCTTTTCCCCTGATATTATGCCTCTTGCAATGCCCAAACCAGTCCCCGCTCCAACAATGGCATGCAAATCATTATTAGCACCTTCAGAGTGGGATCCATCTTGGATTGTAAAATATTGACTTTTATTTAAATAAGGTATTCCATAAATTTGGACTGCGAAATCATTTATTAGCTCGCAGCTTTTAAAATTAAATTTTTTCTGTAAAGCATTTCCAGAAATATTCCATGACAAGTTAATGATTTTTGCTTTGTTGTTAGATAAAGGACCAGCTACGGCGAAACATGCAGAATAAGGATGAGTCAAATTTTTGCATTCATTTTTGAGAAAATCCTCTAAAATTAGTTCAAAAGAATCCCAATTAGAAGATAGATATTTTTTTTTGAATATTAACTTGGGCGAATCATCATTTACATCTTTTCTATATATTCCCAATAAAACCTTAGTACCTCCTAAATCACAAGCGAGAAAATTCATCAATTTAAAATTATTCTATTCTCCCTTTTTTTTCTATTAATTGATCCATTAATTTGTAAAGATTAGGTAAATTGAAAATTCCTAAATTTGTTCCATCCAAAGCTCTTAAGGCAACTGAATCAATTTCTTCTTCTTTATCTCCAATGACTGCAATTAAGGGAATTCTTCCAAGAGTTGCCTCTCTTATTTTATATCCAATTTTTTCATTCCTAATATCAACTTTTGATCGGTAACCATTATTATTTATAAATTCATTAAACTTTAAACATTTTTCAATATTTCTATCGGTAATGCTCAATAAAATTATTTGATAAGGCGCAAGCCAAATTGGGAATTTTGCCTCATATTGTTCAATTAAGATTCCTATAAATCTCTCAAATGATCCTAAAATA
>Ga0310343_10001552_pt1 | contig 11812 bp, 12 predicted proteins | sample HC15DNA2025_MG_FD_203519 | JGI IMG/M metagenome (GOLD analysis project Ga0310343, IMG submission 203519) | Marine microbial communities from station ALOHA, North Pacific Subtropical Gyre - HC15-DNA-20-25_MG | ecosystem: Environmental > Aquatic > Marine > Oceanic | place: Pacific Ocean: North...
CAACCGTTATCATTGGCGGTGGATCCCTTAATTTTTGATCTCATTCCCATATCTTTAAAACTTTTTTCAAGACCCTTTGAAGTTTCTTTGTTAACTTCATCTATGAATGATTGTTCTACCACTGCATCAGCCATGAATAAATTTAATTCCTTCTGCGACCATCTCATCGAATCGCTTGCAAGTGTAATCCAGCCTAAGGGATAATTAGAGCCTAAAAAATTAAACTCATGGTCACAACTAGAAAATACCATTACTGGTGTTATGTCTAAATTACCAATATTGACTAAGTTTTGTTTAATCATTGGCAAATAAAGCCGCCCCATAAGCTCATCTGTATGATCACAGTAACCTTCTGGAAGTGTTAGTACAAATTTTTTCCCTTCGAAGATTACTTCTCTATCTTCAGTGATGGAAAAAAATGAAATGAATAGAATTAAAACCAAAGATATTTTTTTCATAATTTATACTAACATCAAATAAATTTAATATGAATTTAAAGAAAGCAACAGATATATTTGGGCAATGGGCTGCTGAAGGAAAAGATATTGGCATGGAAAAGACACATGCAAATCCTGTAAATGAAATGATTGATTATGCTCTTAAGGAAAGAGCAAAAATTGGTAAAAATTTTAGTTTTTTGGATCTTGGATGTGGAAATGGATGGGTTGTACGCAAAGTATCTAAAAAAAAGTTATGCAATAAATCAGTCGGTATAGATGGTGCCAAACAAATGATAGCCAATGCTAAAGCGAGAGGAGGGGAGGCAAAATATATTTTTGCTGATATTAATTCTTATAATTCGCCAAACAAATATGACCTAATTCACTCAATGGAAGTTTTGTATTATTTGAATAACCCTGAAGAAATTATCAAAAAAATTTCAAACTCATGGCTTAATTCTGGAGGACGATTAATTGTTGGAATCGATCATTATTATGAAAATAGCGATTCTCACTCATGGCAGGAAAAGGTTGGCACTCGTATGCTTATGTTAAATGAGTCGGAGTGGGTAAGAATTTTTCAAATGTCTGGACTAAGCAAAGTTCAAAGCTGGCGATCTAACAAAGAAAATGATTGGGCAGGTACTTTAGTTATAACTGGAAAAAATGAATAACAAAATTTTATTCTTTAGTTCAATTATCTTTCTGATATTTTTCATTAATGCAGATAGTACTTATAAATCTAAGAAGTTTTTAATTGGTGATATCAAAGTAGATGAACTCTTTAATGAATATCCTATATTTAAATCTCGTTATGAAAATTACAAAGTTACTCAACAAATTGATCTAAGAGAATCAACAGATTTAAGTGTCATAATCACATTTGGTACTTGGTGTCATGATAGTAAAAGAGAAGTGCCTCGAATGTTAAAAATTTTAGATTCAGCTGGCATGAAATCAGAACAAATATCTTTAATTGGAGTCGATATAAATAAGACAGAGCCAAATGGAAGAGAGCAACTCTACAACTTAAAAAATACCCCAACATTTATTCTGTTGCGTAATGGCAAAGAGATAGGGCGAATTGTAGAGCGACCTCAAATAAGTTTAGAGTCTGATCTAATTAATTTGACCAAGTCATTGGCACCTGTTGCTGAGGATTAAAAACATCTGGCCCAACAGCTGGATAAGCATTGGCAGCAGCAGCAATTTCTTCTTCACTTAAATACTCGCTAGGAATCAATCTAAAAACATCAAGACCTCGAGCTATCTCAGTTCCATAGATAAAACCTTTGTAATAGTAAGTTGACCAATAACCACCACTACTAAGAATATCTTCAAAGATTGGCCCTCTATCAAAGTAGGCAATTTCAACAGGATTAGCCGAGTCAGTAAAATCCATTATTGATAATCCGCCTTGATACCAGGCTTGAACAAAAATATCTCTATTAGGTACTGGAACAATTGATCCATTATGAGCCACACAGTTTTCTGTTTCTAATTGCGGAGCCGGCATTTTGTAATGACTCTTAAAGATAAGTTTGTTATCAACAATGTCATAAATAGCATCAGCTCCCCAAGTTAATGGATCCCAAGCACGACATCTAGCTCGGCCTCCACCACCCCATTCGTCTGTAAATATTACTTTTGTACCATCATTATTAAATGTAGCAGAATGCCAATAAGCAAAACCCTCATCTGTAACAACATCCAACCTCTTAGGTTCATAAGGATCAGTAATATCGAACAGAATGCCATTACCTGAACATGCTCCAGCAGCTAAATTAGCTGATGGAAATACAGTTATATCATGACATTGATCAGTACGTCTTGTATCTTGAGTATCATCTCCATGATCTCCACCACGCCATAATCCAGCAAGTGAACCAGTTTCAGGGTCAGCAAAAACTGCTGGGCTACTAACAATTCTTGACTTTGAAGGATCTTCTATAGGAATTTCAATAACATCAATTCTAAAAAGAGCTGTTCTTTGATCACCAGGTATATTCCCCACACATTGTTCTAATTCTTCTTCATCTCTTACGCTTCCTGTACCAGAGTTATAGACTATAATTTTTCCATCTGCAGTTGGTCCTGCTACAACGGAATGCGTATGCGAGCCTCTACAAGTTTGAACAGCACCTACCTGCTCAGGCCTGCTTAAATCCGATATATCAAAAATTCTTATTCCTCGAAAACGATCTGGACTCGCATCTTTACCAACACCACCTAGTCCGCAATCAACCCGAGAACGTACTTGTTCAACTGACATAATTAATATATCCCCAACTACTGATACATCACCTTGACCACCTGGACATACGACTGAAGAAATTAAATTTGGAATCCCATTATCATTTAGCTCATATATATTAAATCCGTGATAGCTGCCAGCTATTAGTACATTATCTTTAAAAGCCATATCTGTATTGGCAAAACTCAACATAGGAGAACGAAGCGAACGAGATTTTTCAGATGTAGTTTTTTCTTTATCATCTTTTTTAGCAGTAGTATCTTCAGCACCTCTAGCAGCTGGATTATCGGGATCAAAAAAGCCAGTTGGTTTTCTTAGTGAAGTAATTAATTCCATATTAAGAATTGCTTCATCAGCAGTGAAAAGTCCTGGAGCAAGCCCAGCACGTGGATCATCTGAAAGACCTACAGCTATAGTATTCATTCTTTCAATTTCTACACCTTGATCATTAACTAAATCAGCAACAAATTCATTTAAAACAGGATCATAAGTAGAGCCAACGAATCCTTTTAAATCTTTAACCATAACTAAAGCACCATCATGATGAGCAATCATGAGTTGTAAAAAAAGTCTGTCAAAATCTGTACTTTTTGAGTTTCTAAGATCTTCTAGTTGTTTTGGTGTTGCCATTCCTACCATATCTAAATGCATATGCATGTCATGCATGCCTCCCATATGATTCATATCATCCATAGAATGATGATTTGGAACACTTTCACCTCGGTCTTTTAACCAACTTTCCATAAAATTAATTTCATCTTCTTGAGAGACATCTATTCGAAGAGCTAAATCTAAAATGGTCTGATTATTTGTTCTTTTAGGAGCTAAGCTTGACATAAGAATAGCTTGCTGATGATGGACTATCATGCCTTGCAAAAATTTAACATCAGCTTTTGTGTAAGAAGAGTCTGCAATTGCTGATGCAGCTTCAGCGTCTAGATTTTTTGATGACTCTCCTGGAGCTCCAGGCTGAATAATTGGAGCTTTGTCTTCAGCTGTAATTGGCTGACTTATTAGAATCACCATAAAAGTGATTAAACGAAAAGTATGATTGATTATTTTTAGCATCCGTAAATGGTATCATCTATGAAATAAAAATAAATAAAGCAAAATGATTAAATTTGAGAATCTTTTAGTGCTTGCTCCTTTAGTTTATGTAATCCATCACGCAGAGGAACATATAATTTTTAATTTTAGAGAATGGCGTGAAAGATATTTTCTTGATAATAATTCTCTTACTACAGAAGAGATGTTCATGAGACTAATCGGAGTATTCTTAATTATCTTATTTATTCATTTATCGACAAAAAATAGGCCAAGTGCACTTATAGCAATATTTTTTTTAATGGGGTCACAGGTTGTTAATGCTGTATTCCATGTATTTTTTAGTTTTTATTATAGTGATTTTAGTCCTGGAGCTATTACTGCAACATTGCTCTATTTACCATTAAATTACTTCATCATAAAAGCAGCATGCAATGAAAGTTATCTTAGAAATAAAATTGAAGTTATTCTACTTTTCTTGCTTGGTTGTGCTACTTTTACGCTCTTTGAAATGTTTGGGCCAATAGTTTTAGCTATCTCAACACTGTTTTGCACTTTTTATTATGTTTATTCAGTGTATATAATGAAAACAAGGTAAAAATATGAAGAAATATAAAAATTTAAAAGAGTTTTATCCTTATTATCTTTCTGAGCATGAAGGTAAGACCACGAAACTATTCCATTTTATTGGTACTGCATTCTCAATTTTTTTCTTTGTGATGTTCTTTTTAACTCTAGACCCACTTAATATTCTTTTTGCCATATTAGCTGGTTATGGTTTTGCTTGGATAAGTCATTTCTTTATTGAAAAAAATAAACCCGCAACTTTTACTTACCCTTTCTTTAGCTTAGTGAGTGATTACCTTATGTTTTGGGAGATTCTTAGAGGAAAACATAAAATTTTTTGAAGACATTTTTCTTTTAATTAACTATTAATTTAAATTTTTTTTAAGTTATACTGAAGCAGTGAAAATTTTACTAAAAATTCTATTGGTTTCTTTAGTATTAAGCGGTTGTTCACTTTTTGTTGATGAATACCAAAGAGATCAAAGAAAAGTAATTAAGTACTTGTTAGAGGATTTGCCTTTACCAGAGGATGCATCAATTGTTAAAGTTCCTACAGTTCTACTTGGAACTGGAGATGCAATCTCAGGGAGAATTACTCTTATTTCACAGTACAGTCCTGCCGAAAATCTGATATTTTACAGTAACAATACACCTCAGACTGGTTGGACATTAGTTTCATCTAAAGTAGGTAAAGAAATAACTATGGTTTATACAAAGAATGGTAGATTCGCAACCATAGTAATAACGCAAAGAGATAGTTTCAGGGGTTTTGTTGAGGGAAGCTGGGCAAGTGACCTAGTTATTTCTGTTGTACATCCAGATTCAATCGCAAATCCAACACCATTTACTGATTTGGATTATCCTATTAATCCAGTCCCTGAAGTGGTTGTTGATTAACTCTTAGAAACAAAATCTAAATCTAAATCTAAAATTACAGGACAATGATCAGATGGCTTTTCCATTGCCCGAACCTCATGGTCTATCTCAGAATTAATATATACATTCTGTAATTTATCGGACAACAAGAAATGGTCTATCCTTAATCCTCTTTTTGGATTCTGATCAAAGCCTCTTGAACGATAGTCAAACCATGAACATTTTGTTGAATCAGGATTTTGTTCTCTCCAAATATCTTTGAGGCCTAAGGATGTAACTTTCTTATACCATTCTAATTCTTCTGGTAGGAAAGCGGTATGCCCCTGACTTAACCATCTTTTTATTCCATCTTCATTCATTCCAATATCATTACGATTTGGAGCTATATTGAAATCTCCAGTCAACACAATATTCTCTAATGAAGATAAATGCTTGGTAATTCTTTTGTAATATCTCTCTTTGTATGGGAATTTATCCGGATGTTTTCTATTTTCTCCTTGAGGAAAATATGAGTTACTTACAGAGATAATACCTAAATTAGTTTTATAATCGCACTGTATATATCTTTTTTGCATTTCATCATCGCCTCCATTTAGACCCTTTTGAATATTAACTGGTTGTTTTTTTGAGAAAATTGCAACACCATGAAATCCCTTTTGGCCATAATTGAAATGAAGGTAGCCCAAATCTTTTGGTATGTTTATAGGAAAATCTTCATCACTAACTTTAATCTCTTGAAGCGCAATGATGTCAGGATTATATTTAGTTTTAAGCTCTTCAAGCTGATGAGGTCTTGCTCTAAGTCCATTTATGTTAAAGCTAATAATCCTTATCATGCTTCAATCTCAATTAAGTCAATTAATATTTCTAATGATTGATCTATTTCAGCATCAATAACAAAATCATCATTAACTTCACGATTTAAATACTCGTCATAATCTTCAAAAAGATCTTCTCCTGATATTTCTCTGCCAAGGTTAATTAGCCTAAGATTTCTATTTTTATTTTCTTCATAATCTAACCTTCTATCCGCAATATTTAAACTTAATTTTTCTCTGTTATTTTCTCTAAAGTCTTTCAGAAAATTCATTTGCACAAAATATTCGGACTCCTCCAGTCTCTTTTTATGATTTGCAAGAAAAAGTTCTATATTAAAATCATCACTTTTAAAAAAAATTGATTTGTCAATTCGTGATGGTTTTATAGCATTTTCATATCTATCTTCTCCAAGACCATCACCATCTATTAATGAAGGTATTTCTAGTTCAGGCTCTACTCCAAAAATTTGTGTAGGCTCACCGGTAACTCTGTAATATAGAGAATCTGTTATCTTTATTTGACCGTAATCAGTCTCAGTAAATCTCTGAACACTTCCTTTTCCAAAAGTTGTTTGGCCAACAATAATTGCTCTATTGTAATCCTGCATTGCTCCAGCAAATATCTCAGATGCAGACGCAGAAAATTTGTTAACGAGCACCACTAGAGGTTTGTTCCAAGATTTTTTTGATTTCCATGAGTTATAAATAATCACATCACTATTTGGACTCTTTATTTGAACAGTGGGACCATAGTTAATAAATAATCGAGTTAAAGAATCAGCTTCATGAAGGTAACCACCACCATTATTTCTTAAATCTATTATCAATCCTTCAACTTCATTAATTTTAAAATCACGAAGAAATTTTTGAACATCATTAGTTATGCTTTTACACCCTAGTGCATTAACTTTCATACACTCAAGATCGCTATAAAAAGAAGGGACTTTGATATATCCTAATTTCTTATCACTTATTTCCAAGATCTTTTCTGATGCATCACTTTCTTCAAGTGATACCTTGCCTCTTTCAATTTCGATAATATTCCTTCCCTCTTCATTTTCTATCTCTAATTTAATAATTGTCCCTTCTTCTCCTCTTACTATTTGGACAATATCATCTAATCTCCAGCCTATAACATTAATCATTTTTCCTTGTTTGCCTTGGCCAATACCAATTATTTTATCCCCCACCTTTATTTTTTGTGACTTTATTGCTGGACCACCAGGCATTAATTCTTCAACTCTAGCTTTCTCATTTTCGTAACTAAGAATCGCTCCTATACCTTCAAACGTTAAATTCATTCTTAGATTCCAATTCTCTAAATCTCTTTGAGAAAAATAGGAAGAATGTGGATCAAGTAGAGATAAGAAATTATTTGCAAGTAACTCGAATTTGTCAGAGTTTCTTGTTTTATTAAGAGAAGACAATCTGTCTGAATAAGACATTGATAATTCTTCAATAGACTCTTGGAAAGATTTTCCCTCTAACATCTGAGATATAAGCTCATTTTTTAGATATTTTCTCTGATATTCATATTTTTCAGATTCATTATTAAAATAATTTTCTCTAGGGTTAAGAAAGATATATTCATCTTTGTCAAAATTAAATTTATAAAATTTTAAAAGTGCATTTCTAAAAGAAATTGATTCATGGAATCTCTCATAATATTTATCAATACTTTTTTTAAGAACCTGATAGCTATCCGAGTTATCAATAAGTTCTATTATCTTATCAATATCTTGCTGGATAAAAACAGTTTTCTGTGGGTCTAGTTTTTTTAAGAAATCTTTAACAAATGCTTCATCAAGATAATTAGATTCATCAAATTCAAGTATCGTAGATTTGCTAAATTCATTAATTACAGACTCAAATTCTCTTGAGTAGTCAATACTATCTTGGTTATCTTGCTCAGTTTGTTCAGAGCAGCTAACTAATAGTAATAGAAGAAAAAGTTTAAAATACTGACTTAATTCCATATTTCACTTTTTCATTTTCTATAATCTGATCTTTTTTTATCCAAACTTCCTCTAAAAAGGATCTTAATTCTTCTCTTGCAACATTATCTTTAGCATAATCTTTATTTCTTAAACTTTCGGGTATTTTAAAAGTATTTATAGTGACACTTGCTTCACTCATATCCCCACAAAGAAAATCCCAGAATGATCTTTTATCTGTCTTGTATACTAAAGTTATATCTATTAAATTATCAATATAAGGCATTACTTCAAGCGTATACCCCATTCCCCCAATTTTAGGAGGCATTAGATTTTTAAATTTACTATTTGAATTAGTGTATTTATTCTTATCTATTCTCGTACCCTCTATAAAACCACAAACATTAGTAGGATATAGTTCATAAAATCTGCATGCGCGTATTGTTGATTCTTTATCAGTTTTTGCTAATTCAGGGTTCTTCTTTATTACCTCCTTCGATCGTCTGACAACATATGGCATAGCAAGACCTATATTTGCAGCCCAAGTAATAGGAAGCCACCATAATTCTGCTTTCATAAATATTTTGGGAACGTTCATCCTCTGATTGGTAAAATAAAGAAACAAGAATATATCAGCCCAGCTGAGATGGTTTATCGTAGTAAATTGCCACAAATCTTTTTTTAATTTTTCTAAACCTTTAGCTTCATATTTCGGTTTATGCATAATATCTTGTATTAATCTCCAGGAACCTAGAGTAAGCTCACCAAAAACTTCATTTATTTTGAGAATCGATATTTGAAGAGGCCTATATGGTATGAACCTTAAAAGACCAATTGGCACTACTACAATAATAACTAAGATAGAAGTTATAAGAATTAAAGTAAAAGTTATTATCCCTCTTAGTGCTCTTATCATTTTATTTTCTGCCAAAGTCTCTCAAGTTCTTCTAAATTCATCTTATCTAAACTAGTTTTCATAGATTTAGCTTCATTTTCCATTTTTCTGAATCTATTCTCAAATTTTAAGTTAGTTTTTCTGATAATATCTTCTGGCTCAAGATCATGATATCCAGAAAGCCTGATTAAGGTAAAAAATATATCTCCTATCTCTTCAGCTATACCTTTTTTGTTTGCGTTTTTTTCTTCAATTCTTAATTCAGCAATCTCTTCATCAATCTTCGCCATAATATCTTTAGAATTTTTCCAATCAAAGCCCACTCTTGTAGCTCTTTTCTGAAGTTTTTTGGTCCTGGTCAAACTTGGTAAATTCTTAGGTACATCATCCATTACTGAGTCTAAATTCTTGCTTAATCTTTCCTCTGCCTTAACATCTTCCCAAATCTTTAAGCTGTCTTTGGCATCTTTTACGTTTCCGCCATTAAAAACATGGGGATGTCTTCTAATTAGTTTTGAATTTAACTCATCTATAACATCTTCAATAGTGAATAAATCTTTTTCCTTTGCCATTTCAGAGTGAAAAACTATTTGGAATAAAAGATCTCCTAATTCAGCCTTCAAATCTTCAAAATCCTCTCTTTCTATTGCATCCGCAACTTCATAAGATTCTTCAATGGCGCAACTCGCTATAGACTTAAAGTCTTGCTCTTTATCCCAAGGGCATCCAGATACTGGATCTCTCAATTTTCTGAAAGTAATAATAAGTTCTCTTAATTTACTATCTAATTTGTCCATAAATTTCTAAAATATTTGCTCAATGTTAAATTATAAAAGTATTTTAGTGGTTGCGTATGATTTGGAAAAATCTAGGAATGCACTTAATGATGTAGAAAATATCTTTAAGGAGAATTCAATCTCTTATGAAGTCTATGGAACACATAAAAAAGTTAGCTTTGATCTAGTGCTTGTAATTGGAGGGGACGGTTCAATGCTTTCAGCAGCTAAAGAGTTTTCATCTCTTGATTGTTCATTTCTGGGAATAAATCTAGGAAAAGTAGGCTTTATGGCTGATTTAGACTATGAAAACTTAGAAGTTGGGCTGATGGAAGTGCTAACCGGCACTAATATTGCTGAAAAAAAGGAAGCTTTGGAATGCAATTATAACGGCAAGAAATACACGGCATTTAATGAAATAGTTCTTCATACTCAAAAAAGTTATAAATTAATGCAATTCGAAGTAAGGGTGGATGGAAACTTTGTTTATAGGAAAAGAGCAGATGGACTGATTATCTCCACATCAAATGGTTCAACAGCCTATTCTTTATCAGCAGGTGGTCCAATAATATCTCCATCGGTCAATGCATTTGTAATAACCTCTTTGAATCCGCTTTCTTTGTCAGCAAGACCATTAATTATTTCAAGTGAATCAAAAATAGAGGTTACATTAACAAAAACACCTCCTGAGACTGAAAGTTACATAATTATTGATGGTAATGAAGAGATCAAAATTAAAGAAAATCTTAAAGACTTCACTGTAACAAAAAGTAAGCAGAGCTTTCGCTTGCTACATCCCAAAGATCATGATTTCTTTGAAACATGCCGTGATAAGCTACATTGGAGCTTATCAAAAGATGAAAAATAGCCCTGCATCAAGACTTTCTGTATAATCCAAGCACTATGTTAATAAAAAAAGTGGTAATTCCAGTTGCTGGCCTTGGTACAAGATTCTTGCCCGCAACTAAATCAACACCAAAAGAGATGCTGCCTGTAGTTGATAAGCCATTAATACAGTATGCAGTTGAAGAGGCTTCAAAAGCTGGTATAAAAGAGTTTATTTTTATTACACATCACTCAAAATCAAGCATAAAAAAACATTTTGAAGAAGATAATGATCTTTTTAACAAGTTGATGGAAGATGGCAAAGAAGATCTAGCATCAACAATAAAAAGTATAGGTGGGCCAGGAACTAAATTTACATATATCGAACAGGGTAAGCCAAAAGGGTTAGGCCATGCAATTAGTTGCGCAAATGATGTTATAGATGAAGGTGAATGGTTTTTTGTAATACTTCCTGATGATTTATTTATGACTAAGGGAGCAAATGTAACGGAACAAATGATTGATATTGCTAAATCTGAGAATAAACAAGTTTTAGCTTTACAAAAAATTGAAAATGAAGAAATCTCTAAATATGGTGTTATCTCACCTGAATCAACGAGTGGAAAAATATCAACCATTAATGGCATTGTTGAAAAGCCAGATTATGTTGATGCACCATCAAATTTAGCATCAATTGGAAGGTACCTGTTTAATCAAACTATCTTCAATCATATTGATAATGATAACCCTGGAAAAAATGGAGAAGTGCAGATAACAGATGCCATATTAAGTGATATTAAAAATTTTATTGGATATGAATTTGACGGTTTGCGCTTTGATTGTGGAAGCAAATCTGGATACTTAAAAGCCAATATTGAATTTGGTTTAGCTGATGAAGAATTAAATTCTGAATTACAATCATTCATAGAGGAAAAGAAAAATTTATAAGTTTTTTCGAAGATTAATATTTATTCTGCCGCCTGAATTTGCGCAAAAACTCTCTCTCTTCTATTTAAAAATATTTTCATCTTTATATAAATTTCCTCAAGAATCAGAAGAAATAAAAGGTTTAAAAATTAAAAATAGACTTGGTTTGGCTGCTGGTCTTGATAAAAACGGAGAATTAATTAAAGAAATGGACAACATAGGTTTTGGTTTTATAGAGATTGGAACGGTTACACCTAAACCTCAGTATGGAAATCCTAAACCCAGATTAAAAAGATTAGTTAATCAAGAATCTCTATTAAATAGTTTAGGCTTCAACAATGATGGCACAGAAAAAATTAAGAATAGACTAGAAAAATTAAATCATAATTGCACTTTAGGTATAAATATTGGTCCAAACAAATCAACACCGCCAGATAAATTTCATGAAGATTATTC
>Ga0310343_10001554_pt1 | contig 11809 bp, 7 predicted proteins | sample HC15DNA2025_MG_FD_203519 | JGI IMG/M metagenome (GOLD analysis project Ga0310343, IMG submission 203519) | Marine microbial communities from station ALOHA, North Pacific Subtropical Gyre - HC15-DNA-20-25_MG | ecosystem: Environmental > Aquatic > Marine > Oceanic | place: Pacific Ocean: North...
TAGTCTTTGACTCCAATAAGTTTTGGCAGTTGATTGATTTGGCAACAAAAGATGCAGAGGTCACTCAGGAGATTAAGGATAAGGATGGTAAACTTGTCAGCACTGCACTTGGTATTGATGATAGTAAGGTCAAAGAGATTGTAGCAGGTTGGTATGCAACAGAGGATGGACATACGACATCTGTTGCACATTGGTTAAGTGAAGAAGACTTTGCAAAGAATGGCGGAGTCATGAATCATGAGACAGTCGAGTCGATCACGAAAAAGAGAAAACCTTTTACTGTCGATTATACAGGATTTGGTTGGACACTTATCAAACATGGTGTTTTTGAAAGACTTGAATATCCTTGGTTTGCTCCCAAGATGCAAGTGTTCGATAGCGGTAATGTACAAGATATGTGCGGAGAAGATGTATCGTTCTGTTTAGATGCAAAGAAAGAAGGTATGGTAACATGGTGCGATCCACGAATACGAGTGGGTCATGAGAAGACGAGGGTAATCTAATGGCTGGTCTCATCTTTATTGCGATAATCTTTGTTATCGTATTCATGTTATATTTTTACAATCCACATCACTAGGAGTTATTATGGTAAAAGGTAAATTAGAAAGAAAGTATAAACTTATACACAATGGGCGCGAACTCTCCAAAGGTTTGTTGAGTGAAGCAGGCAAGTATGATGCAATGCAGATACTGGTTCAGAAATTCGATGAAGGGCGTCCAGATGCGATAGACCCAGATGAGGTTGAGATCATTGACGTAACCAAGGAGAAATAATGGAAGTTCCAGTTTATGATATTCCAGAGTCACCAATATTGATTGTTGGTTTCTTTGGTATTTTATTCACTCTTGTATTATTATACTTTGTGAATCGTGACTATTTTGCGTCACCTTTAAATCGTGACAGGAGAACAAAGTAATGGCAGTTCGTTTTAGTATGGGTTTACCTACCATTGAGTCAAGACCAAAGAAGACTCGTCAAGGTAAATCAGTCAATACAATACTTGCACCTTCGAGTCGTAATAAAAGAAAGAAAAAATATCGAGGTCAGGGTCGATGAGTACATTAATTACTAATCTACCTTCTTATGAAGTATGGGTTCGTAAGGAGTATTTGACCGATCATAAGAGTGGTCATGGTGAATTTGTGAAAGGAGTGTGGGTTTCTGCAAAGAGTATTCCTGGCCGTGCGTTTTATTTTGAAACATATCTACCAGATTATGCTGCAATGTTTGATAAGTTACCAATATCCGCTTTCCTCTCCTCTCCTGAGATACCAGACCCAGATATGACACTTCATAATCTACAGTTTTGGAACTGTATGGACTATGGTGTCGTTGCGGTGCAGAAACAATTCATTGGTTCAATGCACTATGAGGTCTATACAAGGGACTTTGGAACGCAAACAGGTACATATATTTGTACTTTAGACAATTATCATCAAGATGTAGACGCTGTAGACTATTCTACGAGTGAACAACCAGCGGAACATAAGTCTCATAACCTCTTAGAATTGGATAATGGACAGTTTTGTCTCTATCCTAACAACAGAATGAGGATATATGACAACAGTATCACTCCTGAGACACCTAAGATTCCTGATTTTAAGGTTTCTACCGTGTATTATCAGGTTGAAAACGGTCATGATCGTGATGGATTGGGGTCAGAAGAGAATTATTTCTGGAAAACAGCGAAAGAAAGGTCAAATAATATCGAAGTAGGCGCTGGAGGTACTGATATAAACGCTGATTTTTACGGTGGTGACTTTAAAATTGACTTAAATGAACCAGAATTGGGATGAAATGGGTGAACATCTCATATTAGATGTCTACGATGGGTATTTTGATGACTTAAATAGTCCAAATTTCCTTCGTGACATCTTCACTCGAGCTATTTTGAAGTCAGAGATGACAATATTAAACGAATACACCCATAAATTTAAACCATGTGGTGTTACATGTCTTTTTGCACTCGCTGAAAGTCATGTTTCTTGTCATACTTGGCCTGAATTTGGTCGAATGAACGCAGATTTCTTCACTTGCGGCGAAAAAGACCCAAGAATTAGCGCTAAATATATTATTAACGCTTTAGAATCGGAAAAATACAGAATTAGAGTCGTAAAAAGATAAAAAAAGCGGTATAAATAAAAACAGAAAACAAATTGTGTAAATAGTGGCTTCTAGGGCATTCAAAGATATCAATTTATCATTCAAACGTCATCCTGTGACGAATGATTTGGTTGCGATTAAGAATGAAGATGCAATTAAAAGATCAGTAAAAAACATAATTTTTACAATTCTTGGTGAAAAACCGTTTTCTCCTAATTTTGGTTCATTTGTAACTCAATCTTTGTTTGATCTAACCACAGGATATGATGCAATCACTCTTGAAGATGAAATTAAAAACGTTTTATATCGATTTGAACCAAGAATAGATAATGTAGTAATTAATGTATCAATTTATCCTGATTCTAATGAAGTGAATGCCACAATTCAATATGATATTGTTGGTGAACCTTCACCATCACAAATTGTAGATGTTCTCCTTTTCCCAGCTAGAGTATAATGGCTTTCGGTCAATATGTTAACTTAGATTTCGATCAGATTAAGACTTCAATTAAAGATTATCTGAAATCGAACACAAATTTCACCGATTATGATTTTGAAGGGTCAAACCTTTCAATCATAATTGATGCTTTAGCGTATAATACTTATATTACGTCATATAATACCAATATGGCTGCAAATGAGTGTTTTCTTGACTCCTCTACACTTCGAGAAAATGTCGTTGCACTTGCCAGAAACATTGGATATGTCCCAAGATCTCGTAGATCTTCTCGTGCAAAGATTTCTTTCTTTATTAGTGGAATCACTGAAACCGTTACAGCTACAATTCGTGCTGGAATTATTTGCAATGGTGCTGCAGCAAATACAAGTTTTATTTTTTCAATTCCAGAAGATATTACCGTTCCTGTAACAAATGGAGTTGCAATATTTAATAATATTGAAATTTATGAAGGATCTTTGATCACTCAAAATTTTACAGTCGATACTGCAAAATTTAATCAACGTTATATTTTATCAAATTCATCAATAGATACATCTACAATTCGTGTCAAGGTTAAACCAAGTGAAAGTTCTTCATCGACTGTTACATATAAACAAATAGATAACATTGTAGGTGTAACATCAACATCTTCCTCATATTTACTACAAGAAGTTGAAGATGAAAGATATGAATTGATCTTTGGTGATAACGTAATTGCTAAAAAGTTATCAAATGACAATTATATTACAGTTTCTTATATTATAACTGATGGAAAGACTGGAAATGGCGCAGCTCAGTTTAGTTTTATCGGAAATGTGGTTGATCAAGATGGTGCAACTATTGATGCCTCTAATTTTTCTTTAGTAACAACAGAAGAAAATTCAAGAGATGGTGACGATATTGAATCTATTTCATCAATTAAGTATTATGCTCCTCGAATTTACTCTTCTCAGTATCGAGCGGTCACATCATCAGATTATGAGTCAGTTTTAGGATATATTTACCCTAACGTTGAGTCTGTAACAGCTTATGGTGGAGAGGAAATGAATCCACCTCGTTTTGGAAAGGTTTTCATCTCTGTTAAACCTCGAAATGGTGATTTTTTATCAGATGAGACAAAAAAAGAGTTAATACAAAAATTAAAGAGTTATGCAGTCGCTGGCATTGTTCCAGAATTTGTAGATTTAAAATATTTGTATGTTGAATTAAAAGCTAACCCATATTATAACACAAGTTTAAATGATGATCCAGAAAATCTTAAAACTAGTGTCTCAAATGCTTTAACTCAATATTCACGTTCAATAGATGTTAATAAATTTGGTGGTAGATTCAAATATAGTAAAGCTGTGTCATTAATTGACAGTGTTGACTCCTCAATTACATCAAATATTTCTCTTGTAGTGATTCGACGTAATTTAAAAGCGGTTTTGGGTCAATTTGCTCAATATGAAGTTTGTTATGGTAATCGTTTCCACACTCAAGAGAGTTCATACAATGTGGTATCAACTGGATTTACAATTGAAGGTGTTACAGGCACTGTTTATCTTGCGGATGAGGTAATTAATCGTGAAAAAGGTCGAATATTCTTCTTTACATATACAGAGGGCGGAACTCCTAATATTGTGAAGAAAAATGCTGGAACTGTCGATTATATGCATGGTGAAGTTCTTATAGATACTGTAAATATACTTTCTACAACGATTTCAAATGATGTAATTGAAATTCAAGCAATTCCACATTCAAATGATATTGTCGGACTTCGTGATCTATACATCAAGTTTGATATGTCAAATACAACGATTAACATGGTTCCAGATTTAATTGCATCAGGTGAGAATACATCTGGATCAAGATTTGTACATACACACAGTTATTATATGCCAACGTTCACGAGAAAATCAAATTCTCCAGTTTCAACTGCAGCTGCAATTCTCCCATCAACTGCTTCCTCAACTGCAACTCAAACAACAGGTTCTGGCACATACGCATCAACAACAACTTCTACAACTTCAACAACAAGTTCCACAACTACAAGTTCAAGTGGATCTTCATCTAGCTCTGGCGGCGGATATTAATGATAGATACCTCAATACAAAGAGTTCAAATCAATCAGGTAATTGAAAATCAGTTACCTGAGTTTGTTCAGTCAGAAAGTCCACTTTTTGTGGATTTTATGAAGCAATATTATATTTCGCAAGAATATCAAGGCGGATCAATTAATATTTCAGAAAATATAGATCGTTATACCAAATTACAAACCTACGTTGGAGCTGCTCTTACTGAATACACTGGATTATCCACAGATACTAAATCTTTTTCTTCTACAATTTTTGTAGATTCAACAAAAGGTTATCCAAGTAAATATGGATTGTTAAAAATTGATGATGAGATTATTACATACACTGGAATTGGCACAACATCATTTACAGGATGTATTCGTGGTTTCAGTGGAGTTGATGGTATGGATCAACCCACAAAACCTGATTTGTTGTCATTTAATACAAGTGTAGGTGCTGCACATACAGGTGGTTCAAAAGTTCTTAATTTATCAAATCTTTTTATTCGTGAGTTTTTTAACAAACTTAAAACAACTTTTGCGAGTGGATTTGAAAATCGTAAATTAGATAGTGATTTAGATCAAGTTAAGTTCATTCGTCAAATTAAAGATTTTTATAGAACAAAGGGGACAGAGGAATCATATAAAATTCTATTTCGAGCATTATATGGGGAAGAAGTTAATATTATCAAACCAGCAGAGTTTTTAATTAAACCATCTGATGCTGATTACGGATTTGCACAAGATTTTGTGATAAAGCCAATTACAGGCGACCCTCATGATTTAAGAGGATCCACACTTTTTCAAGATGCAGATGAGGATGATAAGAATATTAGAGGTGCTTCTGGTGCAATATCAGATGTCAAGGATTTTATATATGGTGGAGAACACTATTATCAGATAAGTGTATCAAAAGATTCAATTGATGGTAATTTTATGGTTCCAGGCAGAACTCGTGTTACAGATTCAGTATCACTTGGTTCCACAATAATTACAGTTGATACCACTGTTGGATTTCCTACAAGTGGTTCCTTGTCATTACCGACAGCGAGTGTTGCTGGTGTTGTAACTTACACAGGTAAAACTACAAATCAATTTGTTGGAGTGGACACGTCTCGTGATGTTTTAAGTATTGGTGATGATGTAAGATACAATAATGTTGCATACGGATATTCTTTTGCAAATAACACAAAGAAAATAGAAGTTTTAATCACTGGTGTTTTAAAAGATTTTCCAATACCTGACAATACTTTTTACTTTAACAAGGGTGATAAGATTAGAGTTGGAACATATGGCGCTTACAAAAGTTCAGAGGATAGTAATTTTGGATCTTTTGTTTATAACACATCTGTTAAATTTACTCCAAAAACAGTCATAAGACAATCAAGTAGTAGTTTTAACATTACTACTCTATCCGATCATGGATTTTTAGAAGAGGATTCTATTGAAGTTTTAGACGGACAATCTACTTTAGTTGCTGTTGGTCGTGTTTTAAGTGTTATTAGTAGTTCATCATTTGTTTTAGGTGATTTGCCTGGCGTTGGTGTAAACAATTTTGCATTTATAAGAAGAAGATTAAAAAGAGGAAATAGTTCTCTTCATGATAACATTACAAAATATACAACAGATGTTCAAAATGTGTATGATCATGATAGTGATAATGCACTCGCATTACCACCACATCCACATGCGTACGTTGCCTCACCATCAATTCCAAGTTTGGGTAATGAACCCATAGTTGCACCAGATCGTTCTGTAACGTGGACTGGCGCCACTGGCGGAGACCTTATACAGTTAATACAGGTTACAGAGGGTGCATCAGATCATGGATTCTATTCTGGAGAGGTTGTCACTTATAGTGTTGTGAGTGGTAGTCTAGGTCAATTAATTGATGGTAAAAATTATTATGTAAGTCGTGTTGATTCTAACAATATTCGTCTTGCAAACTCCTTACCTGACTTGGTAAATGGTGATTTTGTAGATGCAACTGGAGATGGTACATTTAAAATCTCTGTTCCTGACTTAGCTGGTAAAAAATTAGATCATCAAAAATTATTAAAGAGATTTTCTTTGAATCCAGTATTTGATGGAAAGAGACGTGAGACAGCGCCAGGCACCACTGGCATGCTTGTAAATGGTACAGAGATATCAAACTATAAGTCAGGTGATGTTATATTTTTTGGTGGTGTTGAAACGATTGATGTCTTGGAAGGTGGTTCTCAATACGATGTTATTACTCCACCAAAAGTTAGTCTTGAAAGTTTAACTGGTGCTGGTGTAAGTGCGACAGCAAATGTTAAAGGTTCATTTGAAAGAATTGATATTATAGACCCAGGCTTTGATTATACTGCACCACCTAAGATTGAAATTAGTGGTGGTAATGGTAAAAATGCGATTGCAAGAGCAAGATTAAGACAAGTTGATCATTTCATGGATTTTGACGCATCATCAACAGGTAATGCGATCAGTATTTCAGAGGATACTATTGGTTTTGGAACATTTCATAAGTTTCGTGATGGTGAAGCTGTAATCTACAAAACATTTAATACTGGTGCAATCGGTATTGCAAGTGCTGGTATTACAACAACTTTAATTCAACAAACACCAGATCAAAGACTCGTTGACGAATCTGTTTATTTTGTGTCTAAAGTTAATAATACAACTATTAAACTTGCAAATAAAGAAAACGATGCGTTAACTAAATCAAACTTAATCAACCTCACTGGTTTTGCTGACGGTACACAAAGATTTCAGAGTGTAAATAAAAAACTTGTTTTAGGTCAAATTATTATTGAAAATCCTGGCGAAGGGTATGAAAATAAAAGAAGATTAGTTTCTACTGCTGGTATTAATACATACTCAGATTTTATTGAATATAAAAATCATGGATTTGAAGATGGTGAATTGATTCGTTATTCAAATAATGAAATTAAGATTGGTGGTTTAGATACAGATCAAGATTATTATGTTTTAAAAGTAAGTGATGATCGTTTTAGACTTGCAGCTGCTGGTATTGGAAGCACTCTATCAAATTTAAATTACCTATCAAAACAATTTGTTGGAATGACTTCGGTTGGTTCTGGAGATCATGTATTTAATTACACTCCAATCGTCGTCAATGTAAAAGGAGAAATAGGAGTTAACACAACAACAGAAAATTTTCATGCAAGAGTTAATCCAATTGTAAGAGGTTCAATAACATCGATTAATGTTGAGAAATCTGGTCTTGGATATGGAAATGATACAACCTTTAACTTCAGTATTCCACCTCAAGTTCGTGTTTCTTCTGGATCATCATCAGAATACAAAGCTATTGTAACTAATGGTAAAATACAGTCTGTAATCGTAACTCGTTCTGGTGCAGATTATACATCTACTCCAGATTTAAAAATACTAGGTGATGGAGCTGGTGCAAAAATTATATCATCTATTAGTAATGAGAGAGTTGACAGAGTTATTGTTGATAATGGTGGTGTTGGATATACAACTGCGAGTGTTTCTGTTCAAGAAATTATTCCTGGCACTGGTGCAATATTCTTACCTAAGATTAGATCTTGGGCGGTTAATAATGTTAAAAGATATGAGGATATATTTTATGGAGATGATGGTTTCTTATCAAGAGGTAATAATGATGAGGGAATTAAATTTACATCATTCTACGCACCAAGAGGTCTTAGAAAAATATTAAAATCAAAGAATAGTGATGGAACAATTGATTATACGTCAAACGATTTAAATATTTTAAACAATGCAGAACAAGTATCTTTAAATCATTCACCTATTATTGGTTGGGCATATGATGGCAATCCAATTTATGGCCCATATGGATATGATCGAAAAGATGGTGGTGTTGTAAGAATTATGAGATCTGGTTACTCTCTTAAAACCACAAGAGAGAATGGCCCTCCAATATCTACTTTCCCTCTTGGATTTTTTGTTGAAGATTATGAATATCTTGGCGATGGTGATTTAGATGAAAATAACGGTAGATATTGCATTACTCCAGATTATCCAAACGGAACTTTTGCTTATTTTGCAACAATCAACCCAAGTGAAAATGAAACAAGTGGAACATTTAAAAATTTCCGAGCTCCAGTATTTCCATATTTAATTGGTGATAATTATGCTGCACAACCAGATGATTGGAACTTTATTGAAACAAATAATCAAGACCTAGATTTAAACGCATTGAATCTTCGTAGAAATACAAATCCTTATAAAATTGAAGGATCTGGTGTTAACTATGAGGGTATTCATGATAGTCGTAAATCAGTTGACCAAGAAATAGAAGTGAATTATGCTTCTGCTGGTAGAATCAATCAATATGAAGTATTAAGTTCTGGAAGTGGTTATCAAGTTAAAGATAAACTTAGAGTCACAAGTATAGGAAAAGGAAATGGATTTTCTGGTGAAATATCAACAGTAGAAGGACAGGAAATAATATCGATTGCGTCAACTGTAGTTAAAATTGAAAATGTAGTATTTACATATGATAGGTCAAGTGGAGATGTAACTGGATTATCATCTCAACCTCATGATTTAGTTATTGGTGATGAAGTTACTGTTTCTGGTCTTTCTACAGATACCTTAAGAAGACTTGATGGAAGACATCAAATTGGATTCAACACTTCATTTTTAAAACTAGGCACAGGTATTGGAACAACAGTCGCAACTGGAATTATCACAAGTATATCAGTATCTGGTAATTTATCTCCAAACTCAGTTGCAGCAAATGATGTTCTTGGTATTAATACAGAAAGATTTTTAGTTCTTAATGTTGATGATGTTAATAGTAATATTAGAGTTAAGAGACAGTTTGATGGTGTTTTAGGAACTGCACACAGTAGCGCCTCTTTAATTACAAATTTAAATCGAACTATTTCATTTAATATTGGTATTAAAACTGATATTCAAACAAGAGTTAACGTTCCTTACTATTTTAATCCTAGTGAAAGTGTTGCGATAGGAACAGCATCTGGTGTTGGTATTGGTTCAACAGTCAAATATTCATATCGAGTAGTTGGTGGTGGAACAACAGAAATATTCATTCCAACTCAAAATATCTTCTTACAAGATCATGGATTTGTAACTGGTGAAAAACTTATTTACTCAAGTGATGATGGAACTCCTCTTTTAGTATCTAATGGGATAAACGCAGTACCTAACTTTAGATTAACTAATAATTCTCCAGTATTTGCAATCAGAGAAAGTAAAGATTTACTAGGAATATCAACCAATCCTTTAGGAATTGGGTCTACTGGTTCAGTAACAGGTATTGGTTCAACAGCTTATCGATTATTCTTTGATGATTTTGGAAGTGGTCAAGTTCATAGTTTTAAACCCACAGAGACTGAAATTACAGGTTTTATAGAAAAAGTAGTTGGAACTGTAGTTTGTAAGGAAGCACATAAACTACAAACTGATGATCGTGTTTCTTTATCTGTAACGCCAGGGATTACAACTTCTTTTGACATCCAGTTTGATGATACAACTAGAAGAACTTTTGTTAATCCAATTAGTTTTGGCGCAGCTTCTGTAGATATAATCAAAGATCAAATTACACTTCCTAATCATGGATATGAAACTGGCGATAAAATAATTTACAAATCAACAAGTCCAGCAAATCCACTATTTAATGATTTTACATACTTTATCGTAAGAATTGATAAAAATACAATTAAGTTATCTGAGACTGCTTTTAAATCTAAGAAATTAATACCTGACTGTATATCACTTACATCAACTGGATCTGGACATAAAATTGCTCTTATCAATCCACCGTTGTCATTAACTCGTGGTTATAAAGTTGGATTTGCTGTGTCAGACACATCTTTAACTCAAGTTATATCTGGAAAGAGAAGTCAAGTATTTGATTTTGAGTTATTCAGAGATACAAACTTTACAAATCCATATTTTAATAATGATGAAGATGTTGGATTCCAAGTCGTTGGTGTGGGAACAGTTGGTGTAACAACAACTGCGAGAGTTGATCTTTCTGTAACATCAAACACTCCAGAGGATTTATTCTATAAATTAACACCTGTCAATTTAGGCATTAATGCTCCAACAAAGAGAAATCCAATCATTGATACTGACGTTATTAATCATTCTAGTTTAAAAATATCAGATAGTGGTTACAACGGTGATTATGTAATTACAGGAATTGGAAGCACTACATTCTCATTTGTATTACCATTTCAACCAGAAAAAGATGGTTATACAAAAGATGAAGCTACAACTTTAAAATATGCCACATCATCTACGAGTGCTATTGGTGCGATTGATAAAATAAGAATTATATCAAATGGTAGAAATTATCAAAGTATTCCAGTTGTTACTTCAATTGGATCAACTCTTGGAGTTGGTGGTGTAGTTAGATTGAATAGTAATGAAACTGGTAAGTTAAGAAGATACACAATTAAAAATTTAGGATTTGATTACTCAGCAGATAAAACAATTCAACCATCTGTACAATTGCCACAAATTTTGAGATTAGATAGATTATCTAAGATATCAAGTATCGGTATCAGTTCTGGAGGTAAAAACTATATTGAACCACCAAATATTGTTGTTATAGATCGTGTAACTGGTTTAGTTAAAGATGAAGTTATAACAACTGTTGAATTACAGGGAACATCTGTATCTAAAGTTAAACTTTTAACAAACACAAACTCATTATATGATACAAATCCAAGAATTGTTGCTACAAATAATAATAATGGAATAAAAGTCAAAGATTTATCATTCACAAGCGGCACTAACTTGGTAACTCTAACTCTTGAAGGTGCGTATGATTCTACAACGTATCCGTTTACATTAGGAGAAAAATTATATGTTGAAAACATAGGTATTGGGTCAACAGGAAGTGGATTTAATTCATCAGATTATAATTATGAACCATTTGTAATTACTGGAGTGAACACCAACCCAGGCGGAGGAAATGCAACTGTATCATACAATTTGGATAGATCAGTTACACAGCCAGGTATCTTTAGCGGATCTTCATCTTCTGGACAAGCAATACCATTTATAAACATAGCTGCATTTGATATAAGTGTAGATACAAATCAATTCAGTATTGGAGAAAAAGTAAGCACAGGTGATAAAGAAGGGACTGTTGTTGCATGGAATGAGAACAACAAATATCTAAAAGTTCTCTCAAATGATACTTTTAGTGTTGGAGAATCAATTAATGGTGAATCTTCTAAGT
>Ga0310343_10001555_pt1 | contig 11809 bp, 7 predicted proteins | sample HC15DNA2025_MG_FD_203519 | JGI IMG/M metagenome (GOLD analysis project Ga0310343, IMG submission 203519) | Marine microbial communities from station ALOHA, North Pacific Subtropical Gyre - HC15-DNA-20-25_MG | ecosystem: Environmental > Aquatic > Marine > Oceanic | place: Pacific Ocean: North...
CGGCTACACGGCACCGGGAGATATCCATCAACTTCGATGTACGGAAGAAGCGACGGATAATTTCGGGTTTATATGCATTGTGTCTGCAGAAAGGGACAGACCGATAGAGGTTGACGCGAGCGAACATTTGAAATATTGCGAACACGTCTCCGGTCCGCATCTTGAAGACACCATTCGAAAATCCTTGCAAGCACAAGTGAAACATCGCGCGGCGCAAAAGAAGCTAAAGAATCCAGATGGGTCCTACGCCGAAGGCAGCGCGTGCGAATGGCGTCCTCCGGGAAAGAAGTGATCAGTATGACAAAAAGAATCTCTCTCTCTATTCTCTTTTATGCGCGTATGCAGCATGGTACAATCATCGATATGTTGTGAATGACAAAAGCTAATCTGATATTATTTTCTACTCTGAAAGAATGTGCTCCCTAGAGCTGACGCGAGCGTCGAAACGAGGACACAACACAACTCGTTCGTATCATAATGTGATTTTACTTCTTTTGGGATTCTGTCTGCTCCCAGGCAGCAACTTTGAATGAACTCACGACGAAATCAACCTCATCGTCGGTAATTTGATAGTGGAAAGCAACGCGAACTGAATTTGGATCGTTGAAAGGATATGGTGCTCCAAACACAGTTACTAAAACTCCATATTTCATTTTTAACCAGGCGACTATATCGTGGATCGTGACGTCCTTCTTCAAATGTTGAAACGAGAGGATGACCAGGTTACTCTCAACGGGTCCACATACTTTAATATTTTCAATATTCTCCACACTGTTTGCAAATAAAAGCGCCAATCTATTAGATTTCGAAACGTTTTGTTCCCAAGCGTCTATACCAACATCTGCTGCTGCGGCGAGAACCCCTACTTGTCGCATGCCGCCTCCCAACGCTTTGCGCAACCTCTTGCATTTTCGTATAAATGATTCGGTGCCTAATATGACGGAGCCTATCGGAGCACCGACTGCTTTAGATAAGCATACGGAAACCGAATCGCATTTCGCGACGGCATCTTTCAAGCTAACTTTATTTTTTATGCACGCGTTCCATATTCTCGCGCCGTCCATGTGTATCTGCACGCGTTTTTCGTCGTCGTCTTCCATTTTTGTCACCGCTTTCACTTTTTCGCACACCTCATCCACATACGATTGTTTCAACACTCTCCCACCGCACTTGTTGTGTGTTTGTTCCAAGCACACGACTCGCGTCGTGGGGAAATGATCGTCCTCTATCCGAATGGCGTCTAGAATATGTTCCACGTTCATGGTGCCATCTTGCTCGTTCGGTATCTGTCTCGGGTGCGCCCCTCCTATGGTTGCGCCTGATCCTTGCTCGTAGAGCGTGATATGCGATGCAGATCCACATATGTATTCTGATCCTCTTTTTTCGCAGTGCACGGAGACTGCTATCAAATTAGCCATCGTTCCACTCGGTACAAACACCGCTTTTTCTTTTCCAAACATCATCGCCAATCGCGCTTCTAAATCCAAGACCAATTCGTCGTCTCCGAAAACGTCGTCCCCGACGCCTTCGTCAACGGAGTTGTACATGGCCTGTCGCATTTCTTTATTCGGTTTCGTGACGGTGTCTGATCGACAGTCGATGACTAAAGAAGACATCATCGAAGGCGTCGTGTCCACCATCTTTCTGTTACTAATTAATAAAACTCTCCTCAAACAAAAAGGTCGCGGGAAAAAGAATGCCGAAAGAATGTGAAAATGCGTGTGTTTTGTTTTGGTTTCTATATCGTCGTCTCGAGTCAAAAAAATTCACACACAAATTCTCCTCGACAAAGAAAGAAAGAAAGAAAGAGTCAAGAATGGCAACGCCAACAACTGGCGGCGGCGGTGGTGGTGGTGAGCAGCAGAAACAACACACGCCGCAGCACAAACAAACCGTTTTGGATTTAGGAAAATACATCGATAAAGGCGTGCGAGTGAAGCTTTCCGGAGGGAGAGAAGTAGAAGGCATTTTAAAAGGATTCGATCAGCTCTTAAATCTCGTTCTAGACGAAACGAAAGAGTATTTGCGAGACGTGGACGACCCTTTGAGAATAACGGATGAGACGAGAAAACTAGGATTAATTGTGACCAGAGGGACAAGCGTTATGGTCGTATCGCCGTTAGATGGGTTGAAAGAAATAGAGAACCCATTCGCAGCGGCCGAAGAGTATTAGAATTGTAGAAAAACAATAATAAGAATTATACTACGATGTATGTATGTACATATGTGTTAGAAGAAGACAACGTTGATTTCTGCGCGTCTCCTTTTCTCTCTGTTTCATTTCCCTCTTTTTCGGGACTCATTAGTTTATCATCACGTGGTATTCGTCGAACAAGTTTGTTTACCCACCCAATATTAAATGGGTGTTTTTGCTTTTTTGGGCATCCTGTCTCGAAAAACAATAATAATCAAAAAACGCGAAAGACTCTTCAGTGATGACGACGATCGCGCGAAGCGAACGCTTTTTGTGGAGTTTCATCGGCCTCGTGGGTGGCTCTGTCGCGTGCGTTCAGACGCAAAGAACGCTTTGGCGATCCACGTCCGAGTTATCGGACGCATTTTTAAGTCCACCTTCTCCTTTGACCTCTTCTGAGATTACATCAAACCCTTCAAAGAAAGAAGAAGAAGAAGAAGGTTTTGTTTTTGGTAAACTCGCAAAGGCAAAAGCGAGACATTTTTGGAACGAAAGCGTTGATTTTACGTTCAAACCAATCGTAGATTACCTTTCCAAGAAAGGTTACTAGAGAGATTTAATTGCAATGATGTTGTGTTGCACCTCGACGTCTGTTTCTTATTCGTCGTCGTCGTCGATGATGAAGATGAAGATGACAGCTGCTCAAAAAAGTTGCCTGGCGCAAAGAAAATCTTGTGCGCGTTCCTTTCGTCGCAGCAACAACGGTATCCGTGGTCGACGGTATGACACGGCATTTAGAATATCTGCCACTTCAATGACAAAGCCAGATTACTCGTCGCCTGATTTTGAGCTCGCGTACGCTCCGATTGAGAAGCAACTCTTACCGAGTGGTCCGTGGAAAGTCATCCCAAATGCCGGGGTCACCGCGCCGGAAGGATTTCAAGTTTCAGCGTACAAAGCTGGTTTAAGAGCGTCGGGCACGAGAGGAGATTGTGCCTTGATTGTTGCCGATGAATCGTGCTCGTGTGCTGGAGTTTTCACCCTGAACGATGTGTGTGCGGCGCCGGTACAGTTTTGTAAAAAGCAGTTGGAGATGAAATCAACTTCGAGAGCTATTTTGATCAACGCCGGACAAGCGAACGCGGCGACTGGTGTTCTTGGCGACGAGGACGCCATGGCATGCGCGAAAACAGTCTCGGACGTTACAGGGGTCGATCACTCGGATATTTTACTCATGTCGACTGGCGTTATCGGTCGAAGAATTAAAATGGACAAATTTGTACCTGCGATTAAAGCGTTGGGCGAACACCTCGAACGATCCGATGCAGCATCCATGGCGGCTGCGACATCCATCTGTACGACGGATGTTGTCCGAAAAACGCTCGCCATAGAAATTGATATCAATGGAACGAAGGTGAGATTTGGGGGCATATCGAAAGGGAGCGGTATGATTCACCCTAACATGGGCACGATGCTTGCGGTGGTCACCTCGGACGCCAATGTCGCGCCGGATATTTGGACGAAAATGGTCAAGCGCGTGGGTACAAAAAGTTTTAACCAAATATCTGTCGATGGCGACACGTCTACAAACGATTCACTCGTTTGCTATGCTTCTGGTAAAAGCGGTATGAAGCAAATAACGGATGAAAATTCCGCAGAGGCGAAACAGATTGAGGAAGCGCTCAACGCCATCAACTTAGGTTTGGCTAAAGCAATTGCCTGGGATGGGGAAGGTGCCACGTGTCTTTTTGAAACAAACGTGAAAGGCGCAGAAGATGACGAGGACGCGCGTACAATCGCGAGAAGTGTAATTTGCTCGTCTCTTTTAAAAGCAGCTATATTTGGCCACGACCCGAACTGGGGAAGGATTGCCTGCGCGACAGGGTACGCCAAGACGAAGTCTGCGTTGAATCAAAACCATTTGAACATAGCAATGGGAGGCATCACGCTAATGAAGGACGGCCAACCGGTTGACTTTGATGAGAAGAAAGCGTCGGCATATTTAAAGGAAACCACTGCGAATCATGGTACCGTAGTCGTTGATATCGAAGTTGGAAATGGAAGTGGCCACGGACAAGCCTGGGGATGCGACTTGTCCTACGATTACGTCAAGATTAACGCAGAATATACGACGTAGCAATAATAGCTGATGAGAATATATAAATATGTACTAGTATGCTGTTTGAATTAAGTTACAAAAACAATAGTTCTACCTAGGTACTTAATACTTTAAAGGGGATTAACTTCGAGCCCAGGTCGAGCTAACCCTCCTAAGAAGGGATCGTCGAATTGAAAGCCTTCGGGCCCTTTCATAAATCTATGTTTACCTTGTAACTTTGCGATCGGCTCCATGGAATCAATGCACACCTTTTGCGCATTATTCAAACGAAATTTAGCTGCTTTACAACACGCCTCGACTTCAGAATCTTCCATTGCTTCGTCCACAACGACAGCAACGCCTCTTTGAATCGACCATCTCGTCAAAATGGAGTTGATGTCTGTTGGGTCGCTTTCGTCAGCCGCCGAGCAGGCGTCGAGTAAGCGCTGGTGTTCTCTCACTTCTTCCACACCGGCACAAATAGAGCCTCGGGCGAGTAACGCTAATCCCCACCTGCGACAAACGCCAACAAGCTTTCTCTGCGAAAGCATCGGGTGCAGCTCGACTTCGTTCACGACTGGTTTGATTTCGCATGTTTTCACAAGATTTTCGACTGCCAACACTGAAAAATTACACACGCCGAGAGATTTCACTTTGCCTCTTGACACGAGCGCTTCCATTTGTTTCCACGCGTCTTCGAGAGTCACAGATTGGTCTATTTGCATGGGCCATTCGATAGAGAACAAATCGAGCGACTCGAGTCCGAGTTTCGACAGCACGGCGTCGCAACTTTGCTCGACTTTTCCCCACTCGTCGCACGCTAACACCGCGGATATGAACAAAGTCTCTCGCGGTCTCGACGAAGATGCGATCGCACTTTTTGCCAACTCTAAATCGTCGCTTTCTTTGGACGACCCACACCTTATGTGTCTCACACACTCGTATTTCAAGCACTTGCTCGCGTTTTTCGGTACGCAGCCAAACATAGGCAATCGATATCCCTTCGCGCCTCCGCCGAGCGCTACAGACTCTTGCTCGACGCTTGGATCAAATTTGGATTCTTCTGGCGTTTTCAAGTAATATGGCGTTCCTGGTTTCGGTTTGTTCGGATCTCCAGCTGGCGCCGGTCCGTCCCACACTGCGGTTGGTTTCCTCCCTCCTTGGTAAAACTGCTGTCCTGGTGGCGTGAACTGTTGTCCATTTTTTTGCATCTGCTCGATTTGTGCTCGAGTTGGAGGATATGCCGGCAACGTTGGATTGTATCCATTCACGTACCCAGAGACAGAATATCCGTGCGTTTTTGGATAGTTTTGTTGTTGCTGCATAGAGCTCGGGCAAGATGCCCATGATTTCTGCGCCGACCCGTCGGAACTCGACGCGGTGTACCCGTATTTCTTGGAGAAGCGCTCCATGGGTTGACAGCCGTCGGTAGCCATTATTAAGTGAGCGAGAGAGAGGCAGAGTTGACTTGAGTTGTGAGAGAGAGAGAGAGAGAGAAAGAGAGAGAGATTTCTTGTTGTGGAGTTTTTACTCCTCGTTAGTGTTTATTCTCTGTTTCGTTTTAGTCGAAATGCGTGACGAGTGTGCGCGCGTGCTTCCGCCTATTTGTGAAAAGATTGAAAAGATTACGTCACCCTTTTTGAGCTAATGGCTAAGGAAAAAGAGAGATTGGGAAAAAGGGAAAAAACAAACAGCATCAGAACGAGGCGCGAGCGTGTTACTGACAATAATAATAAAATTTAGATTTGCGGAGCGTTCGTATATAATAAGTACTTTTAGTCGTCGTAATCCACGCTCGCGTCGTTGATCATGTTCAGGTACATGTCGTAATACTTGCCGGCATTCTCCAAGTCGCCGAGTTCGGTATATATATCTGCGATGGATCCAACGGCATCCATGTCGCCCGTGTAATCTTTCATCGCTTCGGAGATCTCGAGGACTTCTTTCATGCATTTGATAGCCTCTGAAAGGTCGCCCATGGCTTTTTTCGTAGCTCCAAGGCCTCTAACGGCGCGTCGCATTTTCATTCGATCGCCGTTCATTCTCGAAAGCGCCAAAGCTTTTTCAAACGACGAGATCGCTTCTTGGTAACTTTTTGCTCTCAAAAACTTTCTTCCTTTCTTCAAATTCACTCTCGTTTCGTCGTATTCGCTATCATCCGTGGAATCATCCGACACCTTCTTTCCTGCGTTACTCGCACCTCCATCTTTCGTCGCGGCTTCGTCCATGGAGGCCGACATCGGTGAGTCTACTGGCGTCTCTGCCATTTGTGCTCCCGTGTAACCTAACGCTGCAACCATGCCTGCTGGGTTGCGTTTACTTCTCGTAGTTAAGGACTGGTTAATAGCTCTCAACTTTTCGTTCAACTCGTCGACTTCAACCTTTTGTCGTCTCGCTCGAATCCCCGAAGCTGAGGCGCCGATGAGCGCTAAAAACTCCGTGATCCCAACAATGTCCACTCCAGACGGCGTAACGCACAACGCTTTACCTTTCGCGACGGCATCTCTCGAGTTTGCCTCGATTCTTTCTTGCTGCGCCTTGAACGAATCGGCTTCGGCGTTTATCATGTCCACTTTTTTCATCTCTTGTTCTCTCACTCGCGCCAATTCGTCGTTCACTGCAGTGACTTTTTTCATTTCACCCGCTCTTATCCGATTCTCTTCCGCGACAATTTCTCGTTCCAATTTTCGGATTCGTGCATACGACGCCGCTTCTTCTGCTGCTCTTCGACTCTCCAAATCTGGCGGGAGAAAGCTGATTTGCGCCGCGTTCGCTACGGTGTTGGTGCTCGTATCGACGAAAAGGCCTCCTCCCATCATCGCGGAAATGGACACGCTCGCCGCGCACGCGCTCGCCGCGACTCTTCTTGCAAACGAAGAAGAAGAATACGGTGATGCAGATGATGACGACACGCTCTCCCCTTTGCTTTTATCTTCATCCTTGCTCATCAAAGGTCGAGCATCCTCGCACATCCGATCTTGTTCTTGTTCTTCTTTTGCGATACACGTACTGTTGTTGGCGCAATCTTCTCCTTTATCCGAAAAGACAGCTCTCGGTGAGATTGACGTCACGTGCGCGCGCTTTAGTTTTCTCACCGTCGGCGTCGTCCTCGTCGATGACGCGAAAGTCTTCGACGACATCGATGCTGGTGTCGATGCCATTTCTGTTCTCCTTACCTTTCGAGAGCGCGCGTGGAACGAGTGAGGAAACAGGAAATCGCGCGTTTCGTGTAAATATTTGTGTGTGTGTGTTTTGTGTTCAGTTTTTGATTTCTCTCTTTCTCTCTCTCTTTCTCTCTCTCTCTTTGTTTCTCGGATGTGGGAGTAAAATCTCCAATCTCAAAATTAGTTTTAAAAATCCCGGATTTTCGTAAACCCTGTTTTTGAGGTCACATTCATTTTTTGGGTTTTTTTTCTCTTTCGGAACGACCTTACGGGTGTCTTGTGTCGTCGCTCTCTCTCTCTCTCTCTCTCTCTCTCTCTCTCTCTCTTTTCTCGGTTGCCCCAAAAAGAAAGAGCGTCATAACGTATACACATAGCACGGAGAAATAGAGAAACATCATGTACGCGTCGTCGTCGTCGTCGTCGTCGTCGTCGTCGTCGTCTCCAATGCTGTTAGGCGGCGTGCCTGTGCTTCCGTTCAGAGGGAACAGAGCGCCTTCGAAGCGTGTACTAAAAAGCAGCTTCCATGACGGCTGTGAATTTTCTTCCTCGTCTCGTGTGTCTTCTTCTTCTTCTTCTTCGAAGAGTTCGAAGAAGAAGAGCAAACGAGGAGGACGCGCGCGAGGAAGAGGTGAAATGATGAGAGTGAACGCGCTGTTTGGCGGTAAAGGAAAGGCCGAGACCTCGAAAGACACGTCGACATCAAAGTCACCCGCGACGAAGGAATTTTCATCGGGGGATAAGAAGCAAAAACAGAAGTCTCCTTCGTCTTCAGCGGGACAAAGTGGTACAAAATCTACGGGGAAGAAGAAGACATCTTCTTCTTCCACATCGACATCGATGTCCTCGTCATCGCCAAAGAAGAGAACTACGAAGGGGGAAACGGTCTTGACCGATCCTTCGTTCGGGGGTGTACGTTGGTATCAAAAGCAAAAGAAAAAAGCATACGAGTATTGGAGAGCGCGATCGGATCGAGCGCATTTGCAAATAGGCTCCTGGGGTCAAAACGCGAAAATGCCTCGATATTTACCGCACTCGTCCTACGTTCCCGGGGACGCATCGTCGAATCCGTATTTACGGAACAAAGACAAACTCTCTATCGAGGACTTGAAGTTTACTCAAATGGGACGCGCGAAGCTTCAAAAGCACAGACAATCGATCGCATATCCGAAGTTCTGTTTAGATTTAATCGAAGAGAGGATTGACGAGGTATACATAGACGTTATCGGCCATATAGCCAGGTATTACGTGGTATACCCGGACGGTAGAATCGCGGTGTGTCAAGTGCCGACGCTGGACAGTCGAGAACTTCGAGACCTTTTCAGAATGCTCGAGATTGATCCACAGCCGTTGAAAAGGGAGAGCACGTTTTCTTTAGAAACCGTACTTCCGGATGGAAGCTCAGTGGAAGCGAAAACGAAATTTGCAAGTAATTACTTCATTCCTGCCTTTTTGGTCTTTTGCATATGGGGCGCAGTTTTCTACATGACGCGTTTCCAAGAAGATTGGGACGATCGACAAAGATTGTTAGAGATTGATCGTAAAAATGAAGAGCAAGCTGCGATGGAAAAAGAAGACGCGATGCTCATTCGTATTAAAGATGCCATGATTGGATTAAAAGATAAAGAAGGGAAAGACGCCAAACGATATAAGGAATTGCAAAAAGAATATCAGAATCGCCAAGCGGGTTTGATACAAGAGGCAGAATTTAAGAAAGAGAAGCAAATGCGAAAGTTGAGTAAGAAAGCGCAAGAAAATGAAGGCGAAGCTGGTATTTTCGATCCAAAAGCAAACGCATTCTTAGCTCTAGGCGCCAAAGTCGTAAAATCACGAACGAAACAAGGGCAAGAGAAAACAGTAGCGGAGAAAAAGGATGCCGGCGACGATGGGAAAAAGAAGAAAAAAGAAGACGCCGATAAAGAAGATGAGGTAAAAGATTCGAAACGAAAGATGAAGAAAGGGAAATTAAATTCGAAGATGGCCATGCGTGATCATGACAGCAAAGTAATTCTCTTTGAAGACGTTGCGGGCATCGAACAAGCCAAGATTGAGTTGGCTGAAGTTGTCGATTTCTTTTTGAAGCCGGAGAAATTCAAAGCGTCGGGAGCTAGAACGCCGAAAGGCGTCTTGTTAACGGGTCCTCCGGGATGCGGGAAAACGCTTCTTGCTCGTGCCGTCGCTGGTGAAGCCGGCGCTACGTTTTTCTCCATCACTGCATCTGAGTTTGTCGAGATGTTTGTTGGTGTAGGGGCTGCTCGCGTAAGAGATTTGTTTGCGCAAGCCAAGAGACAAGCGCCGTCGATTATTTTTATCGATGAACTTGATGCGGTTGGTAGACCTCGAGGTGGGGGCGGTTCAGGGAACGACGAGCGCGACCAGACATTGAATCAAATGTTAGTCGAACTCGATGGATTCGCCACGGATACACAAGTTGTTGTTATTGCTGCTACGAACAGAGCGGACGTTTTGGATTCCGCGCTCGTCAGAGCTGGTAGATTTGATCGTAAAGTTGTTGTCGCTTTACCAGAGTTCAAAGGAAGAATGGCAATTTTACAAGTCCACTGTAGAGATAAGAACTTGGCTGAAGAAATCGATTGGGTTACGTTATCGGAAGAAATGGACGGATTTTCAGGCGCGCAGCTCGCTCAAGTTGTGAATATGGCTTGTTTGCAAGCGGCGAAGGATAATCGCGACTCACTCACAAACGCCGATTTTAGAACCGCTTTGGACATAGAAATCATGGGGAAGGTGTTGCCATTCAACATCGGTGCCGAAAACGAAAAACGATTGGCACTAATTCACTCTGCAGCGGCTATTGCCTACGAAATGCACGCGCCTGACATTGCGAGAGTGTCGTTCGTAACAGTGTTGCCACGCGAATCAAATGTCACTGGTCAAGTTTGTTTACTCTCAGACCCGGACAATGATCGAACGAAAATTTTTACCAAATCGTTTCATCGCCGATTGATGCGAGTCGCTTTCTCTGCCGGTTGCTTTGAGGAGTTATACTACGGATTCGATAAAAATTCAAAAGCTTCCGCGGCTTACGATGTGCGAGCACGTGAACTTGCCATTAGTATGGTGCATGAATCTGGCATGTCGGACGTGAAAGATTCGTACTTTGCGCTTTCGATCAATTACGACGTGCTCGAATTGTCTACCTTCTTGAAAGATAAAAGAAGGGGTTATCTCCTCTCGAACGTCGATAAAGATATGTATTCGAAAGCTGAATTTGAAATTCGAGAAATTATGCGCCAAAGTCGACACGAAGCTATGGAGTTCGTGAAAAGACAGAGACCGGCAATTGAGGAACTCGCGCGACGCGTTCTCGCGAGCGAGGGGAAGACGGTTTTGAGCTATGAAATTCGTGAAATCATCGAGAAATTCGGTGTCGAAGAAGACATAGAAGTTACCGTGGGACCGCTGGGTAATTCGCGGAAACCACTCGCTGAATGGGATTCTGAAGGAATACCGACAAACTTACGAACAAGATAAAAATAGTAGAAAGATTTGAGAAATTTGATACGCTGCCTAAAACGAATGAAAACAAATTATAACTGTACTCGAACTATAGAATGACTTCTCTCCCTGGATTGTCGATATCTCTGTTCTCTTTGGACATTTCATCCAGTTCACGGACTCTTTTGTTCGCACCTTCGATATCACCAGTTAATCGTAACAAATCAGCCATGAGTTCCATGAGGGGTTCGTGCGCGCGGATGCCGTTAGATTCAGCTTCTGAAACAATTTCGAGAGCACGAGAATAGTTCCCGCAATTCGCCTCAAAAGCAGCATAGCCGTGCCAGAGTTCAGCAAAGTTACTGCACGCTCTGCACCCGTCGGAAAACAATTTTCTGGCAACGTCTTCGTTGCTGCATTCTTGCTCGAGTAGCGCCCACGCCTGATACAGAAATCCAGCGTTTGCTGACCCCTCTTTTAGTCCGTTTATGAACATTTTTCGCGCTATTTCGGGACCTTGCATTCGTTTTTCCCATTGTCCCCACTGCATCCACGCAGTTGAGTCGGATCTATCTTCATTCACTGCCGCTTCAAATAACGCTCGAGTTGCATCTTCCGTTCCGGCTCTTTTTTCGAGAAGCGCCCATAATCTGTAGTGCATGGATCGTTGTCGGCGGGTCGTTCGGGCGTCTCGAGGAACTTTCTTTTTGCAGTCGATGCATTTGTCGCGACCTAGAATGAATAGCTGTCGAGCACGTCCTACGTTACCGTTGATAAACTCAGCGTGCGCTTCGGCAGTGATGCATGGCAAATTAAGAATTCCGTCTTTTCGAGCGCGAGACCCGCACTCAAAAGCTTTAACAGCTCCGTCGAAATCGAACAAATCGCTTTTGCAAATTCCCAGAGCGTGCCAGACGTGAGGGTCAAACATTCCAGCGTTCAATTGATTTCCGAACG
>Ga0310343_10001557_pt1 | contig 11794 bp, 5 predicted proteins | sample HC15DNA2025_MG_FD_203519 | JGI IMG/M metagenome (GOLD analysis project Ga0310343, IMG submission 203519) | Marine microbial communities from station ALOHA, North Pacific Subtropical Gyre - HC15-DNA-20-25_MG | ecosystem: Environmental > Aquatic > Marine > Oceanic | place: Pacific Ocean: North...
TTAAGACATGATAGACATAAAAAAGATAATAAGGTAAACTAGGGCATGGGCCAAGCTACACAACAAATAGATATGCCAGCTGGTGGTATTGGTGACTTTATCTACACAGATGAAGAAATTAAGCTACTTGAGAAAAAAGAAGTAGAAGATCAGTACGGCACGGAAGGTATTGCTACTTTTAATGATATTGGCAGAAAGATGGCAAACTATGGTCGTTATGGCGACGATACTGTTGCTCACGTTGAAACAGGCGAGCTTATCGTTCCACGGGCCCTGATTGAAAACAATCCAGAATTAAAAGAAAGTATCTTTTCGCATCTTAGAGAGCTAGGCGTAGAAGATCCAGAAAGATATGTTGTTGGCACAAATAAAAACAGTATTAACCCAGACACAGGATTACCTGAGTTTTTTTTCAAAAAGTTATTTAGAGGTATAAAAAAAGGCGTTAGCTCTATTGGTAAAGGCGTATCAAGAGCATTAAAAGGCGTTGGTAAAGCCTTAAAAAAAGCGGCTCCTATAATTTTACCTGTTGCCTTAAACTTTGCGTTTCCAGGTTTAGGTGCTATTTATTCTGGTGCGATTGGATCAGGTATAGCAACTTTAGCACAAGGCGGTAATTTAAGTGATGCTTTTAGATCTGCTCTTGCAGGTGGTGCAACGGGTGCGTTGGCAGCTGGATTAGCAGGGCCCGGTGAAGGTTTAAGTGGTTTTGGACAGAATATAGCTGCTGACATCGGTGCAGGCACTAGTAATATACAAGCAGCTTTTAGTTCAGGAAGTTTTGAACCATTGACCAGTACAGCAGCGGCCCCATCTAGTGTTAGAGATTTGTTAAAAAGTGATGCACCTCCAATAGAAACTACTGATGGAATAACAAAAACTAGTTTCACTAAACCAGTTGAAGGTGAAGCAGCGTTTATTGACATGGGTCCAACAGGGGATAAGTTTTTTGATAAAAATTTTAAACAAATAGTGCCCGATGGTGCCCCAAAAACAAATATGTTTGATAGTGTAAAAAATTTTGGCAGTAAAGTTAGTGATTTTGCTTTTGGTAAAAGCCCTACACAACTTTCGATTAATCAGCGTGCAGCTGAATTAGTTAAAGATTTTCCAAATCTTTATGGACCACAAGTAGCTGGCGGTAACAAACTAGCTTTAGCAGCTGCTGAACAAGAATTAGCACCAAAGTTGTTAGGCTCTACTTTTCTTCGTAAAGCAGCTGTACCAACGGCTCTTGGTATAGCAGCACTATCTGGAGCAGGAGCTTTCGATGTACCAGAGCAAGAGTCTTTAGTAAAACCAGAGTCAGGATTAGACATTTACAATAGAAACCCTCAGCTTTACAATATAGCAGACTTCAGACCTAGAGTATCAAGAGCTAACTATACGGCACCCTCTAACTTTCAGTTTGATTACACACCTTACCAAATAGGTTTAGCTGAAGGCGGTGATGTATTTCCAAGAAGAACAGGTGGTATTGGTCCAAATGAAGGCACACCGGGCAAAGACAGTGTGAGAGCAATGCTTATGCCGGGAGAGTTTGTTATGACAACAGACGCTGTAAGAGGATTAGGTAACGGAAATCTTAACACTGGCATAAAAAATATGTATAGTGTAATGAGTAAATTAGAGAAAAAAGGAAAGGCGATGGCATAATGGCAGTAGAAGAAACCATACAAACCGTCAGGGAAAGTCCCGAAATAGAAGCCTATCGTATTGGCCTTTTAAAAACAGCAAAAGAACTTTCTGACTTAGGAATTGATTTACCTCCCCAGCAAGTTGCAGAAATGACAGGTTTACAAAGAGCCGCGGCTGCTCAACAAATGGCAGGCCTTGGTGCTTTTTTACCTTATCTGCAACAAGCAGGTGCAACTATGACCGCAGCAGGTCAAACATTAGGCGGAGTAGAAGACGCTCTAAGAGCTGGAGCAGGTCCTGTAACAGATGATATGTTACAAAGATATATGAACCCCTATCAAGATGCAGTGCAGAAAGAAATCAACAGAGCGTTTGATATACAGCGAGCACAACAATCCGCGGGTGCTGTAGGACAGGGGGCGTTTGGCGGCTCACGGGCCTATCTTGGAGATCTAGAGATTGGAAGAAACAGAGCTGACGCTTTAGCGAGGTCACAGGCTCAAAACTTTTTACAGGCACAACAGGCAGCTGAAAGAGAGTTAGCAAGGCAAACTCAACTTGGCACTGGTATTGCTGGCCTTGCAGGACAAATGGGACAATTAGGATTAAGACAAGCGGCTCTCGGCGAAACAGGGCAAGCTTTACAACAAAGAGATATTGACAGTGCATACAAACTAGGATCTTTGTTACAGGCTCAAGATCAAGCTAGACTCGATGCGGCAAGAGCAAGTGATTTAGCACAGCTTTATGAGCCATATCAACGACTAGGTTTCTTATCTGATATTTACAGTAAAGTACCTACCTCACAATCAACAATTACACAGGCAAGTACGCCTAATGTATCACCATTTCAGCAATATTTAGGCCTCGGTATTGCAGGATTATCGGCAGCAGCAGGGGCTCAGAAAGCAGGGTTATTTGGATGATGAATAGAGCATTATTACAAAGACAGATGTTTGCTAATGGCGGTAAAGTAATCCCTGACGATGCCAAAGGATTACAAGCTTTAGCACAAGAACGGCCTGACGTTGTTAGAAAAATGGGTTTTCAAGCAATGCAAGAGGGCGGTTTAGCAGGTCTTATGTCACAACAGGACATGGCGGCTACTCCTATGGGATCACCACCTATGGATCAGCCCCCAATGGCAGCACAACAGCAGCTAGACCCAAATATTATTATGGGTGCTTTACAAACAGCATCTGAAACAACAGGAGACTTAGAACAAGCTCCTGACTTTCAATCTATGATGAACCAGTTTAGTGGTGAAGATAAGTCAGAAGAAGAAAGAAGAGATGATCTAGCAAGTATAGTTGGACCAGAGGACGCGGCTCAAACACCAGATAGTGTTTTGGCCCTAGTCACACCAGTGGTACAAATTAGTATGATGGAAGAGGGCATTGCACCGATGGCTCGCGACGCAATGGACACACCAGTAGAAGGCGATATGGCTGGCGGAATAATGAGCATGACGGGGGCTGGAAACGAACCACCCGAAAATTTTAAGTTAGGCGGTGAGGTTCGCCGCCGTGGAGACGAGGACCCAGTTTTAAAATTTGAAAATGCAGGGGTTGTACCTAACGTGGGTGGAATGTCTACTCCTGGTAATTTTGCAGCTGCACAAAATCAAAATATGCTTAGAAACCTTGCACTGAATCAACTTGCATTAAATAAAAGATTTGATCTTTTAAAAAATCAACCTATGGCAAACACTACTACTTTAGATGACGGTGAGGATTTAAAAAAAATATTTGAAAGTAGAAGAGATATTTACAAAGATATACTTGGAGATACAGAAGAACAAAAAAGATTAACACAAGCACAAATTTTATTTGATATTGCAAACACAGCTCTTACTTATTCTGCTCCAATGCCCGGTGAAAAAAAGGGATTATCTCCTGCTCAAAGATTAGCGATGGCGGCAACTACAACAAAACTGCCTCAAACCATAGCGGCAAGAGCAGCAAAACTTTCACAAGATAAACAAAAATTAGATTTAGCCGCCCTTACAGCTAGTGAAAGCATATTAGCTGCAAAGAAAAAAGGGGATATTGAGATTGCAAAAGCTAAGTTGACAAAAAATAAATTTAGAGAAGTCAAGCCTGCAAATATCATGAAAGATGGTAAGATTGTACAACAAATAGATTTAAACTCTCCGGATGGCAGAAACAGATTTAATAATTTACTACCGGGTGAAACTGTTGATAAACTAACAACCAAAACAACAAAAAAGCTTACTCGAAGATTATTGGAGGTTCGTGATAAAACAAACCCTTCAGTAATTATAGATTTTGTTGACGTAAATGCAGAAGACTTTAAACCTGAAGATTACAGCGATAAAATACTTACTACCGTTGGCCAATATGATATAGAAAAAAGCGGTAGTTCATATAAACCTATATCAATAACTTTTCAAGGTGTAACCACAGTAGTTGATCAAAACTCTTCAACAGGTAAGACCGCTATTGAAAAAGCAAATACATATAACAAAAATCCAGAAAATAAAGGTAAACCTCAATATACAATAAATACTTTATCTTCTGATAGAAGTGCAAAAGGCTTTTATGTCGAATATGAAGATAATACAAGTGAGTTAGTTACCAGTTTAGACGGTGGAAGATCTTTTTATTCAAATAAGTTTGGTAATTACTTACAGGGAACTTCAGGCGAAATTAAAAACTTTGCACCAATTAATGATAATGAAACATTTAAAATAATTAAAGCTGAAAAAGCAAGTAAGAAAGCAAAAGCAAGGTTAAAAGAAATTGATGATAGTTTGGTTAAAGATCTATTAGCTTCTAAGGAGGAGAAGAAAGATTTAAGAAGTGCTTTCGACTTAGTAAGAGATGCAACAGGTCCTTACGCAAAAATTATTGCAGGATTAGATGCCTTAATCGGTGGTTTTGTACCAATTGACGGCGTAAGAAAGTTTTTTAAAGATGATGTCAAAGCTAGACTTTACGTTAAATCTATTGGAATACTCGGTCGTGCTGCTTTAGCTGTTAACCCAAGGTTAGCAGTTGCTGACTTAGAGACAACCATGCAATTGTTTCCAGATCCAGATAGGTTCATAGCTAACCCAGAAACAGAAGTTGAGAATTTAAGAAAAGTAAAAAGTATAGCTGTTAAACAATTAGTATTTTTAAACAGAGCATTAGCTGAAGGTAATGTGCCTTCTGAAGAAATAGCACAAGTAAACTCTAAAATACTAGAAATAGAAAAACTTATTGATATACTTAACCCAGTTTCTTTAGATGGTAGAGCAACAGGTGCAGGAAAAGGTTTCACTTATACACCTAAAAAACAAGGTAAAGGTTTAAGTTTTGAAGATAAGTTTATTAAGAAAAAAACTGGTGTTAATTGATGGCTGAAACACCAAACACTAATATAGAATTAAACCCTGAGTTTTCTGATCAACTTGTTGATCCAGAACAACAGTTTCAAAAATTTAGACCGATTGATATTTCTCAACAAGATGTTTTAAATTTTGCTGAGTATTATGCTGATCCTGATACAGTGAAAAAATTTGGTAGTGCGGATACTGCATTAGCTGAAAGCGTTTTAAGAGCAGCTTCAATTAATTATAACATTCCTAATTTAACCTTAGAAAGTGTGAAAAGAGGTGACTCTGGATTTCAAAAGTTCCTTGAAAAAGAAGGAATTGATGAAATGTTTGGAAAAAGCATTTACCCTAAAACTGATCGGGATGTTTTAGATTTATTCTCTACAGTAGACGTAGCAAATAATCCTTTAATTGAAGGTTTACTTGAGCAGGGACCTGAATCATTAGGCTTTTCCGGTGGGTTTTTTCTTGGCTCAAAAACTTTTTTTACAAAAGCTCCACCAACTATGGGTGTTAGGGGCCGTATTTTCGGAGCTTTGGGAGCAGGCTTAACTACAGGTTTAATTACATCAGGTATAGCAAATTATGCCGATGATTTACTTACTGGTCCAGAAATAATTGTTCCTCCAAGCCAAAGACCCTACGTTGAAGGCGGTAAGGCTTTAATGGATTTCTTATCTTTCATGCCTCTACCTTATTTTGTAAAGCCCGCTGCAAAGCTTGGGGCAGTTCAAGTTGTTGAAAACATCAGAAGAAGAGCTGATTTAATTGAAAATAGTGGTATTACATTTACTGCCGATAAAAGTAAATTTTTAAAAGATTTACAAGCTTTTCAAAAAAGAGGCAAAGTGCCTTTTACTTTACGTTTATCCAAAGGTATTGATACCTTGTTCGCATCAAGTATTAAACCTTTTCAGACAAATCCTATAAGGTCAGGAATAACTGAACTTGGAGCGGGAAGTGGAGCAGCTTTCGCTCGAATTATTTCAGAGCAGGAAAACCCAGGTGAATTTTTTCCAGCTTTTGGTTCAGAGGTAGCAGGCGGGGTAGGAGCAGGTTTAGTTACGTCTATCGGTACAAATTTAATAGTTTATCCATCCTACAGAATTTTAGCTGGTGCATTACCAGTCATAAAAAATATTTTTACAAAATTTAGGTTTACCGAAAAACCTACAAGTGAGGCTTTCACTGACTTTGCAACTGGCAAGACAGGTCCTGGTAAAGCTTTTAGAACTTTTAGAGAAAGAACAGCAGTAAAAGATTTAATTGAAAAAATTGAAATTTTTGGTGAAGACCCTAATCAAATCATTGCAAAATTAGAAGCAGATTATGAAACACCTGAGGCATATGCTAATAGTAATATTAAAATTGCTTATGACAAATTATCTGAGTTAGCTCAAACATCAGCTGCTTTTAAAGCTGATAGTCCAGTTTTAATGTTAATAGAATCAACTTTAGCTAATAAATATGACCATTTAAGTAGTATGAAAAAACAACAACTAATGGACGCTCAAAAAGGTCTAATTGATTTGTTAACAATATTAAAAGGATCAGGAGATGATGAGGCTTTACTTGTAGCTGGGCAAATTGAGGATGAGCTATTAAAGGATAACATACAAACTAATCTTGATTATGGTATTGGTGAGATACTATCTGCCTTTAACAAACTTAGAGGTTCTGTAGCTAAAGATGAGAACACTACTCAAGTTTTATCACGAAGATTGTTTTCTTTTATAGATGAGAGCATGGACAAAGCTAGGACAAAAGAACGAGAACTTTATGAAAACATACCTAACTTTAGCATAAGTATTTTGAATGATGAAAATTCTAATTTCTTAACAGCAATGAAAGATAAAGACATCATTCCGCAAAATCCAACAGGAAAAAATATTATCTACAAAAAATTTGAAAAAAATACAGGTGTCTTTGGTTTTGAGAAAAGAGTTAGAAAAGCACTTGGTCTTGAAACAGACGATACTATTGTTGCAACGCCTAGCACGACAGACAAAAGATTACTTCAACTTCAAGAACAAGCGGCTAACTTTTCTGCTGATACAAAAAGTAAATATAAAGAATTGTTAGATAACATTGAAGATCCAATTGAAGTAGCAAGAATACTCGAAGTAGGAGATGTAAAAAAGATTGCTCAGTTAGAAGATAAATTAGGGGGCATCCTTGTTGCATTTGACAAAACTTTAGATGGAAAAAATGTAAATAGATTACAAAGTCATTTAGAATTTATTTATGACCAAGTTGATTTTCCAAGAGAAGGTGCTGAAGGAGGAGAAGAGACAACAGCCTTACTTAGAAAAGCACTTGCTTATATAAAAGGTAGAGCTCCAACAAAAAGGGATAAAAAGGGGCTTAGTAGAGAGGATGTTTCTCGAATTACAAAAGCAGAAAATGAAAATGAAAGACTTCACAAAGAAGCAATAAAATATATAGAAACTGAAATTGATATTTCATTACTACAAGAGGGTAGAGGTGCTGATTACACTTTTAATCCTAATATTTCAAATGCAGAAAATTTACAGAATTTAACTGAAATTTTAATGAGGCAAACTCTGGACTCTAAAGATAAAGCAGGCAGAGATAAGGCAAGGACTTTAAACCTTTATGCTAAAAAATTAATTGAAATACAAAATAGAACAGATATTGTAGATCAATCTTCTGCAAGAACTTTAGATACTGGAGCTGGATTAGACGAAGAGCCTCCCTTAACTCTTGATGAACTGAGAGATATGAGAACTTTCTTGTATAATGAGGCAAGAGTATTGAAAAAGGCTGGGGATTTTGACGGTCACAGACGATTAAGTTATCTCGCAGATGCTTTAAGGAAAGATATACTATCCTTAGTAGATGATCCAAATGCAGCTGAGTTTGCCAAACAACTCAATGCAGCAAACAAATATTCTGTAGCTCTTAATAATGTTTTTACTAGAACTGCTATAGGTCAAAAAGTATTTAAAACAAATAGAACAGGAGAACTAACAACTCCTCCTGAGCTTTTATACACGGAGCTTCAAGGTTTCAATGATGCGGCTGCTTTACGATACAAAGAGATTGAAAACGTGCACACTTTTTTAAAAGATGAAGGTCTTTTAAAAGATAATGAAGAATGGACAAGCACACCAACATATCAAACAGTTTTATATGGATTGCTTAGAAACGATCCACGGATCACGGGCCTGTTTTCAGAAAAGAATATACGAAAAAATATTGATGACCCAAGCAGTGAAATTTCAATACCAAGAATCAACGAGACCACTGCAAAAAAATTGTTAAATGATCCTAAAGCACAAGAAATACTTAATGCTTTTCCGGCAATCAGAAACGATTTACAAAACTCAATTACAAAAGAAAACCTTTTCCGAGGATTGTTAGACGAAAATAGCGTTATGATAAAAAGAGCAAAAGATAAACACGCTTTTGCTTCTCTTCACAATTTTGAAAGTCCTGAAAAATTAATTGCTTTAAATTTAAATTCTGACGAACCTATAAAAAATTTAAATAATTTAATAGCTGACATAAAAAATTTTGGTAAGAAAATAATTAAAGATCCTTTAGATAAAGACAGTGCAACTGTGACTGGAGCTACGGGAGAGGTACCTGTAAATAAGTTTACTAAAGTGGTTACTACTTCCGATGGCGTTCAAAGAGAAATGATTGAAGAAGTCAACGTATCAAGTATGTTAAGGGGACTAAGAGAATCTATATTAGGTCATGTTCTTACCAAATCAGGACTTGAAAGCACTGGTCCTTTTAATCCAGCTAAAGCTTATGAAATGTTGTTTCAACCGATAAAGGGTGTTGGCGGGAGAAGACGTCAATCTTTAGCTACATGGATGAGATCTAACAAGTTAATAACAGATACTGAACTTAAAACTTTTGAAAAAGTTTTAGGTAATATGCAAAAAATACAATCACAACAAGCATCAGGCGAAATAGATGTATCCACGGCTGAAAATGCTTTTTTTCAATTTACTACTAGAGTTGCAGGTGCTACAGCGGGTCAAACTTTTCAAAGATTTATGTTTCCAAACACAGCTGCGGGAGGGTTGATTGCAGAGTCATCAGGTTCTAAATTATTTCAAAAATTTCTATTAGCTATACCTGAGGCTGCAAGACAAGATACAATGTTAGAAGTCATGAAAGATCCAACCTATCTAGCTCAATTAATGAGAGATGTAAGAGACGAAAAAGTCGCACTAAGTGTTATTGATTTTATGAAAAGAAAATTAAAAGAAGCATCGATTATAGCAGTGACTGGTTCAGTCAGAAGAACAGCCCCAGCTGCTAAAGAAGAAGATCTAACAGATATAATTAAAGAGGATCAAAGAGATAGAGACATTGATAAATCAGCTTCTGTTGATTTGCCACAAGCGGGGTCTCCCACCACCCAAGTAGCAAGTCGACTAAATAGGGGAATGAAGACCCCCATCGCGGCTAACGTGGGGACACCCCCACCAGCCGCGTCTATTGATAGAAACAGGTTTGCATCGTTGTTTCCAAACGATCCAATATCAGGTTTAATAAATGCTCAACAACAAGGCACTACACAATTTATGGAATATGGCGGTATGGCTGGCGACCCTTCCTTAGACATGGGACTAGAAACCGCTCCAGTATCAGTACAAGAAAGTATTCAATCTTCTTTAAATGAGGGTGTAAATTTAGGAGGATCTGATGACAACGTACAGGTTCAACCTAGAGTTAAATTACCAAGCTCTATAGGATTTACTCAAAGTAACAAAAATACAGGAATTATGAATGTAGCCAATCCAACTTTGCAATCATTACTTGATTTTATAAATGTTAATAACATAAAAATAGGCACAAAAAAAGGAGGAGGGTATATTGAGGGAGCAATACCTTTTCAAAATGGTGGGTTTGTTGATGATTCAGAGACAGGTATAGGTATGGAGGATGATTCCCAACTAACACAAGCCGACTTTGATGCAATGACTCAGAGCGATAATGTAGATTTTGATTCTTATGCTTCTCGAATTGATCCTGTGGGGATAGCACAGGTGATTGCTGAACCATCTTTTAGGTCCGCAGTTGGACCTTCAAGGTCTAATATAAGAGACTCTGTAAATTATGATCCAATTTTTGCACAAGCTCTAAATATAAGCAAGGGGTACCTACCCGGTAACGATGTTAGAGGTGATTATTTTGGTGCAGAAAAGTTTCAAGGCATAGAAAATTTAAGAAGACCTGTTAGCTTGTTGCCACAAATACCGGGAGATTTCGACAGTGAAGCAGCAAACCGTAATTATAGTGAAGCTGACATGGTTAGACCGATGTTTTTTTCTCGTGGTGAAAGGATAGCTCAACAAGATTTTCCCGGAATTGTTGGGCAAGCGATGAATATGAGTTTAGTAAAAAAAGGTTTAGATATTTTTAGCAAATTATTTGGAGGTAACTTAATTAGCCCTCAACAAATTAAAAGATCGGATATTCAATGAAACTTACAGAAAATTTTAGTTTAGCTGAACTGACTAAGTCTCAGACAGCTGAACGCAAAGGCATACCAAACACGCCTACAAAACTACAAGAACAATCACTAAAGCTTATAGCTGAGAAAATACTACAGCCCGTACGCGATCACTACGACATACCGTTCACACCAAGTTCTGGTTTCCGTAGTCCTGAACTGTGCATAGCGGTAGGTTCATCTGCAAAAAGTCAGCATTGCTGCAAAGTAAAAGGTGAAGCAGCGGTAGACTTTGAGGTTCCAGGTGTATCTAATATGGACTTAGCTGTGTGGGTTAGTGAAAACTTAGACTTCGATCAGCTGATCTTAGAATGCTATACTGGGGGCAACACAGGATGGGTGCATTGCTCTATAGCTGAAACACCAAGAAAGCAACTGCTTACCTACGACAAGGCTAACGGTTACAGACAAGGCCTCATAGGTTAAGCAAGCCAGTTCTTCGTATCTTCTTTTAATACTTGGTCAGCAAGATTAATCTTATTACGCAGTGCTTCGACGATCTTCTCATCTATGGTACCCGGTGATATAAGGTCTACATACGTCACAGACTTCTTCTGTCCTATTCTATGTGCTCTATCTTCAGACTGCAATCGGCTTTCTAAGTCGTAGCTGTTACTATAATATACAACGGTGGACGCCTGATTGAGTGTAATACCATAACCACCAGTCTTAGGCTGACCTACAAAAAACCTCAGCGTACTATCAGGGTCTTCAAACTTTTGTACAATATCTTGCCTGTCATCCTGTTTAGTCTCACCATAGTAGGTAGCTACACTATCTTTACCATATACTTCAGACAATCTTCTTTTAATCTCAGCTATACCATATACATAGTTACACCATATAATAACCTTACCGCTTGTTTCTTCTATGATGTTCATCAGCTCATCTAATCTACGGTTATCTATCACTTCTAAACGGCCCTCGTCACTTTCAAGATAGCCACAACATATCTGTTGTAATCTCATCAGCTGGGTTAAAATACTAGCCGTCGTAGCAAGCTCGCCTTTGGATAGTCTAGCCAGTGCGAATCGCCGCATTTCCTCATAAACCTTAGCTTGTTGTGCTGTAAGTTCTACGTTTCTTCTTACGTATATTTTATCAGGTAAGTCCAAACAATCCTTCTTTAATGTACGAGCTGAGAAGCTAACAAGCTTGGCATTTAGCTCATCTAATCGTCTATATCCTACTATATCATTGAAGCTACGACCACCAAATGTTTTACGCTGTATAATGGCATATCTGTTTTGAAATGTGAAATAAGAAGACTGGCCCAAGGCTTGCGGATCAAGGAACTGACATTGAGAGAACAAATCCAT
>Ga0310343_10001558_pt1 | contig 11794 bp, 8 predicted proteins | sample HC15DNA2025_MG_FD_203519 | JGI IMG/M metagenome (GOLD analysis project Ga0310343, IMG submission 203519) | Marine microbial communities from station ALOHA, North Pacific Subtropical Gyre - HC15-DNA-20-25_MG | ecosystem: Environmental > Aquatic > Marine > Oceanic | place: Pacific Ocean: North...
TTTCGAACTTTCATAAAGTCCCAAATATCTTTGGCTAGATCAAGAAATGCTTCCATGAATCAAAATATTCGAGTTAAGTCTATTAGATGGTGTTGTTTTTTTTCTCTATAAGTTTTTTTATTTTTTCTTTGTTTCCTTAGAGGATCATATCCTGTAGCACGCATAATAAAGGCAATCGGTAGAAGGACAATAATGAATACTAAGCCTAATATTAAGTGGCTATTTATCCATCCTAAAACACTACCAAATCTCATCCAAACTCTATATGGATAAAGTAGTGATTGAGGCCAAGTCAGGCCTAGGATTAACAATGGAATGCCAACCCAAAGTGACCATTCTTTGAATCCATGTCCAGTGATAGCAGGGAAAAACCAGCCTATCAGCAATGGGAAACAAATACCAAGAAGTATTCCAAATTCTCGAAGATTTTTTTTCGATAGTTTCTCTTTCATGATTAATCTAGCTCGAATTCTTGCATCCAAGTTTCATCTTTTTCAATATTACTTTGTTCATTTTTAAAGAGAATTTGATTTTGAAGAACTAATATATCCATTTCTGTCCGCATAAAACATCTATAGGCATCTTGAGGAGTGCAGACAATTGGCTCACCTCTTACGTTGAACGAAGTATTTACTAGGGTAGGACATCCAGTCCTTTTATGAAATGCGCAAAGAAGATTATGATATCGCGGGTTTGTATTATGGTTGACAGTCTGAATCCTTGCGGAGTAATCAATGTGCGTAATAGCCGGTAATGAAGATCTCGGGATATTAAGCTTTTCGATTCCAAATAGTTTCTCTTCTTCATTTGTCATTTCTTTACAAAGTTCCTTCTTTACTGGAGCAACAAAGAGCATATAAGGACTTTTATCAGATATCTCAAATTGATTGCTTACTTCTTCTTCAAGAACAGATGGAGCAAAAGGTCTAAAACTTTCTCTATATTTAATTTTAAGGTTCATCACACTTTGCATTTTTTGATTTCGAGGATCGCCTAAAATTGACCTTCCACCAAGTGATCGGGGCCCGAACTCCATTCGACCATTAAACCAACCGATTACTCGACCCTTATCTAATTCTTCTGCTAACTTTTCAAATAATTCAGTATCTTCAAGAGTATGATGATTAGCTTTAATTTGATTCAGATATTGAATTATTTGCCTATTACTAAACTCAGGACCAAGAAAAGTTCCCTTCATTGAGTCATGGTAATTTATATTTCGTCTTTTTTTATGATATTGGTACCAACTTATAAGTGCCCCACCAAGTGATGAGCCCGCATCACCACTCGCGGGTTGTATCCAAATATTTTCGAAAATATTCTCACGAAGAAGAACACCATTGGCGACACAATTTAAAGCAACACCTCCAGCAAGACACAAATTTTTCATTCCTGACTCTTCTCGAAGAGATCGAGCTAATTTCAAAACTATTTCTTCAGTAATAACTTGAATAGATGCTGCAATATCCATATGAAATTGTGATAATTCTGTTTCTGATTTTCTTGGCTCCTTTGCAAATAATTTATGAAACTTTCTTCCTGTCATTCGAAATCCTCTGTGATATTTAAAATAGCTAGTATCGAGATTAAAAGTCCCGTCCTCTTTGATGTCAATAAGATTTTCTTTAATTTTATCAACATATTTTGGTTCTCCATATGGAGCAAGACCCATTAATTTATATTCACCAGAATTTACTTTGAACCCGCAATAATAAGTAAAAGCGGAGTAAAGCAATCCTAGAGAGTGTGGAAAACTTATTTCCCATAAAGGTTTTATATTATTACCTTTTCCTACCCATGCTGATGTAGTTGCCCATTCTCCCACTCCATCCATACATAGTATTGCTGACTCTTCAAATGGACTAGGATAAAATGCGGCACCAGCATGGGATAGGTGATGTTCTGAGAAAAGAAGTTTTGGCAAGCTAAAAACTTCTTTTGAAAATTCGTTTTGAATTTGTTTTAAATTTATTTTTATTTCATTTTTCAAAAAAAGTTTTTCTTTTAACCAAACCTGCATTGCAGCGATAAATGACCTCATTCCTCTTGGTGCTGTACCCAGATAAGTTTCCATCAATCGCTCAAAAGTAAGGAGAGGTTTTTCGTAATAAACAACTTCTTCAATATCAGAAAGGTTAATGCTCTGTGATTTCAAACAATATAAAATAGCTTGTTTTGGAAACCTTGAGTCATGCTTCTTTCTAGAGAATCTCTCTTCTTGTGCAGCAGCAACAATTTCTCCATTTTTCAATAAAGATGCTGCACTATCATGATAAAAACAAGATATTCCTAGAATGTAATGATCCATAATGTTGTCTATTTTAAATTATGTTTGCCATAGAGAAAAGTTTTTATAAATTTATATAAAGTAAATCGCACTTTTTTCATAGAAAATACAATTTTTATAGATTAACTTTTTTATTAAGTGTTCCATACTAGTTTTGAAGATGCACCATAATTCCAAATAAAGACAATTATTATTCCTGCTAATTGAGAAAATAATGAATTCGGAGATATATTGTTATAAAAAGAAGTTGCTATTCCTACATTCGCGACTATGGGTAAAGAAGAAACTAAAAGATATTTTAATAATCCCACAATTAATTTTTTATTTTTAAGTTTTTGATTTCGAAATGTGAGCCAGTTATTGATAAGAAAATTAGAACTAGCAGCACAAATAACCGAAATTGGTAATGCATTTTCAAAATCTAAAACAAATAAAAATCTTATCGTATAAAAAGCTAAAATTTGAACTATCACACCGGTAGAACCAACCAAGCCAAAACTTATCGCTCTTCTTGGTATGTTTCGTTTTAAGAATGTGTGTATAAGTGATATTAAAAAATCCCAAATAATTGCGATATCAAATTTTGAGACTCCATCTTTTCTAGATTGAATAGAAAATGGAATTTCACCAACGTTTAGGGTTCCTTTGCTAATGGAAAGTAGTTCATAAATAAATTTGAAGCCATTAACATCTATTTTTTTTACGTAATTTATACAAGACTTTCTATTTAAAATACTACAACCGGTCATGTAATCAGTAATTTTGCCGTACTTTTTAGGGAGACTATATCTTGCTAATTTATTTGCAATGTTAGAACCTTTTTTTCTTTTCTGGCTTATTCCTTTTACAGAAGCACCTGAAAGGAATCGACTTCCAATTACAACATCTAAACTTTCAAAAGATAATTTTTTAATAGCACTATTCACGTCTTCCACTTTATGTTGTCCGTCTGCATCCATGATTGCGATGATTTCATTTGTAGCATTTATGCAACCTTCTTTTATCGCACTTGATAAACCAAAACGATTGATTCTGTTTATTAATCTGATATTCTTTTTTTTCTTTGCTAATTCTCTTACTAATTCAGGTGTGCCATCGTTAGAATTATCGTCTACTACAATTATCTCAATTTCATAAATGTTTTGAAGCTTATTTAATTTTTTCAATAAGCCCTTAATATTATTACTCTCATTAAATGTTGGAATAATAAATGTAATTTCTATTTTCTTTTTATTAGATTTCAAAATATAAAAAATAATATTTTTCTATTTTAAATTATTACTTATTAAGAGGTAAATAAGGCATATTAATTTTAAAAGTAAAAGTTTTATGAACTAATATTATTTTCATAATCATTACAAAGTCTATAAACCAGATTTTTATTGTTTAATGATGGTACTGAACCTATAGCTTGGGACAGTTTTTTATTGTCCCCAATTAATTGAATCTGAAATCTTGGTTTTATAGAACTATATAAAATTATGTCATTCGATAATCCATAATATTCCAAAACATAATTAACAAAGTTTTTTACAGTGATTGGACGGCCTGAAGAAAAAATATATGATCCAGTATTATCAGAAAAAGTAAGTTTTAATAATAGATCAATATATTCAGGAGCATACCCCATATCAATTACTGAATCAGGATTAAACAACTGAATTTTTTGGTCTAATGAAATATCACTATTTTTTGATTTTTTGGAACAATAAGAAATAATTTTTTTCGTAAAAAACTTTTCTTTTCGTTTAATTGATTCATGATTATAGAATATGGGTATCAAAACAGGGATTTCGTATTTTTCTCCAAGTTTTATAAGCAGCTCCTCAGATAAAACTTTCTGTCTTGCATAATTACATTTTGGTTTTCTACTAGTTTCCTCATTTTGTGGGGATGTATCTGAACCAGAAAAAATTAATGAAGAGGAAGCATATATAAATTTTGGTTTGTAACCTAAAATTAAGCATTTGTTAAAAACAAATGATACTAATGCATAATTTGTGAAGAACATATTGCTTATATTTGCATTTTTTTCATTCTCTGTTGCTGCTAAATGTACTGCTGCAAAATAAAAAATTAAGTTTGGTCTGTTATCTATAATTAATTTGCCTATTAAATCAAGATAATCTAAGTCATTTAATATTTTTAATTCTTTTAGTACTAAGTTTTTATAAACAATTTTCAATGAATCTTTTGCTATTAAAAAAAATTTGATATCTAATTTACTGCTTTCTAGTTTTAATTTTAATAACATGCCATCTTGTCCTTTGTACCCAAATATATATATATTTTGCATTTAACCAACAATCTCAATTTCTGGTAAAGGAAAAATTAATTTACCCCCTTTGATTAAATATTCTTTTTCCCGTTCAATTATATTTTCTCTAAAATGCCAAGGTAAAATTAGCATATAATCAGGATGAGAAGATTTAATATCCTCTTCACTTGATATGGGGATATTTGACCCAGGTGTATATTTTCCAAACTTATCTTCATTAATCTCTGCGATCCCATATATATCCTTAGCTTTGAATTGGCAAAACTGTAAGATTACATTTCCTTTGGTTGATGCGCCATATCCTGCAATTTTTTTATCAGAATTATTAATTGAGTCAATAAGTTCTTTTAAGTCAGATCTATGGCCATAAGCTTTTCTTTCAAATTCTCTGTAAGGGTAGGGTGTGTTTAATTGCATCCTTTCTTCTTGAGAAAGCATCCAATTAATTATTAATGTATTACTTTTATAACTAGCGTTTTCATGGCAAACAGTTACTGAAAAACTACCGCCATTAATTCTATTAAAGACAACATCTATTATTCTTAGATTATTATTTTCCATTAAGTTTTTAATAACGAATAAAGAATAATATTCAAGATGTTCATGACAAACTGTGTCATAGGAATTTGTTCTTATCATACTTGGCATATAACTTTGATCTAAGTTCCAGATTCCATTTGGTGAAAGTATTTCTTTTATATTTTGAACGAATAAGTTAGGATCTGGAAGATCGTAAAACATGGAAATTGAAGTAATTATGTCAGCCTTCAGTCCATTGGATACATTGTTAAAATTTTTAGCTGTAAAAAATTCAGGAACTTTTACTATATCCTTTTTATAGTAATTTGAATATTTAGTAATAGTTGGATCTATTCCTATTTTTAAAACTTCTAAAGGATATTTAGATAGTAATGTACCGTCATTACTTCCAATATCTAAAACACATTTTTTGTTTTCTATATTGCATAACTTCCAAAGATAACTTACTTTATTTTGGAGATGAGAAACCATTGATAAATTTAATCCTGATCTATATCCATAGTTTTGACCATACATTGATGTAATATCTCTTTCTTCAGATAATTGGAGCAGGCCACTACTTTGAGACCATCCTAATGATAATTTTCCTTTTTCAATTCTTTCAGAAATGCTGCTTGGGAACTCGCCACACATATAATGATTACCTAAATCAAAAACATTTATTAAATCATCTTTCTTACTTATTCTGCATACACAGTTTTTCATAAATGCAAATAAGTATCTTTTTTATAGATTATCACAATATCTTTTATGATTTCCGCAGTTTAATATTATCTAAAATCAATACTCATGAGTACTTTTAGAAATAATGAAGAGCAAAATAATTTTGTAAATTTACTTGAGATCTCATAAACTTATATAAACTTTTAGTAAGTTGTGATGTCCATCAATATCAAAGAAAATAATTTAGCTATACAAAGTGGCTATCGTCCAGAGATTGATGGTTTAAGAGCATTCGCAGTTATAACCGTAATAATAAACCACTTCAATAAAGAAATACTACCTGGCGGTTATTTAGGAGTAGATATTTTTTTTGTGATCTCAGGATTTGTCATAACATCATCTCTTTATCAAAGACGCAGTAAAAACTTCAAGGATTTCATCAGTGGATTTTATGAAAGAAGAATCAAAAGATTAGTTCCATTACTGTCAGTATTTGTGCTCATTATGAGCATTGCTATCTGCTTATTCGATCCAAATCCAAGGTTATCTTTAAGAACAGGTTTAACTTCATTATTTGGATTATCAAACCTTTACCTACTCAGACAATCAACGGACTACTTTTCCCAATCAACAGAATTCAATGTATTTACTCACACTTGGTCACTTGGAGTTGAAGAACAATTTTATATCTTATTTCCATTCCTGATATGGTTTTCTGGATTTGGCCGCCAAACCAAGAATGGTAACCGCAATTTATTATTAATAATTGGAGCACTAGCGATTATATCTTTGATTGGATTTTTCTATCTCTATCCACTCAACCAATCAGCAGCATATTTTCTAATGCCAACAAGGTTTTGGGAAATGGCATCAGGATGCTTGTTATTTATTGGATTACAAAAAATAAAATCTATTAAACAGTTGTTTGAAAAAGTATCACCAATTGTAGTACTGGTGATAATAGTCGGAATAATGTATTTGCCGATGTCTATGGCAATAATATCGACAGCATCAGTAGTTACTCTCTCAGCAGTTCTTATTGCTTCTTTGAGAAAACAAACTTTTGCTTTCAAGATTTTTACCCATCCCAAAGTTATTTATATAGGTCTTATCTCTTATTCACTCTATCTTTGGCATTGGGGCATTCTTTCAATTAGTCGATGGACTGTTGGAATTCATTGGTGGTCAGTACCAATACAAGTTGCTCTGATTGTTGGTCTTGCAATTGCTTCTTATCGGTATATCGAAACGCCACTTCGTAAAGGAAACTGGTTTGAAAAGCGCTGGAAGACAATCGTTATTGGAGGAGGGGTGATAGTTATATTATCAGGAAGTCTTATTGCTCTCGACAAACCACTGAAAGGTAAATTATATACTGGAAAAAAAATCATGGATAGTAATAAAAAGCATTGGTCTACTCAAATCAGACTAGGCAATTCTTCACTTACTGCTATAAAATGTTTTGCTTATCCAAACTATCCTAAAAAACAGTTGAAAGAACTGTTCAACGAATGCAAATATCCGCTCATAAGAAAATCAAATAATCAAAAAACTTTAGCGTTTGTAGGGGATAGTCATACAATGGCAATGCTCGATGCAACAGAAATTTTAACTGATGCTGGATTCAGAGTCATTCATTACTCATATGCTGGATGTCCCTTTCCAATTCCACCTCATGGAATTTATCCTAATGAATGCAACAAGTTCCTTATTAATGCAGCAAACAAAATCTTTCAAGATCTAAAATCTGGAGACTCTATCATTATTAACAATTATCATTTAAGTCATCTTGGTGGTAAGAATCTTAAAGATACTAGACATCATATCTTGAATAAAAATAAGAAACTCGTTTCCGATTCTCCAATAAAAATAAATCTTTATATGAAGGGTCTAGAAAATCTATCAAATAAAGCATCTAAAAAGTCAATATCAATTTATCTCATAGGAAGTCCATATCGAAACAAAGCTTTGCACCTTACTAAAGAATGGTTCCGACCATATGATCTTCCCCTCAAAAATCTTATAGAAGAAGCAGGCAATGCAAGAAAACTAAATCATGAAATTACACAATATATAAAAAATAGATCATTGAAAAATATTACATTTTTAGATCCATTAGAAATTCTTGATAAGGGTTGTGGAAAAAATATGAAAACTTTTTTAGAGTGTTTTAGAGATGGCGACCATCTGTCAGAAAAATCATCTAAAGAGTTATTTTATTCCTTGATGAGCGATTATTTGAGACCACATAACGACTAAAATTTTTTATGAGCACAAATTAGTTTTAATCAAATCCTACGCACTATTCCAAAAAAATAGAACCGTCTAATTATCACCCTTAAAACAATTTTTATCAATTGTTTTGTATAGGTTATATTTCGCTGTAAAACTTACCCAAAACCAAAAAGTTTAATTATTGATCAAATATGATAATTTTCCGTCACTCTAGTCCAATAGTCAGGATGAATATATGAAAAAATTATATTTGTTTAATTTATAAATGCTATAGTTTCATATTAAACTCACAAAACCTAATTTAATTTATCAAATTTGATGAAAATAAAATTAAAAAATATCATTTTCAATACTTTTCTTGTTCTAGTTTCTACATACATTCCCCTATTATTCACAAGCTTTTTTATAAAAATTACTCAATTTAATGAAGATATAAATCAAAAAATAAAAGCCGTAAAATCTGGATATTTTCCTGTTTATTATCCTTCTCTTTCCTTTGGGGGTAAAAAAGAATTAAATATTTATCCCATAGGCTCTTTACCTTTAAAAAACAGTTACTTGTGTGATGAAGGTTATGGATTAATTACTTACAAAACAGATAGATTTGGGCTAAGAAATCCTGATAAAAATTGGAATAATATTTATAAAAAAAATAATATTTTTATTGTCGGTGATTCATTTATTCATGGTGCTTGCGTCCCAAAGGATGGAACAATAAGCAATAATTTACAACGAATAACTGGAATAAATACTTTAGCTATTGGTATGGGAGGGAATAATCCATATGAATATATTGCTTCATTAAAATCAATGGTATCGCCAATAATTAAAAAATCTTCTGAATCAAATATAGTAATCCTTAGTTTCTATTCAAATGATATTAGAGCAAATATTAATTTGAAAAAAGAATCTTTAATAAATTCTATGAAACCAATTATTAACTATTCTGGAGATAACATATATCCAAGTCAATTTTACATAAATAATTTAACAAGTTTTATAGAAAGTCTTTATCCTCAGTCTCCTGAGGAAATCATCAAAGAAATAAAAAATAAGACTAAAAAGCCCTTTAAAAAGACAAATTTTTATACTATTGCAACACTTTATCCGTTAAGAGTTAAATTTGGCTTGGCTGAAAGACTTTATTCTAAATCTAAAATATTTTCTAATTTAGTTTCTCGAAAAAGTATCATAGCTTTATCAGAGATTTGTAGAAATCAATGTAAGCCGATGGTGCTTTACATTCCCAATAGCAAAATTTTACGGCCTGACAAAAGATCTGAAAAATATAAGAATGATTTAAAAGATATTAGTTTTGAAATGGGCATTCCTTTTGTAGACGCAAATGAAGTTATTGACTCAAGTAAATTAAAAGACTATGCTCCAAAAGGCGCACATTTATCCATAAAAGGTTATAAAAAAGTAGCAGAACTTATTAGTAAAGAAATAATGAAATGAGTTGGTAGTTAGTTATACATTACTGAAAATTTTTTGAAATTTTTATAAGATATAAATAAAATAATATAAACCTAAAATTTTCAAAAAGATTGATGATGGTAGATCAAATTTTTTTATTAGAAAATAAAAAATTATTTTTTGAAATTATCTCTTTATTAATATTATCTTCAATTTTAAGGTTTTTAATAGCAAAAATTGGACAAAGATGGATATGTACTTTTTCTCATTCTGCCACATTATTAATATTACCTATCACTACATATGTAATAACTAAAGTAATTTCAGGCAATATTGCGCTATCTCTTGGAATGGTAGGTGCATTATCAATTGTAAGGTTTAGAAATCCTGTTAGATCTCCATTTGAATTATCCATATATTTTGCATCTATAACAATGGGTATTTCTATGTCAGTAGAGTACAAATATTCTTTTTTGCTATCTTTTCTTTTATTTGTAATATTGATTGGATTATATTCTTTAGAAAAATTTTCTAGAAAACAAATTTTTATAACATCTTTTTCAGAAGGAAATAATCATATATCACTAGAGGTCTTATCGAATGAAGAAATTTCTTCGCTAGAGAACAGTCAATTCTTAAAATCTAAAAGCAAGGAGAATAATCAATTTTGTTATTTTCTTATTTCTAATTCAAGTAAAAACATAACTCTTTTATTGGAAAATATTAAAAACAATCAATCAATAATAAAATATTCCTTAAATAAATAGAATTTATTTTAATGAAAATTTTTTATAAAATTGCTTTTTTAATACTCATAATTCCATTAAGAGCACATGCTAGTTGTGATTTTAAAAAAGCTGAATATATTACTGAACTAAACAAACCAAATAATATAAAGGAAATTGATATTCATATTCCAAATTCGCGAAAGTATTTTAAGGAACTTTTATCTTTTAAATTATATAATCCAATCAATATTAAAAATATTAAGAAAAAAAAATATAATGCAATAATTAATACTAAATACGAATTTGGTAGTTGTATAAGTAAAGGTAAGGTTTGGCAGAACGGCGATAAAATGGATCATATTAGGGATTATGTAAGATCTTTAAATGTAAGACTTGATAATGGAAATATCTATAACGCTACAAAATTTAAATTACTTATTCCAGAGACAAGAAATAGTAGGGATGAGATTCTTGGAACATTAATATTGAGGGAACTCGGTATTATTTCACCAGAAACTTTTGAAGTTGTTATAAAAGTAAATGGCATACGTTCAAGAATGCTTTTTCAAGAAGATTCTAGGAAAGAACTTCTTGAGAGGAATCAAAGAACAGAAGGGCCAATATTTGAAGGAGATGAATCTCTATTTTGGGGATATGATAAATATAAAATTGGTGAATTAGAAAATATATCCTTAAGTAGAATGATAAATAAAAATTGGTTTCTAAAGAATAATAGTTCTGAAGTTATTTCTTTAAATAGTTTCTATAAACTACAAAATGCTTATTTGAAATATACTTTTGAAATGCAAGAGAAAAACAAAAATATAATTTTACCTAATAAAAAAGAAAATGATCTTTTTACAGATTATTATTTTTTAATGATTTCAATGAATGGTTCTCATGGGTTAAGGCCCCATAATAGGAAATATTACTATAACTCCTTTATTCAGAATTTTGAACCAATATATTATGATGGTAATTTATTTCTAATTGGTGATTACGATTTTGAAGAAAATAATTATCAAAAAATTATTAAAAAAGCTTTTCACCATAATTATCAATTTAAACATTTATCAAGATTATCAGAATCAAGTTTCAAAAAAAAAATTATAAAAGGTTTTAAAGATAGAGTAATTACATTTAATAATAATGATCTTCTATGGATTAGATCAAGAATAAAATCTGTTTATAAAAGGGCTGAAAACTTACAAAATCTAATTAATTTAACCTCTAAAGATGATTATTTACCAAATAAATATGACTACCGCTTATATAGAAAAAAATATTTAGAAGCACTAAATTCATATGATTTAAAACAAAAAAATATTAATAAAATACTGAAATTAAATAATAAATACTTAATTAATAATAATTTAAAAATAAGTAAAACAGAAATGTCAAATATAATTTCCAGAAATAAATTTAATCAAAAAAGATATCTTTTTATTCCAGAATTCTATGAATTAAAAAATAATAGAAATTCTATGATTATAAATTTACCAGCTTATAATTTGTATGCTAAAATTTATTATTCAGATGGTATCAAAATAAACATTAATAAAAATAAAAAAGAAATTATTATTAAACAAAGTAATCCAAAAGACTGGGTTTTATTTGAAGAATCAAAGATTGATGATTGGCAAATAT
>Ga0310343_10001559_pt1 | contig 11792 bp, 13 predicted proteins | sample HC15DNA2025_MG_FD_203519 | JGI IMG/M metagenome (GOLD analysis project Ga0310343, IMG submission 203519) | Marine microbial communities from station ALOHA, North Pacific Subtropical Gyre - HC15-DNA-20-25_MG | ecosystem: Environmental > Aquatic > Marine > Oceanic | place: Pacific Ocean: North...
ATTTTTTCAATTATCATTTCTGAAATAAAAGGTGATAAATCATAATATTCATCGTCATAATTAATTTCATAATCGTTTTCCTCATTTAAATTCAAAGTTATTAATGATGAGCTTTTATCATCGTTATTTGAATTTGTTAAACATCTCCCACAATTTCTCTGATATTTAAAATTAACGTCAATTGAAAAAGATAGTCTCCCCTCAATCATTTCAATTTCAGAATGAAAATTAATCTGCTCATTATCATCAATAAAATTATTACCGTAATTAATGGGAAATGTACCTTCGCTGTTGAAATGTATCTTATCTTTTGAAGAGATTAAGTCAATTGACTTAATCTTGGTATTTAATTTCATTTTAAGGTTTCTCTATATCGCGTGGTTGCCTGAGTTTTGTTCTCTCTTGATCTAAAAAATCTTTAAGCTGATTAATTTTACTTTGAATTTCTTCCATTTTTTTATCTACAGCATCTTCAATATTGGCTCTATAAGATTGAGCTTCTAACTCAGTTTGCTTAATTATTGCATTTGCTTCAACTACTGCCTCTTGCAAAACATATGATTCTTGAATTAATTTTTCGGATTCACGCCTAGCTTCTTCAACAATCTCTTTGGACTCATCCTTTGCCTTATTTATAAATGACTCCTGCTCTCTAACAATCCACCTTGCTGTTCTTAGTTCAACTGGAATTGTGTCAATGATCTCATCTATATTGTTAATAATTTCTTTTTTATTTAATCTTCCTGTAAGAGAATTTGACTCAAGACTTTCCCGTAAATTTTCTAGTTTATCTACTATATCTATCCTGACTTTACCCTTTGCAATGTCTTCAAAATTAATTTCTGCTTCAGCCATTGTTCATTCTCTCTAATACATAAGCAGGTACTAAAGACTTGATATCTCCACCATATGAATGTATTTCTTTCACCATTGAACTTGATAAATAGCCATATTCAGGAGAAGATGGAATAAATATTGTTTCAAATCCTTTTAAAGTTGAGTTAGCTTGTGCCATTTGAAATTCATAGTCAAAATCCGTCATAGCTCTTAATCCTTTAACTATAGCGTTTACTGACTCTGATGAAGCAAAGTCAACTAACAAACCTTCAAAGCTTTTTACTTTTACATTTTGTTTTTCTTTACAAATTTCTAAAAGCATTTCTGATCTTTCTTCTGGAGTAAATAAAGATTCCTTTGATGGATTAACAACAACTCCAACAATAATCTCATTAAAAATTTCAGAACATCTGTTAATTACATCTATGTGCCCATTAGTAGGTGGATCAAATGAACCAGGAATTAAAATTTTCATATTCTCCTCAATATAAGAATTTTACTTTGCCCGTAATTTTTTTCCCTATGTAATTCATAATTTTTTGAAAATTTTATTTCTTCTGAAGATTTATGCCTGTGAAGAATCAATAGCCCATTAATATCTAATATATTTTCAATGTTTAAAATTTCATCGTTCACTATCCCTGTATCAAGTTCAAAAGGAGGGTCATAAAAAATTATTTTATATTTATTGATAGAATTTTTAATAAATGAATTAACAGATGAATTTACAATACTTAAGTTATTTGACATACTTTCTACATTTTTCTTAAGAATTAAAATACAATCTTTAGAAGAATCAACAAATGTAACATAATTTGCCCCTCTACTTAATGCTTCAATACCTAAACTTCCTGAACCAGAATATAAATCCAAAATATCTTTCTCTTCAATCATGAACTGAATTGAATTAAAAATTGCCTCTCTGACTTTACTCATCATTGGCCTTGTATCAGGACTATTGATAGTCTCTATCTTCTTAGACTTGTAAATGCCTGCCAAAACTCTCATGTAGTTCCATCTGCTAGAAAATAATTTGGAAATAATAATTTGGCTTCTTCGAAAACTTTTTTTGAAGATTCTAAATTATCAATATCTTCACAAATTTTTTTAGACTGGAGAAGCAAAGCATAATCATAACGTAAATCAGCTATTTTTAAGTCTGATCTTCCTGATTGGTTCTTACCCGTCACTTTTCCTTCACCTCGAATTTCTAAATCTATTTCTGATAATTTAAAACCATCACTCATAGTTGATATAGCTTCTAATCTTTTTAAACCTTCTTCACTAATAGTGTTTAGAGATTTTTTATTTGTAACATGAAAAATACACTCTGATTGTTTTTCACCTCTTCCAACCCTCCCTCTAAGTTGGTGCAATTGATTAAGGCCAAATCTCTCAGCACTTTCAATAATCATTAATGTAGCATTTGGAATATCTATACCTACCTCTATTACTACAGTGGAGACAAGAATATCAATCGAACCCTCCTGCATTAATCTCATAATCTTTTCTTTTTGCTCGTATGACATCTTTCCATGCAAAAGAACTACATTGTATTTTATAAATTTTTTAGAATATTCTGAATAAACCTTTTCTGCTGCTTGTATATCAGATGACTCACTCTCTTCTATGTATGGACAAACTACAAATATTTGTGAATCATCATCTAAATGTTTTGTGCATTTTTCATAAACTTTTTCATTATCTTTTTTTAAACCACTATATAAATAGGAAATTATAGGCTTTCTACCTGGTGGTAATTCGTTTATTGATGATATCTCTAAATCACCATATATAGATAAAGCAGTGGTTCTTGGTATTGGTGTTGCGGTCATAACAAGTTGATCAGGAGTTATTTCAGAATCTGAAATTAATTTTTTTCTTTGATCGACTCCAAATCTCTGTTGTTCATCAATAATTACGAGGCCTAAATTGCTAAAGAATATTTTGTCTTGAATTAAGGCATGAGTTCCAATATATAATCCAGGCTTGCCACCAGATATATTTTTCATGACTAATCTTCTGTCTTTAACTGACGATGTTAGAAAATTAATTTCTATGTCAGAATCTTTTAAAAACTCATTCAATGAATTGAAATGTTGTTCAGCTAACACCTCAGTTGGGGCCATTAGTGCAACTTGATAGCCAGAATTAATAACAGCATATATGGAAATTGCAGCTACAACAGTTTTTCCTGAACCAACATCACCTTGTAGCAATCTTTTCATAGGATAATCATTTTTCAAATCTTCAAGTATTTCTTTATAAGCTTTAATTTGAGATTTAGTGAGAGTAAATGGTAAGTTTTCAACAAAAGAATCTATTAATGGATTTTTAAAATTATATTTGGGTCCTTTATTTTTATTCTTAAAGTCAGTTTTCAAATTTTCAAATATAGAACGTAAATAAATAAATTCATCAAGTGCAAGTCTTTCTCTTGCTTGTTTGTATTCCTCCAAAGTTTTAGGAAAATGAATTGATTTAAAACTTTGAGTTCTAGTGAAAAGTGAATTTCTCTCTACAACCTCAGCAGGAAGCATATCTTCAATTCCCGGCTGAAAATCCTCTTTTGGAATATCAATAATTGACAAAGCGTCTTTTATTGCTTTTCTAATTACTCCACTTGATACCCCATCTACTTTTGGATATATAGGAATTAAGGATCCTGTCTCACTAAGTTCTTCAATATCAGCAAATTTTTCAATTGTAGGATTTTTAAATTCTATAGAACCTGTTTTTTTAATTTCGGGTTTTCCTGACAAAGCAATGTTTTCGCCTTCTTTAAATCTCGATTCTATATATTGAGGACCAAACCATTTAGCTTTCACTAATCCGGTGCTGTCTTTTATTGAAAGAGTTGTAATTCTTAACCGTGATTTAGTTGTAAAAACAGATACATTACTAACCGTTCCAATTATTGTTACCTCTTTTTCAATATCTGATTGATCAATTTCCTCAATCGACTTTATTTTTGATCTATCAATATGCTTTCTTGGATAAAACCTAATTAAATCAGTGACAGAAGATAAGTTACTTTTTTTTAAATTTGAATATCTTTTTTCACCAAATCCCTTTAATGAATCTAGTTTTATATTATCTAAGTAATTTAAACTTCTTTCAACCACAATAAAACATTACCTAAAAAGTTTTAAAATGAAAGTACCTACAAATTAATAAATTAGTTATAGTTATTAATGTAATTTAGAGGGAAATATTATGTCAAATAGGTGTCAAGTAACTGGAAGAGAGCCAAGGTCAGGTAAACATGTATCTTTTTCTCATAAAAGAAATAATCGATGGTTTAAACCAAATATTCAATCTAAAAAATACTGGCTTGCGAGTGAAAATAGATGGGTAAAGCTTAAAGTTAGTACAAAAGGTAACAAAGTAATTGACAAGCGTGGAATTGAGTCTGTTGTTAAAGAAATAAGAAGTAGAGGCGAAAAAGTTTAATGGCTCAAGGAGTTGTAAAATCTTATGACCCAAATACAGGTAATGGAATTATCTTGCTAGACACAGATAAAACAGAAGTCTTTCTTGCACCTGGATCTCTAAAGGGGTCTATATTTAGGACTCTAAGACAGGGGCAAAGAGTAAATTTTGATATAGAAAATAGAGAAGAAGTTTTAACTGTTGTGAATATACGAATCGGACAAGATAAGTACTAAACACGTTTAATGTCCTTAATTGATCTACAGCTTGATAATGAAGAAATAATAAAAAAATACTTTAATGGTCTTTGTTGCGATGAGTTTACTTATCCATTTTTGTCTGGTGGTCAATCACATGCAGATAATGCACTAAATCAGCTAAATATTAACAGATACGCTACAAAAAGAAATAACGTTTATCCCGCTGAGTCAAGGGGTTCATCTTATCTATCACCTTATATACGCCACGGATTACTTAGTCTTTCTGAAGTATGGAATGCAGTTGAAAAATTTGAATACAAGGATAGAACTAAATTTCGAGACGAACTGCTGTGGCAAGAGTTTTCAAGGCATTTGTACGCAATAATTGGTAAAAACTCAAGACAATTTCTCAACTACAAAATTGAAAAACCAAATGCAAACCCAGATAGCTATAAAAATATGAATTGTATTAGTGCAATCGAAGAAGAATTGGAAAAAACAGGTTATATGGTTAATCAAACACGTATGTGGTTTGCATCTCATAATTCATTAAGAGTTGGTAATGATTGGAATAAATATGAAAATTATATGTTTCAACATTTAGTTGATGGGTCACGTTTTGCAAATAGATTAGGATGGCACTGGGTCATGGGATCACAAACAGGAAAACCATATGGGTTTTCTAAATTTCAAGTTCAAAAAAGAGCACCACAGTTATGTAATAGTTGTGAATTAAAATATAACTGTCCTATACAAGAATGGCCTCAGACAAATATTTCTAAAAAAATAGATAATAATTTTAAAATAGAAGAACAAAAAGTATTTGGTCCAAGAGAAATAAAAGAAAACAGCAATACTCCTCCATCATTTGTATGGATTACAGGAGAATCACTAGGCGACAATGATCCAGCAATGAATCATTATCACGAACTACCAGTAATTTTTATTTTTGATGAGAAATTGTTGAGTAATTTACAATTATCAACAAAAAGAATTAATTTTTTGATTGATTGTCTTAAAGAACTAGAAGGTAAAAGAGAATTGAAAGTTTATTTAACAAATCCTGAAGAATATTTACAAAATAAAAAATTTGTATCTACATTCGCACCAGTACCAAAATACAAAAAAATTACGAAACAAAATGTTCCATCTGTTGAATTTCCAGCATTAAGACTTGCGGAACCTATTAATTTTTATCCTACAAGTTTTAGTTCTTGGAGAAAAAAGATAAAGTTAAGTACATGAGAAGATATTTAATTTTTACTTTTTTGTTTTTTCATAATTATATTTATATCTACTCAAATGGAAGAATAGGAAAATTTTTACAAGGTCGCCCCTGCCTGATTCTTTTTTCAACAGGTGCAAAGACAAATTTATTAAGAAAAAATGTACTTGTCTTCATGAAAGAAGGTAATGAAATTTGTTTAGTAGCATCTAAAGGTGGTAGTCCTACTAATCCAGGTTGGTATCATAATTTGAAAGCAAACCCTAAATGTGAAATTCAAATTGGAAAAAATAAATACAACGCAGTTGCAAAAGAAGTATTTGGTGAAGAACGTGAAGACTGGTGGTCAAAAATGGATTATATGAATAAAGGTGGATATTCGAATTACCAGCGAAGAACAAAACGCATAATTCCAGTTTTAATATTAAATTTGTCTTAGTCTATATTTGCGCCTAAGTCTGTTTTGTAATTTATTTAGATTTACATCAACGTTTAAAGGCTTTTAAAAATTTCTTCTAAGACATCAATTGATAAATGATCAACAACTAAGTCAGCTTTATTTAATTCATTCATTGAAAATATACCTCTATCAATTGCAACTACAAAAGAACCCGAGCCCTTTCCAGATGAGATACCAGGAGGGCTGTCTTCAATAACTACATTCTTTGTAGTTTGAAGTTCATCAATAGCTTTATTGTATATGTCTGGATATGGTTTATTTCTTTTAACTAAATCTCCCCCTATAACATATGAGAAATAATCATAAATATTTGCTTTTAACAATTTATTTTTTAATAACTCATATGGACTTGCCGAGACACATGCAGAAGTCCATCCTCTTTTGCTTGTTTTTTCTAATAATGTTTTTGCATCTTGAAACAAAAGTTGCTCGTTCAAAGTGCCTTCTATAATTTTTCCAAGAGATGCCATAGTTTTATCAAAATTTTCTAAATCAACAATCTTAGAATAGAAACTGTGAACCAATCTGTCGTCAATGCCAACCCATTGCCTTGTTTCCTCTTCTGGTATCTCAAGTCCAAAATTACCGAGATGTTCTTTCCATGCTAAACCATATGATGTTTCAGTATCCATTAGGGTTCCATCACAGTCCCAATAAATCCCAATCACAAATATTTAACCTAATTTACTTTGTATGTCTTTAGCGCTTTTTAGAGCTACACCATCAGAGCCCTCTGTACTCCAATGGTTGATATTATTTTTGGCTTCTTGTATCATGTCATTTAAAAGTTCAAACTTACTTTTTCCAATATTTTGCCAAAGATATAATGCATGACTTCCAGGAATTGTATTAACTTCATTTAAATATAAATTTTCATTATGAAATAAAAAATCTACTCTTGAAATTCCTCTTATTTCAATTTTTTCAACAAATAATGTAAGTATATTTTGAATTTCACTTTCAATTTCAGGACTAACAGATGCAGGTAGTTCTCTTTTTGATCCTTCTAATCCTCCATTGTCAAGATATTTATCATTGTAAGAAAATAATTCAAAATTACTTGTTCTAATTGGTTTTTCAATTTCTGAGAAATCCAAGTTTGGGTAGGTCCTGATTGCAATGAGTAAATCGTCAGAATTTTCAAGAAATTTCTCTACTGTTGATCCTTGACTGTAAATTTTAGAGTTACTAGAAAGTTTTAAGGCTGTTTCATAATCTTCTACAACCTCTACTCCAATAGAAGAACCTCCAAATCTTGGTTTTAATATATAGGGACCAGAAAAATTAGGTTTTGAATTTTTACTAACTAAGTGTTTATCTAACACAGGTATTCCACTTTCTTTCATTAAGGTATAGAAAACGTACTTATCCATTCCTATTTGTGAAGTAGTTAATGAGGGTCCTGTATAGCTAATGTTTAATAAACTTAATAAACTTTGAAGCGTTCCATCTTCGCCCGGACCACCATGACAAGCATTTACGGCAATTTTTATTGGAATTTTTTTCTTTTTTATATAAAAACCTGGCTTAGAATCATATTTTATTGTCAATTCATTCTTGAAAATATCATCATTATCTACAAAATCTATCGATTCTAAATCATTATTTACTAGGTACCATTTATTGTCTTTAGACCAATATATATTTTGAACATCGTATCTATTAGTTAAAATCCTTGAAGACTGCAACCCGGTCAATATGGATATATCATGCTCATCAGATGGACCGCCAAATATTATACCAATTGATTCGGTCATGTTTTAAGGATGGTGGTCAGGTAAATCGTTTTCAAATAATACAACATCATTTTCATTCACAACAGAGTTTAGATAAGAAACAGCTAAATCTCTATTTTTAAAATATTTTACTGGAATATTGTTTTCTTCAAATGCGAGCATTAAAGGTCCCTTGTTAGTAAAACCAACAATAAAAGCTTCGTCAATAATTTCACTTGCATAGTGTGCAAATTCAAAATTATAACTAAACTGTTCAGAACCGAGTTCAACCATTCCAGGAGTTATGAGATACTTTTTTCCTTCATTTTCAAAATCTTCTAAGGTTTCAAGTGAAGATATAAATGAAATAGGATTTGAATTAAAAGAATTATCAATAATTGTTTGTCCCATACTTCCCTGAAGAATAGTTTGACGGTGATCAGTTTTCTCTAACTCTCCAAGATTTTTTATATAAGACTTTACATCAAGTTCAAGTGCAACCATAACCCCAACAGATAAAGAAATAGATAGTTGCAAAATTTTTGGAGCCTCAACAGTTCCTACTAATTCACCACCAATATAAATACTGTGCAATTTATTATTGTAGTCAACAAAAACTGCGGCTCTTTCAGAAGTTGTAGAACAATCTATAACCATCTTTTGAGCTGTCCATAGTCTTGCTTGATTCAATAGAAGTGGATCGTCACCATTAATAACCACCGATCCGGTTAAATCCACAATCTCAGACTTTGCATCTAGTATATTCTCTAAAGTTTTCATCCTCTCAAGATGGACAGGTGCTATACCTGTTATTACAGATATATGGGGTCGAACCCATGAACACATTTCTCTAATTTCACCAAAACCATAGGTTCCCATTTCAATTATTGAAATTTCATCATCCTTTTTTAAATTTTCATTAATTGCTTTTGCTATACCTAATCGGTTGTTAAAACTCTCTGGTGTTACAAAAGTTTTATTTTTTTGAGAAAGAATCTGAGCCAATGTGTTTTTCGTTGTAGTTTTAGAGTAAGAACCTGTGATTGCAACGATTGGTCCCTCAAAATTTTTTAATTCATTTTCTGCATCGATAATATATTTTTGCGATGCATTTTTTTCATATCCCTTTGTAAGTCTCAGCGCTTGGTCATATACAAAATAGGAAAATAAATTAACTATAAGTGCTAAAAAATAGCCAAGTTCCATTGATATAGACAAAATAGACATTAAAACTACTAGACCGCAATAAAGTATGTTTAGTCTCCTAAGTCTTTCAGTAATATTTACTTTTGTTGTTCTGTGCTTAAAATCTAATCCACGAGGTGTAAATAACGTCAAAGCTGCTAAAAGTATTGCTGGAAATGGTGACCATAAACTTAACAAAGACAACACAATTGCAAGAAAAAAGTAAAGATTATTAAATGGAACTAATCTAACCCATCTAAAGTAAAATTTTGTGACATATCCTTGGATATAATGTTCCCTTTGAGCAATTCTACCCCACCTGATTGAATTCACACACGAGCTCAAAGTAAGTAAGATTAAAACCAATATATAAAGTAAATTCATCTTTTTATAATCTCAATTATTTTTTCTGCACTACTTCTAAGCATATTGTGACCTTCATCAGGAATTATCGTTAGTTCAGAGTCAGGAATTATACTGCTTGAATCAATACCAACATTAACAGGTACTACCAAATCATTTTGACCATAGATAAGTTCAACTTTTGATGATATTTTTGGAAGAATTTCTGTCAAATCATCATTCACTGCCATAACTAATGTATCTTTTAAAACTTTATTTGCATTTTTATAATCTTCAGATCCGTATTTATTTTTCAATTCATCAAGTCTTCGATCACTTATAATATTAAATTTATTCATAAATTTATAAAATTTAAAAACAGAAAAACCGCTGTTAGGTTTATTTTTTCTAATGAGTGGTGATGCAATAATCACTATTTTTTTGTAATTTTGCATTTGTGATAAGTGGGCTGCAATTCTTCCTCCAAACGAGTGGCCAACAATTATATCAACTGAGTCTGGTATGAGTTTGATAAGGTATTCAGCATAGCTTTTTGGTGAAAAACTTTGTGTGAATGGTTTCGACTTTCCAAATCCAGGTATATCAATAGTTATAGAATCAAAATGTGACTCAATTTTGTTGAAATCTTTACCGCTTGTACCCCATCCATGCAAAAAACATACTTTAGGATTTTCAGAATTTACATTAGCAAATGTCAAATTATCATCCAATATCTTATATGCCATTAGTTAAGTCCTTGTCCAATAGTTTGAATAGCTCTGATTTCCATACCCATCAAAAAGAGTAATGCAAATGACCAGTAAAGATAATAATTCAACTTCATTTCATTCCTATAAATATAAAGAAATGTCAAAACAAAAAGATTCACTATATTATAGAAAAGGCTAAAAGAACCTATTTCATTATTTTGTGAATAATAAACAACAAATAATACTTGTAAAAGAACTGATAATAAGGCAAATAAAATTAATGAATCCGTAATTTTTATTTTAACTTGATACTTGCCTAAATGAATTACGAGCAAAAGTAAACCAACTAAACCACAAATAGAAAGGCTTAGATATGAAGGTAATTCTAAAAAATAAAAATCCATGGTTTTATTTTAGTGGTTACAAAATTGAGTATTAATAATTATTCAGTTACAGTGAATTAGTAATGGTATACATCCAAAATGATCAAATACAATCTAATGTCCCAAGTGCTTGGTATAGTTCCTTGGAAAATTTTATTGTTAAAGGTAAAAATGCTGAGATCTGGGATTCTGAAGGTAATCGATATTTAGATTATGTCGGAGGATATGCTGTTTTAAACACTGGCCACCTTCATCCAAGAGTTGTTGATAAAGTCAAAAATCAGCTTGATAATTTTTCACATTCATGTTTTGCATTTGCACCACATGAAAATGCAGTAAAACTATCCGAAGAACTAAATAATAGATATCCAATAGACGCTGAAACTAAAACCTTTATGGTTAATAGTGGTGCTGAAGCTGTAGAAAATGCAGTGAAAATTGCTAGATATTTTACTAACAAAAAAGCAATTTTATCTTTTAAAGGTGGTTTCCATGGAAGAACATATCTAGCAATGGGATTAACTGGAAAAGATAAGCCTTATAAGGAAGGCTTTGGACCATTTCCTGAATTCGTAAAGCATGCTGCTTACCCATATAGTTACAGAGATATTTCAGATGAAGATGCATTAATAAGTGTCAAAGAAGTACTCAACAATGAACTTGATCCTAATGACACAGCAGCAATTGTGATTGAAGTTGAACTTGGTGAGGGTGGGTATATTCCAGCCTCAAGTAATTTTTTATCACAGCTTAGAGATATTTGTGATAAACATAATATCTTATTAATTTTTGATGAAGTTCAAACAGGTTACGGACGTACTGGAAACATGTTTGGTGCAGAGACTGTCGGAATAAAGCCCGACATTGTTACATTAGCAAAAGGAATTGCTGGCGGTTTTCCTCTAGCTGCAGTATTAGGTAAATCAGAGATAATGGATTCTATTCATGAGGCTGGTATAGGAAGTACATTTGGAGCTTCGCCAGTGTCTTGTGCTGCAGCATTAGGTGTATTAGATGCTTTTGATAATGAGGATATTTTAAAAAATGCTAACAAACAAGCAAAAACAATGAATACAGTTTTGTCAAATCTAATGAATGATTTTGATTTTATTGGAGATGTAAGAGGTTACGGACCAATGATTGGTGTTGAAATTGTAAGTGATAAAAAGTCTAAAAATCCTGATAAAGAAAAAACTCAACAAATTATTTCAAACTGTAAAGAAAATGGTTTACTCCTTGTTTCGTGTGGTGAGTTTGGAAATGTAATTAGATTTATGGGTCCTTTAACTACACCACTTAAACA
>Ga0310343_10001560_pt1 | contig 11789 bp, 10 predicted proteins | sample HC15DNA2025_MG_FD_203519 | JGI IMG/M metagenome (GOLD analysis project Ga0310343, IMG submission 203519) | Marine microbial communities from station ALOHA, North Pacific Subtropical Gyre - HC15-DNA-20-25_MG | ecosystem: Environmental > Aquatic > Marine > Oceanic | place: Pacific Ocean: North...
CTCTTCATTAAATAATTTTTCTATATCTGGCCTTAATATTTTTATTGCAACTTGTTTTTCTTTGCCTTCTAACTTAATTTTAGCTAAATGCACTTGAGCAATTGAGGCAGCTGCGATAGGTTCACTTATTTCACTAATATCTTTAAAATAATTTTCACCAATTTCTTTTTTAATAATTTTCTTTGCATCATACAGATCGAATGCAGGAACTTTATCTTGTAATTTTTCAAGACTTTTTGCTAATTCCTCCCCGATAATATCTGGCCTAGTTGCTAAAAATTGACCTAGTTTTATGAATGTTGTTCCCATTCCTTGTAGAGCTACACAAAGCTTTTCTTCAGGTGTTTTTTGCTTATCCTGTATTCCCGAGTTTGTACCGATAGAGATCAGATTAAAGAATAAATTTACAATTGTAGGTAATTGTTGCATTTCATTGATTATTTCTACTGCTCCAGAAGTGGAGAACTTACGAGCAATTTGAAATAACTTGATGACTCTTTTAAACATTTATATTTTCCAACCAGAATGTATTGCTGAAACACCACTAGAAACATTCCTAAATTCTACATTGGAAAACCCATTGCTTTTCATTAATTTAGCTAGTTGCTCTTGATTGTAAAACTTTTTAATACTGTCAATTAAATATTCGTATGGTTTTTCAGTACCGACAACAAATTTACCAATTAAAGGAATAGTTTTTGCATATTGTTTGTAAAAAAAGTCTATTAATTCATTATCTATTTTTGAAAATTCTAAGCACATAAATCTGCCACCTGGTTTTAATATTCTAAAGGCTTCTTTTAATGCTAAATTTATATTCGTAACATTTCTTATTCCATAACTTATTGAGTAATAATCAAAGGCATCATCCTTCGCTGGAATTTTTTCGGCCTTAGAATTTATCCAATTAATTGTTTTATAGTTTTTTAATTTAATTTTACCTCGTTCTAACATTTTTTTATTTGGCTCAACACAAGTGATATTTACAGTTCCATTTGTTTTCTCATAGAAAAGTTTTGCTATATCGCCAGTTCCTGATGCAACATCAATCAATTTTGTATTTGGTTGCGGGTTCATCCAATTAATGAACTTTTTCTTCCAAAGTCTATGTATACCCAGTGACATAATATCGTTCATTAAATCATATTTTTTATGAACATTAGAAAATACAGAATTGACTAATTTGTCTTTATCTTGAATAGTACTTTTCATACAAGAATTATATGCCAGAATTGCCCGAAGTTGAAGTTGTTAAAAGGTCCTTAAGGAGTAAAATCTTAAATTCGATTATTAAAAAGGTTCATATCAACGATCACAATTTAAGATATGATGTAGATAAAGAAATAGGCAAGAAACTCATTGGTAAAAAAATTAAGAAAATCAAAAGAAGATCTAAATTTCTAATTTTCGAAATAAACAAAATTTATTTAATGTTAGTCCATCTTGGAATGACTGGAAAGTTTTTTTTTGTAGACCAAAAAAAAAAAAAATTTAAAACGAGCTTTTATTATCCTTTAGACTATCAAAAGGATCAAAAACATAATCGAGTAATTTTTTTTTTAAGCAAAAATCGTAAACTAATTTATAATGACGTACGAAAATTTGGTTTCATAAAATTATATAAGCTTACCGATACCATAAGAATATCTCATTTAAAAAACCTAGGGCCAGAGCCATTAGAAAAAAAATGGAATTTTAGATATTTTAAGAATTATATCGCAAATAGAAAGAGAAATATTAAGAGTATTTTAATGGATCAAAAATTTGTATCTGGTTTAGGAAATATTTATGTAAATGAAATTTTATTTCTTAGTGGTGTGAGGCCAAGTCGAGAAGTAAAAAAACTTAAAAATTTTGAAATTGAAAAAATCATTAAATATTCTAAAATTATTTTGACGAGTTCAATAAAACTTGGAGGATCTACTATTAAAGATTTTTCTATTGAAAATGGAAAAAAGGGGGTCTTTCAAGAATATTTTAAAATCTATGGAAAAAAAGATAATAAATGTTCTAATGTAGATTGTAACAACATGATAATTAAGACCGTTATTTCTAATCGGGCAACTTTTTTTTGTAAAAGATGTCAAAAATAATAAAGTTGACCGAAATAATTGGGACATATATACAATCGTAAAAATGCCAAACACAAAATCAGCTATCAGAAGAGTAAGAAGAGTTAAAAAGCAAACTCAAACTAATAGAATAAGGAAAAGTAAGTATAAAAATGCAATCAAACAAATGGAAATGCTTATTAAGTCTAAAGATAATGCAAAAATTAAAAATTATTTTCCAAAATTCCAATCAATTCTAATGCAGGTTGCTAAATCTGGAGTAGTAAATAAAAAAACTGCTTCAAGAAAAATTTCAAGAATATCAAAAAAAATTTAATTTTTTCAAATTAATAATCAACTTAGTTTAAAAAACTATATTTATATTTTTAAGATTTTAAAAATCAAAATATAGTTTCATTTAAAAGTTGTAAATTTTTTTTTCTATTAAAACGATAAAGCTACAACCTGAGTCGATTTATTTTTCAATTTAAAAAAAAAAATCTTGCAAATATTTTTAAAAGAGAGTTAAAAGGATTCTCTAACTAAATTTCAAATGGAAAAAAATAATATTAAAAAACAACAAAATGTTTACGTTTCAGAGGAAGAAAACACACTAGATTGGTCAGAGATTCAAAATGCATTTAAAAAAACATTTGGTGGAGAAATTTATAATAGCTGGTTACAGAAAATTTCCTTGGTCAAAGAGTTCAACGATTATTTAATTTTAGGTGTTCCAACAAGATTTTTTAGAGACTGGATTGTTTCAAGATATTTAGACAAAATACTAGAGCAAGTGAAAAGCTTTAAGCTAAGTTTAAATAGAATAGAATTTAAAATTATTGAAGAAAACAAGAACCCACAAGATTTTATTAAGATTGATCAGATAAATAAAGTTACTGAAATAAAAGACTCAATTCTCAACTATAATAGACTGAATCCACACTTAAATTTTGAAAGTTTTATTCAAGGAAAAAGTAATGATATTGCTCTATCTTACTCAAAAAAAGTTTGTGAGCATGTATCTAGATACAATCCACTCTACATCTGTGGTGGAGTGGGATTAGGAAAAACTCACCTTTTAAATGCCATAGGATTAGAATTACAAGATGAAAATAATGTCATGTTTATTTCAGCTGAAAGGTTCATGTATCACTTCATAAAATCTATAAAAAAAAATGATATGGTAAATTTTAAGGATTTTTTTAGAAAGTCCTCGGTTTTTATAATTGATGATATTCAATTCATAAGTGGTAAAGAAAGTCTTCAAGAAGAGTTTTTTCACACCTTTAATAGCTTGATGGATAAAGGTTCTCAAATAATAATCTCAGCTGATAGAACCCCAATGAAACTTGATAGGGTACAAGAAAGAATAAAATCGAGATTAGCTGGAGGACTAGTTGTAGACATAGACTCCCCAGATTTAGAACTTAAAGAGAGAATTATAAAGAAAAAAATTCAAGAAATTCAAAATCAATTCAAAGAAAGTATTTCATTAAGTGAAGAGGTAATCAGTTATATTGCCTGTGAGAGCAAAACAAATATTAGAGATCTCATTGGTATATTAAACAGAGTTATAGCTTTCAGCAGAGTCCATAATAAAGTTTTAAGTACTTCAGATTGTAAAAATATTCTAAAGGATGTATTTAACCAAATTAAAGTTATAACAGTTGATAAAATTCAAAACGTAGTATCTAACTATTTTAATATTCCTTTAAGTGAAATGTTATCGCAAAGAAGGTCTAGACCTTTAGCCAGGCCAAGACAAATAGCTATGTACCTCTCAAAAAAATTAACAACTAGATCATTACCGGAAATTGGTAGAAGGTTTGCTAATAGAGATCACACAACAGTTATTCATGCAGTAAAAACAATAACTAGATTATCAGAACAAGACGATGAAATGAAAAAAAATATAAGTCAAATTAAAAGTCTTTTACTTGAACAGTAAAATGCAATTTTCTATTAAAAGAGACAAGTTACTTAAATCTTTAAACTTTGTTCAAGGGATAGTCGAAAAAAAAAATACTCTTCCAATACTCTCAAATGTTTTGTTACAATTAAAAGATAAAAAACTGGTCATTGTAGCAACCGACTTAGATATCATTTTTTATGATGAAATAGCTGATGTAAAAGTGATTAGTGAGGGAAGCACTACAACTTCTGCAGCAATTCTTTATGATATATTAAGGAAAATATCATCTGAATCGGAAATAAATTTTGATTTAAAATCAGAAAACAAATTAAGATTGATAAGTGAAAACGCTGATTTTAACCTATTATGCTTACCAACTGATAACTTTCCCACTTTTTCCGATCAATTTGGCGAAAAAGAAATGTCATTTAATAATCAAAATTTCTTAAAGTTATTAAATAAAACAAGAATTTCGATTTCAAATGATGATACAAGGCATTATTTAAATGGTATCTTTTTTCATTTAACAGAGGGTCATGGAAGGTATTTTTTAACTGGAGTCGCTACAGATAGTCATCGATTATCCTCAAGTAGTCTAGAAATTTCAAATATCAATGAATTTCAATCCTTCATTTTACCTAGAAAAACTGTTTTTCAATTATGTTCAATTCTATCGGAAACTAATGAAAATCTTACAATCCAAATATCAGATAATAAGATCAAATTTTCAATGGGAAATATGCAATTAATTTCAAAGGTGATTGACGGTAAATTCCCAGATTATAAAAAAGTTGTGCCAACAGGAAATAATAAAGTTTTAACAGTTGGTTCAAAAGATTTTATTAGTTCAATTGAGAGGGTGGCAAGTGTTTCACTGGATCGAAAGGAAGGAGTTAAATTATCGATTCACAAAGATAATGTCCAACTCTCAGTTAATAGTGCAAATTCTGGTGAAGGGAATGAGAAGATCAAAGCTGAATTTAATTCAGACAACTTAACTATAAGTTTTAATTCTAAATATTTGCTTGATATCGCATCAGAAATAGAAAATAAAAATTTAAAATTAAATTTGAAAGACTCAACATCCCCGGTATTAATAGAGGATCTTTCAGATAAAAATAGTTTTTATGTTATTATGCCAATGAAAATTTGATTTTAGGTAAAATCAAAACTTTTTTTATTTTTTGACCTAGAATCGTTGGTACTTAATAGTTCTAGATGCTTTATCATCACTGATGTTTCAAATTGAACAAAAAAAATGATATAATAGGCAATTCAAAATAAACTAAAATGCCTAAAAATTTAGAATTAAATAAACAACCAAATTATGGTGCGGACTCAATTAAGGTCTTAAAAGGCTTAGAAGCCGTAAGAAAAAGACCAGGTATGTACATTGGTGATACTGATGATGGGTCTGGTTTACATCACATGGTTTTTGAGGTTGTAGACAACTCTATTGACGAAGCTTTAGCTGGATATTGTAAAAAAATTATTATTACAATGAATGAAGATAATACAATCACCGTTGAGGACGACGGAAGAGGTATCCCTGTAGATATGCACAAAGGTGAAAAAATGCCAGCCGCAGAGGTAATAATGACACAATTACACGCCGGAGGTAAATTTGATCATGATTCATATAAAGTCTCAGGAGGTTTGCACGGGGTAGGTGTTTCAGTTGTAAATGCTTTATCTGAAAAATTATCTTTAAACATTTATAGGGACGGAAAAGAGTATGAAATATTTTTTAAAAACGGGGAAACTATCAAGCCATTAAAAAAGAAAGGTGCCACTAAACAAAAAGGAACAAAAATTTGTTTTCTACCATCTAGAGAGGTTTTTTCATCTGTAAAGTTTAGTGCATCAATTTTAGAAAAAAGAATCAGAGAACTGGCCTTTTTAAACAAAGGGGTATCAATTACTTTAAAAGACAAAACTGGAAAAAAAAATAAAGAAACTGTCCATCAGTATGACGGCGGTATAATAGAGTTCGTAAAACATATAAATAATAAAAAACCTATTTTAGTAAATAAAAACGAGAAGGAGGTATTCAAAAAACCTGTATATGTTACATCTACAAAAAACAATGTAGTTGTTGAATGCTCATTTGAGTGGAACGCAGGCTACTCTGAAGAGGTTTTAGCTTTTACCAATAATATTCCTCAAAAAGATGGTGGAACACATTTGTTAGGTTTTAGAAGTGCACTTACAAGAGTGATAAACAAGTATGCTTCAGATAAAAACAAAAAAAACAAAGTGAATTTATCAGGTGATGATATCAAAGAAGGATTAACTTCCGTACTTTCAATTAAAATGCCAGATCCAAAGTTCTCTTCTCAAACTAAAGACAAATTAGTATCTTCAGAAATAAGAAACATCGTAGAGCATATTATTAGTGAAAAAGTTTCTACATGGTTTGACCAAAATCCTTCTGTAGCAAAAACTGTAATAGAAAAAATTACTCAAGCTGCTATGGCAAGAGAGGTAGCGAGAAAAGCAAGAGACAGTGTTAGAAGAAAAGGAACTTTTGAACTTTCTGGACTACCAGGTAAACTTGCAGATTGTCAAATTCAAAAGCGAGAAGGCACTGAACTATTTATTGTAGAGGGTGACTCTGCTGGTGGATCTGCTAAACAAGGAAGAGTAAGAGAATTTCAGGCAGTTCTACCACTAAGAGGAAAAATTTTAAATACTTTTGTAAATGGAAAAAAAAATGGAGATGATCAATCTACAAAAGCTTTATCAAAAATGATGTCTTCCTCTGAAATAGTTACTTTAATAAATGCCTTGGGTACAGGTTCTAAAGATTTTAATATTGAAAATTTAAGATATGATAAAATTGTTATAATGACAGATGCCGATGTTGATGGGTCACACATAAGAACATTATTATTAACTTTTTTTAATAATTCTCCATTTAATCAATTAATCGAAAATGGACATATTTATTTAGCTCAACCACCATTGTTTAAAGTCACTAAAGCTAATAAAAGTATTTATATAAAAGATGAAAAAAGTTTAGAGAATTACATATTAGAGACATCAAAATTAAACAAAAATATCAAGAAGGGATCACCAGATTACAAAAAATTCATACAGGAACAAAGAGAAAAACTTTCAATTCAAAGATTTAAAGGTTTAGGAGAAATGAACCCAGAAGAACTTTGGGATACCACATTAAATCCCGACAATAGAACAATGTTAAGAATTCAATACACAAAAGGAACAAAAGATAAATCTAAGGATGACCAGAAAATGATTGAGATTTTGATGGGTGACGAAGTTGCCCCAAGGAAAGATTTTATAACAAACAACGCCTTAGATGTCGCAAATTTAGATATTTGATAAAGCAATGAATTTCAACACTCTTTTCCGAACAAAAGAGAATTTAAGTTTAGATAAAAATACACTTACAATCTTAAGATATATAGCCATTTTTGGCCAATTTTTAGCTATTGGTATTGTTTACTACCTTCTAGATTTACCGTTTCCAATTTTAGAATGTTACTTAATCATTTCACTTGGTTTGATCACAAACTTATATCTTCAATTCGGTATTAAAATTAATCAACTCAAAGATATTTATGCTGCTCCTTTTCTACTTTTCGATCTAATACAATTAAGTGCTCTTCTTTACTTGACAGGTGGAATATTTAATCCCTTCTCCTTTTTATTAATTGTTCCAGCTATAGTTTCTTCAACATTTTTAAGTATGGGAACTACAATTATTCTAGGTTTGATTACATCAATACTTTTATTAACTATATCATTTTTTCATTTGCCATTGCCAGGTGAGAACATGAATTTGTTACATTTTCCAAATTTTTATAAAATTGGAATTATAATATCTATTTTAATTGGTTTAATATTTCTAAGTTATTTTGGCATTCGATTTGCTGGAGAAAAAAAGAAAACAGAGGAAGCTTTTAAAAAACTTCAAGAAGTAATTTATAAAGAGTATGAATTGGAGTCTTTAGGAGGCCAAGCCGCTGCAGCTGCACACTCCCTTGGAACACCTTTAGCTACAATAAGTGTGGTAGCAAAAGAATTAAAAAAAGAAATTGGAGATCAAAATGAACTTTCTAAAGATATTGACCTATTAATAAGTCAATCAAAAAGATGTAGCGAAATTTTAAAAAGAATTTCAAAAAAACAAATAGAGGAAGATAAATTCTTTAGCTCAACTAAATTAGAGAATTTACTTGAGGAGATTATAAATTCTTTTAAAGAAACCTCTTCTAAAGAGATAACCCTCGTATCTGATAAGGATAAAAATAAAATTGATATTCAGAGATCCGCAGAGATGATCTATGGCTTAAGAAATTTTATAGGAAATGCAATTAAATTCTCGAAAAGTAAAGTTAATATTTTTCTTATAAGCGATGATAAAGAAATTAAAATAATAGTTAATGACGATGGCCCAGGTTTTCCTAAAGATATAATTGAGAAATTGGGAGAACCTTATATAAAATCAAGATCAATAGAATTAAATTCAAACTCAGGTCTAGGTCTTGGAACTTTTTTAGGAAAAACTTTATTAGAAAGGCAAAACGCTAAACTTTTGTTTAAAGATGACAAAAACTTAGGTGGTGCTTCAGTCGCAATTACTTGGTCTCCTAAAAATATTTTACTGTAAAGAAAAATTAATTTGGTTCTTGTTGTGTTAAACAATGAATTGCTCCAAAACCCCAAATTAATTCTGAACAGTTAATTGGAATAATTTTTCTATTCTTAAATTCCTTTTTAAAAATTTTGACTACTATTTTATCTTTTGGATCATCGAAAACAGGTAATAAAACAGATTTATTAAGTATATAAAAGTTCAGATAAGATGCTGGAACTCTCACTTTATTTATATAAATCGGTCTAGGCATTGGAATTTTTTTAATTTTAATATGTGAGGAGTTAATTTTGATTTTTTTTAAAATTTTAAAGTTCTCATTTAGATTTTTATAATTTTTATCTTTTTTATTATTTTCATAAGCAAGAAAAACTTTGTTAGATTTTACAAATCTAGCAATATCATCAACGTGTCCGTGAGTATCGTCCCCCTCAATTCCTTTATTAAGCCAAATAACCTTTTTTGCTCCAAAAAATTTCTGAAAGATATGATTATAATCTTTTAATTTTAAACAAGAATTTCTTTGTTGAATTTTACTTAACAAGCACTCTTTTGTTGTCAGCAGTAAACCTTCTCCATTAACATCAATTGATCCACCCTCAAGTACTATCAATTTTTTATTAAATTTTGGACTAATAACATCTCCTTTATAATAATCTTTAATTCTCAAAATGACTTTATTGTCTTCTTTGTGATTCTTATATTTAGCCCATCCATTAAATTTCCAATTTAATAAAATATTCTGGTTTTTTTTATTTTTTATGAATATTGGTCCTGTATCTCTCATCCACACTCTATCTGTTTTACAAATTATAAATTTTACATTACGTATATTTGCATTATTTGCCTTAAGTAATTTTTTTATTATATTTTGAGATTTAGAGTTTTTTATTAAAAGTTTTACTTCTTGAGACTCTGTAATCTTAGAAATTATTTTAGCAAATACCCCGGGAATATTTTTAAATATACCTGGCCAATCTTTTTTATTATAAGGCCAACCTATTAATGTCGATTTTTGTTTTTCCCATTCAGCAGGCATCCTGAAAAGAGAATTTACTTTTTTAGGCATCTCTTGGATTTTTAAGTAGTCCCTTGTAATAGTCTATTCGTCTATCCCTGAAAAAAGGCCAATGCTGTCTTGAGGTTTCTACTTTATTAAAATCAATTTCGCAAACTAAAATATTTTCTTTTAAATTTGATTTTTTAACAACTTTGCCACTAGGATCAAATATTACACTATTCCCCCAGAATTCTATTTTTTTATTACCTTGTTTCTCAATTCCAACTCTGTTTATTGCAGCAACATAAATACCATTAGCTATTGCGTGTGATCTCTGAATTGAAAGCCATGAATCGAGTTGTGACTTACCAAATTCTCTTTTTTCTTTTGGGTGCCACCCAATAGCAGTTGGATAAAAAATAATTTCTGCTCCTTTTAATGCAGTTAATCTTGCTGCTTCAGGAAACCATTGATCCCAACATATTAAAGTTCCTAAATTTCCTTTTGAAGTTTTAAAAGATTTGAAACCCAAGTCTCCAGGAGCAAAATAAAATTTCTCGTAAAATTGTGGATCATCAGGAATATGCATTTTTCTATATTTACCTAAAATTTTACCTTTTTCATTAATTACAATGCAACTATTATGGTAAAGACCGGAAGTTTTCTTCTCAAATATTGAAATTATTAAAATAATTTTTAGCTCTTTAGCAAGTGTAGAAAATAAATTACTACTAGGACCTGGTATTTTCTCTGCGAAATTAAAGTTTTTGTGATTTTCAACCTGACAAAAATATTTTGTTAAAAATAATTCTGGCAAGCAAATAACTTTTGCTCCTTTTTTTGCTGCAATATTAATTTTGTTTACAGCATTGCGAATGTTTTTTTTTGGATCAGATGACATTTTCATCTGCACTAAAGCTATTGTTGTTTTACTCATTTTATATTTTAATTGAATAAATTTTGAAAATTTCTTTTTTGCCTTGATTGCCAATGTTTACGATGAAATGCGTCGCTTGCTATGAGGGGCAATACACTTGTAGCTTCAGCGAACACCATTTGCTCCTTTGTTACGTCAACTTTACCCCAAGAGCTTGCTTCTTTTAAAGTAGAACTACTACAAGCTCCGTCTCTAGTATCCGCTACAGTTATTTGAATAGCATATTTGTGCATATCTACCTTTTTACCTAACAACTCAGCACAAACTACTGTATCCTGAATAAAATTTTTGGGCACCCCACCTCCAACCATTAATAATCCCGATTGTTTTGATTTGAGTTTAATCTCAGTTAATTCTCTGAACTCTCTAATAGAATCTATAGTGATATGACTTTTAGGATTTTGCTCTTGGTGCATGACAAGCCCAAATCCTGCTGAGCTATCAGTAAAAGCTGGGCAAAAAATTGGGACATTATTATCATAAGCTGTTTCTATTAATGAGTTCTTCTTTTTAGAATTCTTTTTTAAATATTTTCCAAGTTCTTTTATAAATTCTCTTGATGTGTATGGCTTTGGTTTAAGCGAATTAGCAATCTCACAAATAGTCTTGTCGCATGCTTGTAAATCCTCTTCATCTATATACGTATCATATATTCTATCAATGTAGTTATTTCTTAATTCAGTATCATCTTGAAATTGTGATCCTTGATAATGCTTAAATCCTAGAGCTTCAAAAAAATCCATATCAATAATAGAGGCACCTGTTGCAACTACAGCATCAATCATATTATGTTTCACCAAATCAGTGTATAGATCCATACAACCACCTGCTGAGGTCGAACCTGCCAATGTTAGAAAAATCGAGCAATCCTTGTCTGCAAGCATCTCATTATAAATATCTGCTGCTCTAGCAGTATCCCTTGATGTAAAAGACATTTTACTCATCCCATCAATAATTTTACGAGCATCGAATGATTTTATGTCAATATGCTCAACAGGAGTATTGAGCAAAGATTTTTTATTGTGCCCGATATTTGGACCTATTTTTTTATTCATTAAGCTACTAACGAACCAACTTTATCATCTATATTATCGTACATAGATATAATCGGTTTGTCACTTAATTCATGAATTTCATTTGAATAAAAACCATTAAAGTTTGTTCTGAAGCTTAGACTGTATGCTCCTAATTGACCTAACTCTACATAATCACCTTCTTTAATATTATTAGGTAACAAAAATGGACCTTTCATATAATCTAAACCATCA
>Ga0310343_10001562_pt1 | contig 11781 bp, 5 predicted proteins | sample HC15DNA2025_MG_FD_203519 | JGI IMG/M metagenome (GOLD analysis project Ga0310343, IMG submission 203519) | Marine microbial communities from station ALOHA, North Pacific Subtropical Gyre - HC15-DNA-20-25_MG | ecosystem: Environmental > Aquatic > Marine > Oceanic | place: Pacific Ocean: North...
CCAAAATGACCATTACCCTCTTCTAAATAAGAATTTTGATCAAGTTCGAATGTAAAATATCTCTCATTATCATCTTTAACATGAAGAATTTGAAAATACTGTCTTTCATAATCAGTAATGAAAAATTTTGTGTTAGTCATACCAATTGGAATAAAAATGTTTTGATTTAAAAAATCATAAAATGTTTGTCCAGAAACAATTTCAATTACTCTTCCTAATATATCATAACTTGCACCATAGAGATATTCACTACCTGGTTCAAATTCAACTGGATAATTAGACACATCTTTAACAAACTTATCAAGATCATTATAAATATTGTCTCTAGCAGGATAATTTTTACTATTTGGATAACCTGAACGATGTGTCATTAAATGAAAAATAGTTATTTCATTGTTACATCTATATAAATTACCCTTACTATTTTTACACATAGTATTTTTAAAATATGGTATATAATCAGAAAGTTTATCATCAAATGAAATCATTTCACGTTCATATAAAATCATCATTGCAATACCGGTTATGGTCTTTGTAAGTGACCAAATTGGAAATATGGTTTGATTATTTATAACCATATCCTCAGGAAAATTTGTATTTACAGTTGAATTGACTATAACTTCTTGATCCTTAAATAAAACAAAAGAATTGCTTCCTAAAATTTCATTATTAATCAATAAATTTTGATATTCAACAACTTTGTCATTCAAGGATTCAAAATCTTTACTATTACTTGAACAGGAAAAAAACAAAAGAGTTAATAAAAATAATTTTATTTTCATAATTATCTCAAATCCATAACTTCTAATATACCTTCACCTTCAAATTTTTTTTCACTAATAATCAATTCTGTTTCTGTTAAAAATCTTGTATAAGTTGGATCAATAGTTGACATTTGAAATATAGATTTTATAGGCCCAGGAACATTACCCCTATCAAAAAGATTGGTTTCGTCGATTACATTATTACTACTAAAAGTAAGCTTAACATCAGATTTCTTGCTTTTTAAAATAAAAACTTTATTTGGATATTCATTATTTTTTACTTCTTTTGAAATATAAGGCTCCATAATTGAAAATTCCAAATCATCTGGTCCATATTCACTAAGCAATAATTCTTTGTTTTTTGATACCATCAATATTGGAATTTTATAATTACCCCTATCCCTTCTAATATTTAATAATGCTCCTATGTAAGTTAAATCACCTGAGGTCCCTCTAGCCCAATACCAACTGTCCATCATTTGCTGAAATGGAGCATTTGACCAATTATGATCATGATAACCATGACCAGAAAATTTCAATGTATCATTTTGAAAAAATATTTCTCCATTAACAGACCCATTTGGAACTGCCGATAACCATGCAAAATAATCATCACCCATTCTTATCAAACCATCTTTAGGACGATATGGAGTAGAATGACTTTCTAAATTAAGATTTGCACCCATTAAATTTTTTCCAAAAGGATCTACTTTTATACTATAATTTTTAAGATTACCAATAAAGTGATTATCATCATATTGGACATTACAACTATCCTCTTCAAATGATACATTTTTATCTTTAAAATATTTTATATCAAAATATGATTTTCCATCAGGAGTTGTTATACTATAACCAATAAAGTGTTTAGCTGCCGTGAAATGAACTCTCCAAAAATATATAACAACAATTGTTCCATCATTAGACATGGCATCTAAATACCACCATTCATATTCACCTCTTTTTCCACTAATACGAGTTCCATCCTCCCAGTTTTCAACTTTATCAGATAAATTTTCTTCAGGTATAGTATTTAGATCAGGCTTATCAAATGAAATTCCATAGTATAAAGGTTGACAACTAATAAGGAAAAAAAATAATAAGGGTAAAATATATTTTATATTCATTTTCTATGCTTTTTAAAAAAATCTTGAACTAAATCTAAACTCTCTTGTTCTAAAATACCACCCCTTACAAACGTTTGATGTTTAAATCTTTTATCACCGCATAATTGATATGTTGAACCACAACAACCTTCTTTTTCATCATAAAAACCAAAAACTACCTGCTTTATTCTTGAATTGATAATTGCACCAGCACACATTGCACATGGTTCTTTAGTGACATAAATGATTGAATTATTTAATCTCCAGTCATTTATAGTTGAACAAGCAGCTGTTATAGATATAATTTCTGCATGAGCAGTGGGATCTTTTAGGGTTTCACATTGATTATAACCTTTACCAATTATTTCATTATTTAAAATAATAATTGAACCAATTGGTACTTCATTAGAATTATATGCCTTAATTGCCTCTTGTAAAGCAATTTTCATCCATTTTTCATGATCATTAATAATCAAGTTTTAAAGAGTAGATCTGATTCTTGCTATTTCAGCTGCTAAATTTTGAACGCCATGAACATTAGATAAATCATAGTTTACAGCAATTGTATTCAATTTATTTATATATTCTAAACTCTCATTATATTTACCAGTAGCAAAATATGAAGATGATAATGCCCAAATAATATCTTTCGAATTAATACTCTGGTTTCTTGAAAAAGACCAATTTGGACTTCCCATTGTAACATTATAGGAGGCATCATTTACTAAATCTAGAAAATCTAAACCTTTCTCAATAGAAAGGTTATGCTTATTGCTTGCGTGATATGCGAGTGCTAATCCAGCAAGAAGTTCTTTTTCAGGCTCATGAGGTGGATCTTGTAATTTAAGTTGTTTAAAAGACCACGAGCTATCAGTACTAGCTTTTATGATTCCCTTAGAAAAGCTTGAAATACTAGAATCAATTTCTCCAATCTGACCGTAAGACCAACCTAATCCGTTATAACCATCACTAAACATACTATCTTGAATTACGGCATTTATGAACCAACTATTTGATTCGATATACTTACCTTGCTCATACAAAAGCCACCCATATTCAGAAGAATCTATATCAGTAGCTACAACTTTTTTTCTACAACCTGTTGAAAAAATAAGTAACAATAATACTATGTATATAATTCTATTTTTTTTCATCTAACTAATGTCATTTTTTTTGTTTGAACTATACCAGAGTTTGATATAAGTCTAAATAAATATACTCCAGAAGCCGCAGGTGCTTCATTCATATCTCGTCCATTCCATCTTAAAACATGATGTCCAAAATTTAATCGACCATTATGTAAATTTTTAATTTCTTGTCCTAAAATATTATAAACTCCAATTGATATTCGCTGATCAGGACCACCAAAAAACCCTACTTCAAATTCAATCGTTGTAGAGGAATTGAATGGATTAGGATAATTGTCTCTCAAGTTTGTTTCTTCAGGAACAATAATTGTTTTTGAACCAATTTTAAAATAACCCATTTGATCTGTCCATGCCATAATTTCGCCGTTTTTATAAATAGTTGGTAATTCTTTCCAAGAACCACCGCTTAATTGATGAATAGCTTGATTTTCTCCTGATATGTCTTCAATTGATTTTATTGTGACCATTACAGGTTTTTCAAATGAAACTAGAGGATGTCCCATTCTATAAAAACCACCATGTGCTTCACCCACAGGAAATAAAAGTGAATCAACAATCATAAATGGCTTGTCAAATGGTACGCTGTTGGAAGATTGAGACATTACAGAAAAACCACCATCAGCACTTGTAGCTCTCCATGGTCCTCTCGCTTTAGCTAAAGCATGTGAAACAGTATCATTTATTGTAGTGTCACCTACAACACCTTGTCCTTGCATTTCAAATCTGTAATTTGCAGTAGTATCAAACTCAAAACCACCAACCCATGTATATAATCCAAGTGAATCCATCTTGACTTCTCCCACAGGAATAGTGTTATTTTTATAAACATACATTGATAAGCTTTTTGCTTTTTCTGTCGTGTCTGTTACCATAAACTCGTAATATCTTGTAAATGATGGATTTTGTCCAATTGATAATTGAAATTCAGGTCTTGGCATTCTTCTTACATTCATTACGAATGTTGTATCATTAACTCTTGTTTCTCCATTTACATTACCATCAGATACAGCAAGATTTATTTTTGAAGATTTAGTCCAAGAGTTATCCGGAATAAAAATTGCTTCAATTGTTTTTGGTGTACTTGTTACAACACTTCCTAAAGATATTACCTCTAGTTTTAAGGAATCTGCGGTAATTGAATAAGTCAGTGTATCATCATCAATATCATCAACTGTAAAAACTACTTTTAATGTGTCATTTTCCCACATATATAAAGAATCAGTAATGACATCTTCTAGTTTTTTTGTAGTAGAATCACCACTTAATTTGTCATATTTTACAATAGAAAACCTTGGTCTTTCATTTTTATCAACTCTGAGTATAAAAGGTTCTTCATCTTTTCGTCTATTCATATCTAAAACTTGAAGATCAATAGGATAAGAAGTGGTTTCACCATGATATGGAGTGTTCCATGTAATTTCACCTGTATTTTCATTTATCTCTGCAGCAACTGACCCTTCTTTCAAAACTTTACTACTTGATCTAGTTAAAGTAACAGGATCATAAAAATAATATTTCATAGTATCACTTAACAATGTATTAAAATCAGGATCTGTAACCTGAACAAAATATGAAAGCTTTTCTTCTTCTTTAACAGGAACTGTATCAATTTGAGTGATTGTAGGAGATGAATTTTCTCTCCAAAAAGGTAATGATGTTCTTATTGAATTTAATGTTGCGTCATGTACATCATTTACACCGTAACTCCTATTTCCAGCATTATCTATTGCTCTAACAGTAACATGATAATATGTTGAATCCTTAAGAGGTGCCGTACCAGAAAATGAAGTACCATTATTGGTTGTAAAAATCTTTGTATCTTGTTCATCAGGGACGGACAAAGTAATATCGCTAAATTCACCAACAGACCATTCATAATAATCCAGCCCAGTTTCACTTAATGATTTATTATCTTCAAAGCCAGTAATAGTAAAATCAATCGAATCATTTGATGTAAGTATCTTTCCATCAAATGCATTTTTTGGATCATCTACAAGTATGATACTTCCAGCTTCAAAACTTCCTTTTACTGGAGGAATGGTATCAACAACTAGTGTGTCCAAACTAGCATTTCCTGTTCTTGAATTACCAGCTTTATCAAAAATTGTTGCCAAAGTTATTAATTTTGAGCCTTGTATTAAATTTTCTGCTTTCCAAGGAGCGTTAAGAGTTGTACTAAATTTTCTCCTAACAGAATCTTTTTTCATAAAAACAGCTAAAGAGTCAATATAGTTACTTATTTTAATAGTAGAGTCAATCTGCAAATTATTACTACCAGGTATAGTCATAAACATCTTCACATTTCCACCACTTAGTGAAGGATCGGATGAATTCATGGGAACTTTAACTGCTAAAGTATCTTGCTCTTTATTAAAATATCCCCTTTTAGGGTTTTTTAAAGGCTGAGGTGCAATCGGAGTTATTCTACCAACTGTAAAAGGTACTGGGTCAGTATTATCAAATTGCATTATTTGGGAACCAATAGTAGATGACGTGATAAGCGCATTACCCGCATTATCATCACCATCAACTGTTACATTAGCAATTCCATCAATTTCATCAGGAGGGGTTAATTGATATATCCAGATATGATCATTGTTTGGATCAACTGTCATAGTTTGATTTGTAACGTCTCCATTAGTTGTTTCGGGTAGATCTATACTTATTGTAGGAGGAGTTGTTCCATTCATACCATCTGGATTACCATTTTCATCAGTAAATGTTGCATAAATTGTAAGCTCACCATCCTCAAATCTCATTAAAGAGTCTGGATTTTGAACAACATTTCCCGTATTTGCATTAGCATTTATTAAAGCAGGAACTGTGCTATATGACAATGTTGCTTTGGGTTTTTTTGTGTCTATATAAAAATCACTTGCAGCTGAAGCAGCTGTATTTCCAGCACTATCAATATGAACAATATAGAATGTATAGGCATTTGATTTTGTTGAAGCATCTAATCCAATGTTATCACTACTATCAGGAAGAGCATTTAAAGCATCTTGAGTTTGAACACCACCAGTTTTTGCATAAGTACCTATAATATCTAATTGATATTTAGACGGAGTACCAGTTGGAGCTTGTAAAGTATCTGTAACCAACTCAACTTGAACGTACTCAATACTATTTTGAGTTTGACCCAGTATATAATAATAAAGTCTTATTCCATTACCAGTTATTACATTTGATATATTTAAAGTTGGTGTATTATCATTTGTAATTTTATCAACACTTGATTCCTCAATAGAACCAAGTGTGCTAGATCCAAAATAATCTATAGAAGCAAGAGAAGGAGGATTTGTATCATAGGTAACGTTTAAAGAAGCTGCGCTTGAAGCATTTCCCGCACTATCAATAGCTGTAGCAGTAAAAGTGAATGTTCCATCACCTGCAGAATGAGCTGATTCTGCGCCAGGTAATTCATCATGATCTAAAAGACCATCTGCCGACTCCCAGTGTATATCTCTATTCGTATTTGAATCACCATTTGTAGCCATTCTAGATAATTTTGCTACACCATTTTCATAAATTGTAATGGAGTCTCCTTTTACAACATTTGAAACATAAAAGTCAGCATCAATATTATTTGTTAAGTTATCAGAATTTGAATACCCTGTATCACCCCAAGGTGTTAGTTCAAGTGTTGGGGTTGCTGGGGCAGTATTATCAATTGTAGCTTTAAAAATTGTCTGAGTTGATTCGTTTCCAACAGCATCTTTTACTGTTAAAATTTCTTTGGTTACTTCACCGACACCGGCAGTGATTGTAAGTTGTGTATTTGAATTAACCGCAAAAGACCCACCAAGACCACCTGCACCAACTGCGGTTTCTAAATCTTTGGAACCGATAGTAATCGAAGATGCATTTTTGCCCTGATCAATAAAACCACCTCCTGTTGCATGAACTTTAAATGTATCACCTGATTTTGCAATTGCTGTAGTTCCATGATTTGCACCGATTGCTACTTTATACAATTGATTTCCTTTTACGCTTTCAATACTAGTGATAATTGGAGGTGTATTATCAATAGTTAATAACTTAGCTGTATCTGTGCTTGGATTTCCTGCAGAATCAATTAAAACAACATTTCCATCTGTTACTTCAGTTGCTCCACCTGTAATGTTCAATACAGTAGCACTAACAACTTCAAAACTACCGCCTAAAACATCAACAAGATTTTGACCTCCAATAGTTACATCCTTAATTTTAGTAACGTTTGAAGTTCCAATAGTAAAACCAGTTCCTGTAATTTTTGCTATTCCACCTTGACGGATAATAATATCATTTGCACCAGCTTGAATAACACCGTTATCAGCACTATAAGCATCTGCACTTACAGAATTCACTACAGGTTTTGTATTATCAACATGAATTCTGACATCATCAGTACTAACATTTCCTGCAAAATCTGTTACTTTTATTTGACCATCAACATCATCTCCTGTGCTCGCAGTTATTATTAGTTCACTATTGGTGTGAGCATCCCAGTTGACACTAAAATCATCATTACCCCCGTTACCATCATTGGTAGCTTCTAAACTTCCAATTTCAACTTTCTTTAACTCATTTGTTCCTGTACTAAATCCTCCACCACCAATAGTTACAGTAGAACCATTTTTAATTGAACCTACTGATTTAGTAGCAACAGTTGGAACAGTATTATCTATATCTAAATTTGAAAAAGGTACACTTGCATTACCGGCTCTATCATAAACAATAATATTTCCATCAACAATATCACCTGTTCCACCAGTAATTGTAATAGCATTATCAGCACTAACATTAATTCCAAAAAAAGCTGAAGTATTTAAATTCCCTCCAACAGAGACTGTTACACCTGTAGCATCATTAGTCCCACCAATCGTCGAAAAGAAACCCCCACCACTAACTACAGTTGTTCCATTTTGCTTGACACTTGCTACAGATAATCCAGATATTGTGGGAGCAGTATTATCAACAGTCATTTTAATATTCGCATTATTTTGAGTACTTGCATTTCCTGCTGCATCAGTAATAATAATTTGTTGATCAGTAAATTCAGTTGCGCCTGCTGTAACTGTTAATTGACCATCAGTTTCAACTGTAAAATCTAAATTAATACCACTTGCGGTTTTTACTGAAGCAACCTTGCTGTCATCACCATAATTTCCAGTTAAAAATCCCGGAGCACCAGTTCCGGTTGTGCTAGTAGTAATTGTAGTAGTTTGATTTTGTCTTATGACTGGATTTGTTACAGTTAAATTTTGGGGTATGCTATTATCTAAATGAATTTGCCCAAGAGAAGCTGACTGATTTCCTGCAGCATCTGTTACAGTTAAAGCTCCATTGACATTATCATTAGTATTGAAAGTAATGGTAATTTGTGTCGCTGAATTAATTACTAGATTTGCATAATCATCAATATCAGTTCCATCAATTTTAACAACTGGATCCGCTGTTCCTCCTCCAGGCGTGTGACCATTGTTTACAAAACTACCAGGATCAGCTGCAGAAGTAGTTAAAATCAAAATATCACCATTTTTAAATATTCTAGCAGTTTGATCTTCATTTGCACCACCAGCAGCTAAAGTTATGTTGTTTGGAGCAGTATTATCAATTGTTACTTTTCTATTTGTGGCTGCACTTTGATTTCCAGAGGCATCATTAACTTTTACAACTCCATCAGCAATTTCTCCAGAGCCTGCAGTAACTGTTAATAAATCATCACTTGATGCTACCCATTGAAGACCAGCTGGAGTAGAACCACCAATTTCAACACCATCAGACACAGTACTTTCAGGAGCAGTAGGAGCACCTTCTGAAAACTTATCACCATTTATTTTGAATACATCACCCTGTTTAGCAATTACTTGAGATTGATTGTTGGCACCTGCTACATTAGTTAGTCCACTAACAACAGGAACTGTATTATCAATAGTTATTTTATAATTAGCATCATTAGCACTTTGATTTCCAACATAATCTGTTATTCTAACATTACAATCTGTACACTCCGCACCGCTACCAGCACCCGCATTAATTGTAAATTGAGTTGAATTAACATTATTAAAAGTACCAGAAAGATCACCTACTAAATTATCACTACCTAAATGAACAGCACCGCTTCCTTGCCCATTAGCAATTGTACCCCCATCTGTATTTGCAAAACCCGTTCCAGTAATTACTGATGATTCACCACTTTTGATGTACCTAGAGGCTACATTCGTTATGGTTGGTACTCTATTATCAATATCTAAAATTATATTGGAATTACTTGCATTTCCAGCTGCATCAGTCACAACAATAGCTGGATCTGAATTTTCAGCAGTATTTGTAGATCCAATAGTAATATCTAAATATTCATTATTATATGCAGCTATAGTAAAAAGATCTCCTGGCCCTGTTCCTCCAATAGTAACAGTAGGATTACCATTAACGGTAAAACCTGCATTCCCATTGATTCTCACGGTTTGTCCAGATCTTGCAATATTACCAGTAGCATTTGTTCCAGTTACTACAGGAGCAGTTCCATCAACTGCAAAATTTTGACCAGTTGTTAATTTATTTCCTGCACTATCGGTAAAAGCTAGAGCTGCTGCTGCAATATCTGCATTAGGACCTGTAATTGTAATCTGATTATCAGCATTTACATCCCAATAAGCAATAGCAAGTTCTGTAGCTCCAATTTCAACAGTCTTTAAACCAGTTTGAATTGAAGAGGGTGCAAATCCTGCTCCAGATACTATGGCTTGACCACCACCATTTACAACAGTAACATCAACACTTGTAAATGATGGATTTGTATCATCATGTCTATAATTTGATCCAGTAGAAGTGCTGCAATTACATTGATTGTCTCTGTATTTTACTTGACCAGAAAAACTACTTCCATTATTTACTGTTTGAACTGTGAGTTGAGCATCACTATTGTATGTAATATTACCATCTGCAGCTAAAACTGTGGTCCCAAGTGAGATTTCTTCTAAATCATTATCTCCTTTTCGGGCAGAGTTAAAACCTGAACCTGTAATAACAACATTTTGACCTCCAGTACCATAATTTGAATTTGTTGTGCTGTTTGTAATTCCATTTGATGAAATTGTTGGATTAACTACATCATAACTAATGTAACCTGCTCCACCAGCAGTAGCACTTTGAAAACTTCCTGGAGCTGAATTACTTGTATTGACACCAAAAGTGATTTGATGAGTAGCATCAGTATCACCACCCATTATCTCAGTTAAATATTCGTGACTTATCTCGATGTATTTAGTTGTTCCAGAGTTAGAAAATACATTTGCTACAGTCATTTCAGTTCCAAAATTGCTAAGGTCATCTGTTGCAAAAAACTTTCCCAAAGGTGCATTGGTACTTCCACCACCAATTGTTTTTTTTTGGTAAAAGATATAATAAGTACCTTGACCAGCATCTAATCCTGTAAAAGTAATTCTTAATGCTCTTTTTCCAGTAGTAGTAGCATATTGTAAATCATAATAATTATACCAATTATTTAAGGAAGGTCCGGAATAATTATCACTACAAGTAGCACCTTGACCATATTGAAGAGTACGAGTTGTTTGTATTAAACCTTGAATAGCTGAATATGCAATGGAATTTATAAAGAAAAATAAAAATAATGATTTGAATATAAATTTAATCATTTAGAATGTTATCCCAGTAGCTATAAAACTATCTACCCATGAAATATGAGTTCCAACTGTTGGAATTTCTTTGGGAATACTGTATGCAACAGTTCCTCTAATACCAATTCTAACATCAAGGACTCTACCAATTGCAAAACCAATACTTTGTGCGAATGTGTAAGCTGGAGAAGTATTTAATAATCCTACTCCCAACCTTAGATTTCCAGGTCCAGAAGTAAAAGTAGTTACGCCAAAAAAACCAATTCCATTTAATTTACCCTTTAATGGTAATTGATCTCTATTTTGATCATTTATGTTCAAATCTGTTTCGTCATAAGAGAAACCATAATTGACAAATTCAGCTCCAATTCTAAAACCAATAGGACCAATTGTAAAATAATTCGGTAAATCAATACTTATTCTTCCAGAAGGAGATCCGTTCCAATCAATTAGAGTGTTGTTGCGAAATACTGGAATTCCTCCACTAACCAATAAACTATACCCAGATCTAGTATCTCCCTCAAAATTATCCTCTAGTGTAATAGATTCAGATGAGGAAAATGACTCATCTATTGAAAAGTCATCAGAAAATTCATCATCAGAAAATTCATTATCAGAAAATTCATCATCAAATAATTCTTCTCCATCCAATGAAAATTCTTCATCTTCAAAATCTAATCCAAAATCATCATCAGAATCTAGGAAATCATCAAAACTTTCTTCTTGAGCAAACACATTATTTATGTTTAAAAAAATTATTAAAATTAAAATAATAAACTTCATTTCATTCACTCTTTATCTTATTAAATAAGAAAATGTAAACGCGCCCTCTAGCCAAGAAGCTTGAGCACCATATTCTTTTAAATTGTCAGGTGGTGATATTAAAAAATTTGCTCTAGAACTTATTTTAAAAACAATGTTATCTCCATAAGGAATGCCAAAAGACTGACCCACAGAAAAACCAGGAGAAGAACCTAATAAACCTCCTGAAATGGTAAAGTTAGAAGTTCCTGCTGGAATAGTTAAAACTCCCATAAAACCCAATCCACTGAACTTTCCACCAACTGGAAGATAATTTTTAAAACTATAGGTGATTATTTCGGCACCTAAACGAAAGGTAATCGAAGATAATCTTAGAGTA
>Ga0310343_10001564_pt1 | contig 11775 bp, 10 predicted proteins | sample HC15DNA2025_MG_FD_203519 | JGI IMG/M metagenome (GOLD analysis project Ga0310343, IMG submission 203519) | Marine microbial communities from station ALOHA, North Pacific Subtropical Gyre - HC15-DNA-20-25_MG | ecosystem: Environmental > Aquatic > Marine > Oceanic | place: Pacific Ocean: North...
TCCAATAACAAATTTAATTTCATCTTTTTTATCAATGTCCGTAATAATATTCCAATCATTTTTATGTTTCATATTACTTGTTGGACATTTAAAGTCAACAATCTTAACAACTTTTTTTGGAACTTTGTTCAAAGGTAATGAGCCACTTGTTTCAAGCATTACATTGTATTTGTTTTTTAAAAGTTCATTCATAAGACTAATGCAATCTTTTTGAAGTAGTGGTTCTCCTCCAGTAACCATAACAAGATTTGTTGGATATTGGTCTATGTGTTTTAATATTTGATTGATTGACATATCAGATCCATTATGAAATGCATACTCAGTATCGCAGTATGAACATCTTAAATTACAATATGTTAGCCGTATAAAAATACAGGGTAGGCCTGTATACGAAGATTCGCCTTGAATACTATAGAATATTTCATTTATTTTAAGCTTCATAATTAGTGTTAAATTAAATACTCAGCCATTTAAAAAAAATTATAATTACAATCTTTAAAAATATTCTAAATTATTATATGAACTCAGTAGCTAATATATATGTCTAAGTTTCCAAAATTATTTATCCCAGGTCCTACGCATGTTTCAGATGAAATATTAAAAGCCTTCAACACGCCTCAAATAGGTCATAGAACTCCTGAAATTTCAGAGTTGATTTCAGAAATTGTTCGTGGTGTTCAAGATTTGCTTTACACAAAAAATAACATTTATTTAGTTTCTCACCCTGCAACAGGTTTGTGGGAAATGGGAATTAGAAATTGTGTTAAAAAGAAAGTACTTCATTGTGTAAATGGGGCATTTAGTAAAAAATGGGTTAAAGTTTCAGAATGTGTAGGCGTTGAATATGATGTAATAGAGTATGAATGGGGAAAACCAGTTAAAGCAGAAGATATACAAAGTAAGCTAAATGAAGATCATTATGATGCTGTTGCCCTAGTGCATAATGAGACTTCCACTGGGGTGATGAGTGATTTAGAGAAAATTGGTGATATGATGAAAAATTTCCCCGATACATGCTTGCTTGTGGATGCTGTTAGCTCTATGGCTGGAGTTAAGATTGAGGTTGACTCATGTGGGATAGATTTTATTATGGCATCAACTCAAAAAGCTTGGGGACTTCCCGCTGGATTTTCAATTGCTAGTGTTTCAGATAAATTTATTGAAAAATCATCGGAGATTATAAATAAAGGCTACATTCTTGATATTTTTACTTACGAAAAATATTATTCCAAGAATCAAACTCCTTACACGCCTTCTATTCCTCATTTGTTTGGATTGCAAAAAGTTTTACACTTGATTAAAAAAGAGGGACTTGAAAATAGATGGAGAAGACATAAAGAAATGGCTACATTCACCAGAGAATGGGCTATTTCGAAAGGGCAATCACTTTATGCAGAAAAAGGTTTTGAGTCTGAAACTGTAACTTCAATAAGAAATGATATGAATTGGGATATTAATAAGCTCAATGATATGTTGCTATTAAAAGGATTTCGAATGGATAGAGGGTATGGATCTTTAAGAGGAAAAGTTTTTAGAATTTCACATATGGGTAACATACATATGGAAGATTTAGAAGAATATTTAGAAAAGTTTGAGGAATGTTTAAATGTTTAAAGTGTTGATAACTGACCCCATATCAGATAATGGTATGAATATTTTGAGAGATAATAATATCGAAATTTTTTATCATCCTGACTCTAAATTAGACGATTTAAAAGATATTATTAAAGCAGTTGACGGATGGATTATAAGAAGTGGAACTAAAATTAGTGATGACTTGATAAATTCTGCAGTCGAATTAAAGGTTATTGGTAGAGCTGGTGTTGGAGTTGACAATATAGATATTAATGCAGCTACTGATAGAGGTGTTGTAGTTATGAATGTTCCTGATGGTAATACAATTTCTGCTGCAGAGCATACTATGGCTTTAATATCTGCATTATCTCGAAATATTCAAATTGGACATTTGTCATTATTAAAAGGAGAGTGGAGAAGGTCTGAATTAGTCGGCAATGAATTAAAAGGTAAGGTACTAGGTGTTGTGGGTCTAGGTAAAATTGGAAGAGAAGTTATTAAAAGAGCACTAGGATATGAAATGAAGATTTTAGGATACGACCCTTATGTTAATAAGCAGCTGTTTGATTCTGATACCATAGAAGTTGTTGATTTTGATGAGTTAGTTAGAAGTAGTGATTACATAACTGTGCATGTTCCATTAGTTGATTCTACAAGAGGTCTCTTTAACTATGATACTTTAAAAAAAATGAAGTCTACTGCTAGAATTGTAAATGTAGCTCGAGGTGGAATTATTAATGAATCAGATTTAGCTAAAATTTTAAATGAAGATGAAATTATGGGTGCAGCTATTGATGTTTTTGAGAATGAGCCAATTTCTATTGATAATAGTCTTGTTTCAGCAAAGAATATATTGCTAACTCCTCATCTTGGAGCTTCCACTTTTGAAGCTAAAGAAGGCGTTTCCACTTCAGTATGTAGTCAAGTTTCTGATTTTTTGATTAATGATCAATTAGCAAATGCAGTTAATTTGCCATTGGCTGATATGAGTTTGTTGAAAACACTAGCTCCTTATTTAAGATTAGGTAATGTTATGGGAAGTTTTTTATCTCAGTTATCTGATTCTCCCATTCAGTCATTAGAGATTGAGAGTTTTGGTGCAATAAATGAGGTAAAACCTATAATGCTATCACTTTTAAAAGGTTTATTTGATAATGTTACTGATGTAAGAGTTAATTATGTTAATGTCTTAAGTATTGCAGAAGATCGAGGAATTTCAGTGAAATTCAGTTATAACTCTTCGTCAGTTTCATATTCAAATTTAGTAAAAGCAATAATGAAGACTGAAAATTTTGAGTATAGTATTGAGGCATGTGTGCTTGATAATAAAATAATAAAAATAACAAAGATCATGGGTTATCAGATTGATGTGACTCCAGTTGGTCAAATGCTGCTTATCCAAAATAATGATATTCCAGGGGTAGTAGGTAAGGTTGGTAGTGTATTGGGTGCTAATAATATAAATATAGCTGAGTTTATATTAAGCAGAAACTCATCAGGGAGTGAGGCATATTCAATTATAAAGATAGATGAATGCGTCTCATCAAAAATATTGAAAGAGTTATCGGTTTTAGATGAAATTATCGAAGTTAAGCAGATAATAATTAATGAATAATTTTAACACAATTCTAGGTAGCTGGACTCCAGTTATTGGAGTTGAAATTCATCTTCAGCTTCTAACTAAAACAAAAATGTTTAGCTCTTGTGCTTGGAATTATAATGAGTCTCCAAATACACTCACTTGCCCTGTTACTATGGCATATCCTGGTACGTTGCCCATTATAAATAAAGAGGCTGTGATTAAAGCAGTTATGGTAGGAAAAGCATTAAATTGTGAAATAAATAATTTTAGCGAATTTTCAAGAAAACACTATTTTTATCCTGATTTACCCAAAGGTTATCAAATTTCTCAGTATGATAAGCCTATATGCGGTAAAGGATTTTTGGAAGTAGATTTAGATAATTCTGTACACATAATTAACATTACAAGAGCTCACTTAGAAGAAGACTCTGGTAAAATGTTACATGGCACAGACAATATATCTTATATTGATTATAATAGAAGTGGAGCTCCATTGATTGAGATTGTTACTGAACCTGACTTTAGGAGTCCTGGTTTAGTTGTTGCATTTTTGAAAAAAATGAAGAATCAATTAGAATATATTGGCGTCTCAGATTGCGATATGGAAAAGGGTAATTTAAGAGTTGATCTAAATGTTTCAGTTATGAAAAAAAATAGCACAAATTTTGGCGTAAGAAGAGAAGTTAAAAATTTAAATTCTTTCAGGTCAGTCGATAGGGCCATTCGATATGAGGTTGAAGAGCAGGTAAAAATGCTAACAAATAATTTAGAAATTCAGCAATCAACTTTGATATGGGATGAAGGAAAAAATGAAACAAAAGTGATTCGTGTAAAAGAAGATGCAAATGATTATAGGTATTTTCCTGAGCCAGACTTGCCACCTCTTACATTATCAGATGATATGATTAAGAATATTTTAATTGATATGCCTGAATTACCTGATCAAAAAAGTAAAAGATTTAAAGACGAATACAATATTAATAATGAAGACCTAAAGTTTTTAATATCAACTAAGCAGATCTCAGAATATTTTGAAAAAGCAGCTAAAATTTTTGATAAATACTCTATGATAGTTAATTGGATACGAGTATACATTATGCAAATAGTAAATAGAGATAAAATTGAAATCGAAAATTTCTCCATAACTCCTGAACGATTAGTTGAAATTTTAGAGCTATTGTCTAAAGATATAATTACTAAAGAAAGTGCAAAAAAAGTATTTGATGAAATGATTGGTAATAATAAAATGGCAAGTAATATAGTTGAAGAACTTGGGCTCAATCTATCAAATGATGAAGATGAGCTGGAAGTAATAATTAAGAATGTGTTGTCTGATAATCCTGCTGAATTAGATAGGTTGAAAAATGGAGAAGATAAATTGATAAAGTTTTTTATGGGCCTTGTAATGCGAGAAACTAAGGGTAAGTATCCTCCTAAATCAATAATTGATATATTAAATAAAAGTATCTAGTTGTGATAGAAAAAATAGTAATCAAACTTAATAGTTATAAAAAAAGATATAAAAAAAAGTTTGATTCTTTATCCAATACTTCCTATGAAATAACTCATGATATTTTCGATAATAGTAAAAAACGAATAGAATCAGAGAAAATTAAAATTCAGCTAAAAAAGAAGTATTTTGATTTAGGACTTTATGTTGCCAAGCAAAATATGAAATATGGTTATTCAGATTTTACATTTGATAAGAATTTTAAATCCTTAAATGATTCCATTAAAAATAAAATTTTAGAATATCAAAAAACTAAAGATTCGGTTGATATATAAAACCTTTGCAATAATGTGTTTTGAATAGTTAATTTTGTCGAATATTTAAAAAATAGTGATTTAATGAAATTCATTTTTATAAACAATGACAATTCAGGCTTTACTGAGTATAACTTAAAGAAAATTTATATTGTCTTAATATCTATTTTGCTTGTTGCTCTTGTAACTGTTCCTTCAGCTTACTTTTTTCTAAAGTATGATGCTTTAGTTATTCAATCTAGTGAAGACCAATTAAATAATGATAAGACAATAAAAGAGATGAATGCAAAAGTGTTAGAGTATTCTGATAAAATTTTGCTAATTAAAGAAAAATTAGACACATTACATGCCAAAGATGACAACATAAGAAGCGCTATAGGTTTGCCAGAAATACCCAATGATATTAGAAAAATGGGTATTGGTGGATCTGATAATTTAGATGATGGAAGTTATAATATTGATAGCGACACTATAAACAATTTTATTTCAGTTGTAGATTCTATCTACAGAGTTCTCTATTTGCAAACATTAAGTTACGATAAGATTAATGACTATGTTGAGTTAAATATAGATAAAATAAATAGGATTCCATTTATATATCCCGTTGATGTTTCAGAGTGTAAATTTACTTCAGGGTTTGGCATGAGAAATCATCCAATAAGAAAAAGAAAAATTATGCATGAAGGTCACGATTTTGCTCCATTGGAAAATTATTGGAACACTAAAGTATATGCAACTGCAGATGGTATTGTAAAAAAAAGTGGTAGTCATCCAACATATGGTAATTATGTTGAAATTGATCACGGAGATGGAGTTGTTACAGCCTATGCTCATCTTAGAGTAATAGGTTGGAGAGTAAGTAAAAATAAAAAAGTTAAAAGGGGTCAGTTTTTAGGTTATATGGGAGATTCAGGCCTTTCAAAGGGCGTGCATTTGCACTATGAAATAAAAAAACATGGAAAAGCGGTAAATCCTTCAGAATATTATTTTAGTAATAATATATTTTAGAAAATTACATGAATGAAAATAAGTATTATATAGAAACTTATGGCTGTCAGATGAATGTGTATGATTCGGAGCTAGTGGCAAGTTTGCTCAAAAAAACTGGTTATTCTGAAACTAAGCAAATAGAGTCAGCAGATGTAATTTTTTTGAATACGTGTGCTATTAGGGAAAAAGCTGAAGAGACAGTTCACAATAGATTGGATAGCCTTCATTTTTTAAAAAAGAAAAATCCAAATCTTCTTTTAGGGGTTCTTGGATGTATGGCCAAAAATCTAAAAGATGGAATTTTGGAAAGCCGTCCATATGTAGATGTTGTATTGGGCCCTGATTCGTATAGAAAATTACCTGATATTTTAAACGATAGAAAAAGCTCGAATCACTTTGTGGATACTAGGTTATCAAAATTTGAAGTATATGATGATATGTTTCCTTCGAGGGCTGAAGGTATAAATGCTTGGATATCAATTATGAGAGGGTGTGATAAGTTCTGCACTTTTTGTATTGTTCCGTTTACTCGTGGAAGAGAAAGAAGTCGATCTATTGATGGTATCATAAAAGAGGCAGAGCATTCTGTAAAACAAGGCTTTGTAGAGGTTACTTTGCTTGGTCAAAATGTTAATTCTTACAGAACTCCAGAAGGTAGTTTTGCTGATTTGTTATCTGAGATTTCAAAGATTAAAGGTTTAAAAAGAATTCGATATACATCTCCTCATCCTCGTGATATGACTGATGATGTTTTGAAAGTAATGAGAGATAACTCTAATATATGTAATTACATTCACTTACCACTTCAAAGTGGCTCAGATAGAATCCTTAAAAGAATGAACAGAACATACAACAGATCTGAATTTTTAGCCTTGTGTGATAAAATTAGAACTTTTATGCCTGATTGCTCGCTATCTACGGATATAATTGTTGGCTTTCCTGGAGAGACTGAGTCTGAGTTTGAAGATACTTTAGACATTGTCAGGCAAGTTGAGTTTAATTCGTCATTTATGTTCAAATATTCCAGTCGGCCAGGTACTAAAGCCTCTCAATATTCTGATCAAATTCCCGAAAATATAAAGCAATATAGATTAGAAAAATTAATTAGTTTACAAAAAAAAGTTACTCACAATGTTAATAGTAGGCTTATAGGTAAGGACTTACAGGTCATAGTTGAAAAAGAAAGTAAAAAATCTAAGAAACAATGGGCTGGTAGAACAGATGGTAACACTTGGGTAATATTTGACAAAATGAATTTTAAATTAAAAGATACAGTTACATTAAGAATTAATGATGCGCAAGGTATTACTCTTTTTGGTGATCCTATTGTATCTTAATCGATAGGAGATTAAATGCAATTAGTTAAAAACTTACTTTTTATTCTTATACTGATAATCTCAGTCGTTTTTATAATTGATTTGATGGAAAAGAATAATGATAATTTTATTAAGGAAACATATTTAAAAACTTCAATTGCAAAAAAAGAATTACCCAATGGATACAATAGTGAATTTTTAAAATATAATAAGCCAATTGATCAGGTTCGAGTGAGGTTACCATTTACGGAAAGTAAAGATCCTGGATTAAAAATTTGGATCTTTTTTCTAGCGGTTTTAACAGTTGGCGTTTTCCTTGGGTTTCTCATAGGTTTAATTCATATAATTTCTCAAAAACGGGAAAATTTATCCTACAAAAGTAAATTACAAAAATTGCAATTAGAACTTGATACATTAAGAAATCAGAGTGTAGAAGACGATCTTATACTGAATGATGATTTAAATCAAGATAGTAAGTCGGATTTAATGCTTAAATAATGGAACTTGCTCTAATTATAGTAATTGTATGTATCATTGCAATTTACTTTTTCACAACTTATAAGCCCAAAAAGCAAGAAAATTTAAAAGATTTATATACTGAGGGACTAGATTTGATGGTCGATGGGTATCGTCAAGGAGCCTATGAAAATTTCAAAAAAATAATCGCCTCTGAAACAGATAATGTTAAAGCATATCTTAAATTAGGTCAAGTTATTAGGGAAGGTGGAAATCCTGAAAATGCCTTAAAAGTCCATATGTCTCTGAATTTTAGAAAAAATTTATCATACTATGAGAGAGTTGAGCTTTATAAAAATCTTGCATTAGATTATTACAAATTGAATGATTTAAATCAAGCGATTGATCAATGTAAAAGAATTCTTAAAATTAATTCTAAAAATGATTGGGCTTTGAGTAAGCTTGTATTTTTTTATCAATCAAATGGTGATTGGCTGAATTCAAAAAAATATTTAGAGCTTAGGTTGCAGTATTCAGGTTCTAAAGATTCTCACAAATTATCATTATACAAAATTCAAGAGGGCAGAGCTTTTCTCCAACAGGATAATTTTCAGGCAGCTAGAGATTGTTTTGAAAATGCATTAAATATCAATAATGATTGTATTATCGCTCATTATTTTATTGGCGATTCATTTAGTCAGGAGAGTGACATGGCTTATAATAATGCTCAAAAAAATAAAACTAATAGCAATGAAATTGAATATGAATCTTTAATAACAGATGCTAAAGATTTGCTGTCTAAAGCTATAGATAATTGGGTTGTTTATGCAAAACTAAAGCCAGAGTCATCTTGGATGGTTATTCATCTACTTAGGGATGCCTTATTTGCTTTAGATAGGTACAATGAAATAGAATTAATACTCAAAGATATATTAACGAATGATTCTGATAATGTTGATATAATTGCAGCTTTGGCAGATTTTTATGATCATATGGGAGATTCAAAAAGTGCATTGAGAATTATTGACGATGGTTTAATGAAAGATGATTCTTCTCTATTAGTAAGACTAATTAAATTAAAATTGCTATTTTCGGAATCAGCTAAGGATTCAAATAGTCAAAAAATTAAATCAGAATTAGATATGTTAATAAAAGATATCGTTAAAGATAGTGATTATCAAGTCTATAAAAACACATCAACGGATCCAGATGCTTTATGGCTTTACTCTTTTGATTCTAAAAATAAAAATTGATGAAGTATTTTATTTTTATACTGTGCTTATCGAGTTTGATTTTTGTTGATGATTTAAAGGAATTAAAAAATTACATCAGTAAGGTTGAGTCTGGTGATATGGATGTTCCTTATGATCTTATTTATAGCTATGATAAAATTATACCAGACAACCCGGTTTATCTATATTTAAGAGGCCTTATTGAAGTTGATGGAAGTAAATCGATAGAGTATTACAAAAAATTGTATAATCTTAATCCAAGGCATGAGTTTGCTGATGATGCTGCAATGAAAATAGGAGAATATTACTACTCTATTGGTTACTATATTCAAGCTTCAGAATGGTTGAAAAAAATGCCTGTTTATTATCCTCGCTCAAATCGTTCAACAGATGCGGTTGATTTATTTATAAAGTCTCTTATTATTTCTGGAAAACAAGATACGGCGATGTTTTATTTAAAGATTATAAAAAATCAAATGCCAAATGTTAACATTGATGAGAAATATACCGATATGCTTAAAAATTCATCATTTAAAGAAACTCCTGAAAATATCCCTGAGGTTTTAGGGCAATATTACTTTTTACAAATAGGTGTATACTCAGATTACAATAACGCTCGTAAAGTTAGAGATATTTTAAATCTAAAAGGATTTAATTCTCAGGTAGAACATAAAAAAGTAGGCAGAAAAAGAATGTATATTGTTAATGAAGGACGCTATATGAGTGAAAGACTTGCTAATAAAGCTTCAAAAAAAATAAAAAGAGTTTTAAAATACGATTCAATTGTGAAAAAAAATAATTAACGGAAGCGGATGTTGTCCCGGTGGGCACCTCGGCCTTCAAAGCCGCTGAGGTCTAGAAATAGGCCTGGTGGGTTCGACTCCCACACGTTTCCGCCATTTCTTATCAAAATATATTTTATTTTTTTGTAAAGCATTTTTCAAAACGATAAATTTATTATTTGAAGTAAAAAATGAGTTTAAAAATATGTTTGAAGATATTCAGAATAAATTTAGTAGAATAATTAAAAATATCCGTGGTCAAGGTAAGATTACTGAAAATAATATATCAGAATCTGTAAGAGAGATTAGGCGCGCATTATTAGAAGCAGATGTTAATTTAAAAGTTGTAAAAGCTTTTACACAAAGAGTTATTGACAAAGCTACTGGAGATGTGGTTTTTGATTCTATAAAGCCAGGTCAGCAATTTGTAAAATTGATTATGGATGAACTAATTTCTACGCTTGGTAAAGATAAGAAAGAAATTAAAATTGTAACTCCGACAACAATTATTTTACTTGCAGGATTACAAGGTGCAGGGAAAACAACAACCTGCGCGAAGCTTGCAAATCTATTGAGAACTAAGTATAAAAAAAATCCGTGCATAATTGCAGCTGATTTGCAAAGACCAGCTGCAATTGATCAGCTAATAAGTCTTGGAAAAACAAATAACATACCTATTTATTATGACAGAAATGGGTCTGCTCTTGATTCTGTAAAATATGGATTAAAAGAGCACAAAATGCTTAAAAATGATGTGGCTATCATTGATACGGCAGGAAGATTGCATATTGATCAAGAATCAATGTCTGAACTTAAAGATATAGTCGATTTTAGTAAACCAGATAATATTTTTTATGTTGCAGATTCGATGACCGGTCAAGACGCTGTTAATTCGTCAAGTTCTTTCAGTGATATAGTTGATATAACAGGTGTAGTATTGACAAAATTAGACGGAGATTCTAGAGGCGGAGCTGCAATTTCTATAGCAGAAACAATAAAAAAACCTATCATGTTTTCTGGAGTGGGAGAAAAAGTTTCAGATTTCGAGGAATTTGATCCAGAGCGAATAGCTAAGAGAATTTTAGGAATGGGTGATGTGATAGGTTTGGTAGAAAGAGCAAAAAATGCTTTTGATAGTAAAGAATCTAAAAAATTAGAACAACGCATCAAAGAAAACAAGTTTGATTTTAATGACTTTAAATCACAACTGATACAAATGAAAAAAATGGGCTCAATGAAAGATGTAATTAGTATGATGCCAGGTATTGGCAACAAGTTAAAGGGGCTAGAAATGGATGATCGCAAGTTGAAATGGGTAGAAGCGATAATAAATTCAATGACACCTTATGAAAGAGAAAATCCAGAAATAATAGATGGTTCTCGTCGGAAAAGAATTGCAAATGGAGCTGGGAGAACAATGCAAGAAGTAAATCAATTGCTTAAACAGTTTGGTATGATGAAAAATATGATGAAAAAAATGAACAAAAGTTCTAAGTTTAGGTTCCCAATTTAATGAACATTAAGGAGGATGAATAATTGGTTAAATTAAGATTAAAAAGAATAGGTAGAAGAAAGAGTCCGTTTTATAGGCTGGTTGCCATCGATTCCAGGAAAAGAAGAGATGGACGAGAAATAGAGAGATTGGGCTGGTACAATCCACAAAAACCAGGTTTTCAAGCTGAGGTTAATGAAGAACGTGTTAGATATTGGCTTGGAGAAGGTGCTGTTCCAAGTGCAACAGTTCATAATTTGCTGACTAAAAAAGGTATAAACTTTAAAATTCATTTAGAAAGTATTGGTAAATCTAATGAAGAAATTAGTACAATGATGGAAGAATGGTATTCTAAGCAAAAGCAAAAGTTAGAAAACGCAGAATTAAGAAAATTAGAAAAGAAAGCTGCAAAAAAAGAAGCTAGTAAGCCTCAAATAGAAGCTTCAGCAGAGGAAGCTCCAGCAGAGGAAGCTCCAGCAGAGGAAGCTCCAGCAGAGGAAGCTCCAGCGGAGGAAGCTCCAGCGGAGGAAGCTCCAGCAGAGGAAGCTCCAGCGGAGGAAGCTCCAGCGGAGGAAGCTCCAGCTGA
>Ga0310343_10001565_pt1 | contig 11773 bp, 9 predicted proteins | sample HC15DNA2025_MG_FD_203519 | JGI IMG/M metagenome (GOLD analysis project Ga0310343, IMG submission 203519) | Marine microbial communities from station ALOHA, North Pacific Subtropical Gyre - HC15-DNA-20-25_MG | ecosystem: Environmental > Aquatic > Marine > Oceanic | place: Pacific Ocean: North...
AATATCGATTGGAAAAATATCTGCCTCAAACACTGCTGGAAATTTAGGGACTTTAAGTTTTGAGCCTGACACTGGTGTCATAGCATTAAATGGACCAAGTAAAGCAACAATAAGATCTCAGTTTGCTAAAGATAGTGCTGGCTGTATAGCTTATGATTCAGCTGACGGACAGTTTTCAATAGCTGTTGGCACAGTCACAGCAAATAGATTTAAAACACCTGTGGCATTACTAATAAAAGATTCGGCCGGATCAGTACTCAAGACGATATTTTCACCGGGTTCTTAATCATGACAGCTCGCAGACCACTATACTATGATGCTGGACATCTTAGAGAAATGTCTGACTCAGATATTACTAAAATTCAAAAAAAATGTGTATATTTGTACGGACAAAGCCCGTCTGTAACACTTGAAATTGATAGTAGTGCTGGAAATTTAAACAGTATGATTGATACCCGTAAAACAGCAGGTACTTTTGCTACAAGTTTTGGCGACGGAGATGGGATACATGGAGATGCTGGAGATTTTGTTTCAGAAACATCTACTGCAGAACCGGGCCAGCAAGACACTACATATGATCAATTAAAACAAGTCATTAACACCGATAATCCTCCAGCAGACGATGTTAATAATAAAGCATTTCCAGTGTACTATGACGGCACAGATATTCGAGCAATGGATTCTGCAGATCTTTTTGATACTTTTATTTCTCCGGCAATAAATCTATTAGTTGCAGATAGCGATATGGATGGAACTTTTAGAATACACACTGCAACGAGTTTAGCTGATCATACATTAATTAGTAATAAACCGGTGTTTACTGATACAAGAGCAAACACATCACTTTATTCTGGAAGTGGTATTCCTGAAACATTAGACCAACCTTTTGATGTAACTACATTTTATTTACACAGAACAAATCAAGGTGCTGCATTTGGCGATACTGATTATAAATTACCGTTTTTAATTGACACAGATAATAATTTAAAAAGAACTACTAACTCTGATTTTACTTTAGTGTTACAAAAAATGATGAATCATTATACATCTTCAGTTTCTGGTTCAACAATAAGATATCAGATAGGTGGAAGCGGTACCACGAAAGGTAGCGTCATAACTGATACAAGACTTGATGGTGCTGGTAGTTATAATACATTAATCGTAGGTACAGCTGGATCAGCTGCAACTGTGTATCGATCTCAAGAATTTCCAAATGGTACTGAACAGGTTATAAATAGTTATACTTTAAAAATTAGGAGAGAATAATGAAAGGTCATACCTTCATAAAAGCTCATTTTTGTAATGATGAAAGAACTTTAGTTGAAACGCTATGGGAAAAAGACAGTAAAAATGTTGTTCAATATATTGAAGCAAATGATAATAGTAAAGCATGGAAAACTTTATTAACTCACACAGATATTGATGCTTTACATGAAGCTACATACAAACATATAAAAGAACAAAATGTAGCATTAGAAGATACGATAGTTAAAATTGCTAAAGACCGTGGTATGATTTATGATGTATCTACTTTAAACAGTAACACTTGTAAACTAATAGTCAAATTAATTTTTGATGAGTTTGATAAAGAAAAAGATAAAGAGAAACTTTTTACATTAAAGCTTCAACTATTTGAAATAGATAAAATAAAAAATTCAAAAAACAAAACATTAAAATCAAAACTTAGAAAATCTACTAATGTAATAGATGCATTAAAAATAGCTATTCAGATTGTAGAAAAGTAAAAGTCTTATCAAAATTTTTATTTACTTGGTGTATTAAATGAGCTCCAGCCGTAAATTCTGTTATTAAATCATCGAGTATATAATTCCATTGAATTCCTATATTATTAAATTTAATATTGTACTTTTCTAATATGAAAGAAAAATAAATTTCATTATTTCTTATCCATCCTTTTGAATACTCATCTGGATAAACTGTATCGTTTTTTGCTCTTAGTAAAATTTTATCGATATCTTTAATTCTTTTACTAAATTGTAATAAGTTAGCCGCGTTTTTATTTCCACAAAGCACTGCAGTATTACATATATTGTCATTACCACTTATATCTTTTAAAAGTAACATAGCTTTTTTAGCAGCTACTTTTGAATATCTATTCATTGGACTTATTATCTTATTCTCATAAAAGTGACGACTTAACCAATTTTTTTGTAGTGCATCATTTCTATTTTCATTTATGTTGTAATCATACACGCAAGGATAATTAAAATCAAAATTTTCAAATATGTTTTTTTTAGTTATTGGTATAATGTCTAGATCAAAATACACAACTTGATCGTATTCTTTTGTTAACTTTTCAAATTTTAATATTTTATCAAACTGCACATTAACATAATCTTCAGATTTTGATTTAAAAAGAAAATACTGTGCACCGCAATATTCTGCGTATTCTTTTTGTCTTTTTATCAATATGTCTTTAAACTTATATAAAGACTTTTTTTTCCAATCTGGTACAGAGTCATGGTGTTGAGTTAAATCTGACCAAATGCTAAATATTATTCTTTTCACACCACTTCCTTACGTAATCAAAATCTTTATTAATACAATGAACAAGCTTAGTATTTTTTGGTATGTAATTCCATCTGTACATAAAGTGGTGCCAACCTGTGTCTAACAATTGTTGATACTCTTTTATTCTGTATGCAAATAATGTTTCATTATCGTAACCAAACAAGTTACGAATATCTTCTGGCCAAAAATCATCTGTAGTTAATGTCTTCATTTTTTTTAATGTTTTTTTAAATTGTTTAAAATAATTTAATTCTTTTAAAGAAGTTTTACTTGCTCCTATGATTCCAGTATTAAATACTTCTTTTCCATAACCTAATAAAGCATAAGCATTCCAATATTTAGCTAAAGGCGATCTTACATTATGTTTACTTCTATTGTAGTCTTTAGTACTCCATTCTTCAGACATTACTGCTATTCTTTTTGTCAAGTCCCACTCATCAAAAAAATTTTTAGTTGTTACAGGAATAACATCCATATCTAAGTAGAGTATTTCATCATAATCAAGTTGATAAAGGAGATGCATCTTATAAAAATTTATAATGTTATATTCTGAAATTTCTGGTCCGAACTTCTTGCTAAACTTTATAAACTTATCATCATAAGTAAAATGTGCATAATCTGCTTGACATAATTTAGCATACTCCTGTTGCTTATCGAGTAGCCAATTTAAATTATTATTAAACTTTTCTTTATTTTTAAAATGAGATACTGGATTTTGTATATCAATATAAAGACTACAAATTACTCTAGACAATGCCTATCACCATATATCTTTCATAATTATCAAACATCATTTTACCTGAATATAACACTTGAGATAATTTAGATTTTTTAACTAGTTCGTCTGCAGAATTGACACAATTGACATGTTCTTCTAAGTGAAACATATTATTACTTTGTATCGCGAATACACAAGTTTCGTTATATGATTTATTTTTGATAAGCTCTGGTAAATCAGGCATATGCTCAGAAGAAGTATTAATAACTAAATCTATGTTTTTAAAATCTCCTGAAACTTGTGAAACATCGGCATATAAAGACTTAACGTAATTATGCATAAAGTAAAATTCAGAAAATCTATTACAGGTTCTTGTCGCTGTTCTATCAAAATCGATGTTAAGTAAACTTTTTATTTTATAATTTTTATCTAAATAGTCAATAATTGGATAGCCAAACCACCCACCATATAAATGAATATTTTCAAAATCTCTAGGTACTTCAATTAGTTTACGTATTAACCATTTTTTGCACCAAAGTTGTTTTGGCGACACGCTTTGTATGTATTTTTTTATCTTATCCGGATATCTCCTATAAAACCAACCAAGGCACTCACTATATCTTTCGTCCATTAATCTCTCCAATATTTTTCAAAACCGATATACGCATCATCATCTAGAGCATATTGTCCAGTCTCTTTATTTATTTTTCTTCTCCACCCATTAAATATACATACAGGGTAAGAATAATCTTTAAATCTAGGTTCATCAGAAGATCCAGCTCTATGATAATTAGTTTCGTTTATGCCATACAATCTTGAATATACTTCACCTCGAGATAAAAAGTGCAGTTTGTCTTGTTGATGAAAATAAAGATATGAATCTATTCCATTATATTTAAGCATTAAATAATCAGATTCATCATAAAACTCTTTCCACACATTTGTTAAATCACCTTTCCATATAAGTATAGAAGAATTTAAGTCCATGTTATACCCAGGCGGAGTAGGTTTAGCATCTCTTACGTGAGGTTTCCACCAAGCTTTGATTGCACATATTTTATCGTTATGACAATAATTTTTAAAATGTGTTATATCATTTTGAATAACTATGTCTAAGTCTAAAAACATAGAAGGTTTTTCTGTAATATTTTCAAATAAAGTAAGTTTCCACCACCAGTTTTCTAAGTCATGATCTAAGTTAAGTGGTCTTATTTCTATATCGTTATTGATTTGAGATTTATTTTCGGTGTAACAAATAAAATTAAAATCATCTTTATAATTTTTTTGTACCATTTTATAAAGACGATTAACATGTTCATGATTAAATTTGTCGCCCCATTTCAAGCATATTATTTCCATCATCTCTCCATTTAGGCATTTTTACGTCACCAGCACAGTGACATTTTTTTTTCGTAATACATTTTTTCACTTCATTGAATAAAGTAAAACCAGTTTTTATATTACCAAGTTTTTCATTTTTACAAACGCGGCCTCTTGCGACATCACCGTTTTCATATATTACTATACCTTGCATTCCTGCTGTGCAGTAAAATCCCTCATAAGACATTCCGTTATCACTTATTAGTTCTTCTACTGATGTAAACCAATGCTCAGTTCCATCAAACTCAACGGCACTCATGACTTTTTGATTACTTCTACTAGTATTCTGATAACCTGAGCTTGCAGTTAAGAACTCCAACTCTTCATTAGTATATCCTTCAACAAATTCATTATTAGCTCTACATCCTTTTATTAAAACAAATATATTCTTTTTATTAAAGAAATCTATAAGTTTTTTTGAGTAATCCATTCTACCCGGTAACATTACAAAATTAGCTACAGCCTCTATATTATTAGAATTTAATAAAGATAACTTTTCTCTAAACATATCTAGTTTATTATCATTATCGACATACTCTAAATGAAGTGACCCATTTACTTTTACTTTGCTAAATTTCTCTGTACTTTTTATAAACTTCTCCCACCACTTTGGTAAATGTGATAAGTTACTAACTAAATTAGTAGCCATACGGTTTTCTTCGGTTACATAAGATTGTATTTCATCAAGTATTGTTAAATAGTGAGGATTAAATGTTACCTCACCTCCCATCATACCCCAATTTATTATCTTAAAATTATTTTTATAAAATTCATTTATAATTTTATCAACTGCAATAAGATATTGGTCTTCAGTTAAAAAATCTTTTTTATTTGTATGTGCGTGTGGCCAACAATAAGAACATGCATAATTACAATATCTATTAAGCACCCATGCACAGTTTGCAACAGGTTTATTTTTAAAGGAAATTGAATGAACTTCTTTTATATTTTCATTTAATAATGTTTGCATATTCTTATTTATAAACGTCACTTTGTATAAATAGCTTTAAAGGCAGGGGCGTTAGCGTCCGACAAAGAAATCAACTGGAGTATTTCATGGCCACATTTCAAGAATTTACAATCGACCAAGGTTCTGACGCAACAATAGAACTTCACTTAGTAGATAAAAATGGTGCAGCTAAAAGTTTAGTTGGCCATACAGTAACAGCAAAATTAAAGAAAAATTACAATGACAGTTCCGGAGAAGCAACTGCATTCAATCCTGTAATTACAAACGGAACAGGCGGCATTGTAACATTATCACTTACTAATTCACAAACAGATGCATTGAAAGCTGGAAGACACGTGTATGATGTTGAGTTATCACACGTAGATAGTAGCAGTGGTAATACTCTTATTGAAAGAATTCTCGAAGGCAGAATACAAATAACTCCATCAGTTACTAAGTGAGGTAATATACAGTGGCAATTAAAGTTACAGTAGGTCAAACAACCTTCATAAAAAAGATCGTAATCGGAACACCGGTATCAACTGCAAGAGAATCTTTGTCTCTTGATGAGTTTAGTGATTTTGATGTAGGTACTAAATCAAACGGACAAATACTCGTATATGATTCTGCAGAAGGTGCATTTAAAAATTATACACTTGCCACTGGTAATGGAGTAGAAAAACTACTTAATACATCAACTGATAGATTACAAATACAATTAGATTCTGAGTCGTCACCTATACTTTCAGGCTTAACACTAAAAGGTCATTTACTACCAGGCCAAGATAGTTCTTTTGATTTAGGTGATAGTGCAGTAAAATTTAGAGATTTATATTTAAGTGGTTCAACTATACATTTAGGTGGATTAAAACTTAAAGATTCATCTGGTGGATTTTCTGTAAAAGATAGCGCAGGTTCTTCTGTTAATTTTGATTTAGCCGGATCACGAGCTCAAATAAGAAGTTTCTTTTCTGGCCAAGGTGATTTAACTTATGACTCTGCAACTGGTGTGTTTCAATTTGATGTTGAAGATGTTTATACAAAAGCAAACTTTGATTCCGATTTTAATTTAGCTTTAGATAGTGCAGCTTTAGAAGGAGCTGGTTTAAAATACACTAACGCAACAAACACACTTGCAATCGATTCTTCTGAATTATATTCACTTTTTAAACATGATGATTTTGATGATTTCGTAGCCGATGAGCATGTAGCACATAGCGGAGTAACAATAACAGCTGGTGCTGGATTAACCGGCGGTGGAACAATAGCTTCTTCAAGAACAATAGATGTGGTTGGTGGCAAAGGCATAATTGCAAATGCTAATGACATTCAAGTTGATTCTGCTAATATTAGAGGAATGTTCATTGCTAATAAAGGTCTTTCATATGATTCGGAAACAGGAACATTCAATATTGATTCTGATAACATTAGAGGAATGTTTATTGGCAATAAAGGATTTACATACGATTCAGAATTAGGTACATTTGACATTGACTCTGCTAATGTAAGAGGAATGTTTTCTGGTGGTGCAGGTATAGCAGACAGCGTTAATGTTAATGGTGTAGTTAGAATTGATTCTTCTGAGTTGTATTCACTTTTTAAACATAATGATTTTTCTGATCATGTTCCTGATGAACACGTACCACACGGCCAAGTTTCTATTACTGCTGGAAAAGGTTTAACTGGTGGAGGCACCATTGCTAGTACGCGCACTATTGATGTTGATTCAGCTAATTTAGTAACAATGTCTCGTAATGCATTAAGTGGTACTAATGGTATTTCATATACGGCTGGAACCGGTGTCATACGTGCACCACAACCTTTAGATTCTGCAGCGACTCCAGTATTTACAACTGTCAGTGCAAACATCAATGCAGACAGTGGTCATATCACTACGTTATCTGCAGAGACAATACAAAGAACATCGGTAGTCACTGCCGCAACTTATGGCTCGGCTACAAAGATTCCAGTATTAATTGTAGATTCATCAGGGTTTATTGACAGCGCATCTACTGTAGATGTTGCAGGTGTTTCAAGTACTTCATTTGATTCACAAGATGGAATACTAACTATTAATACTGCAGATGGTCAGGCATTTACAACAATCATTGCTGATTCTAATTTTACAAATTACCGAGCGAGATTAGCGTTATCAGGTGGAACTGGTATTACTTATAATTCTGCTACTGGAGCCATTGTAACAAATGATGGAGAAATAGTACACGATAATTTATCAGGATTTGTAGCTAATGAACACATTGATCACACTGCAGTTTCAATAACAGCTGGAACTGGTTTAAAGGGTGGAGGTACAATAGCGTCTACAAGAGATTTAGCTATTGATTCTGCCGAACTATATTCTCTATATAAACACGATGATTTTGGTGACTTTGTCGCTGATGAACACGTCGCTCATAGTGGAGTAACAATAACTGCAGGTGTTGGATTAAAAGGTGGTGGTACGATAGAATCTACTCGTGATTTAGCGATTGACTCAGCTGAACTTTTAACATATTACGAGCCAATATTAAGACATGACAATTTATCAGGTTTTGTTGCTAATGAACATATAGATCATAGTGGAGTAACAATAACTGCAGGAGTTGGTTTAAAGGGTGGAGGTACAATTGTATCTACCAGAGATTTAGCAATTGACTCAAGTGAACTTTTAACATACTACGAACCAATATTAAGACATGATAACTTATCAGGATTTGTAGCTGATGAACATGTAGCGCATGGTGGAGTTTCTATAATTGCTGGTAAAGGATTATCAGGTGGCGGTACAATAGCCTCAAGTAGAACTATTGATGTTGACTCTGCAAACTTAGTAACTCTGGCTCGTAATGCATTAAGTGGTACTAATGGTATTTCATATACGTCTGGAACTGGTGTTATCAGAGCTGCACAGCCTCTTGATTCAAGTGCAAATCCTACATTCAATCAATTAAGAGGTCCTTCTGTATTCGTTATAGATCCAGCTGCAATTGGTGATGCAACTGGTACTGTAAGAATTCTTGGTGATTTAACGGTTGATGGCGTAACTACAACAATAAATTCTACAACAGTTTCATTAAATGATAAGAATATCGTAATAGCAGACAGCGCTGCTGATAGTTCCGCACTTAGTAGTGGAGGTATTACTTGGGGTGGAAGCAATATTGTTTTTAGACCTTCATTTGTATATAATCACGGTACAGCTGCTTTTGATGTAAACAGAAATATAACTTCTACTGGTCAAGTGGCTGGAGCAACATTAAGTGGAACACTTGCCACTGCAGCACAACCTAATGTAACATCACTTGGAACTTTAACTGACCTAACTGTTGATTCAGCACGTATAACTACACTTTCAATTCCTCAAAGTGGTCAAGTTCAAGTTAATGCTGATCAAACTACAATAGGTGGAAACGGCGCTAACATATTATCGAATGCTGCATTATATATCAGAGACGACAACGATGCAAAACTAGGTTTTGATGCAAATGAAATTACTGCAAGCGGTAGTTTATTTTTAAATGCTGGATCTAGTAATGCTGATATTCATCTTCAAAGTTTAGGTGAATCAATGCTTGTTGCCAATGGTAATGGTGGAGTTCAAATCTATTATAATAATGCTCAAAAGTTTGTAACCACAGATTCCGGTGTCAATATTACTGGTGACATTCGACTCGGCAATGTAGATTTTACTAACAATGGAATTATTGATTCCGCAAGATTACCTCTTGGAACATTTGCAGCTGGTGGTGGCGGTGGTGGAACTGGTAATTTAGATTCCGCACTTGCAATAGATTTACTTACAAAGAATGTTATAAGATTTGGTACTGATGTACAACTTGATTCAGCCGGTGGTATATTGTTTGATGTATCAGATAAAGCACTTGAATTCGGTGACAACTATAAAGCTGTCTTTGGTGATGGCGGTGATTTAGAAATAAGTCATAATGGAAGCCACTCATTAATCCAAGATGCAGGAACCGGTCAATTGCGTATTGCCGGTAGTATAGTTAATATAAGAAATGCTGCCAATAATGATAACATGATAAGAGCTGTTGACGGTGCAGCCGTTACACTTTCTCATAATGGAGATGAAAAACTTGAAACCACAGCTTATGGTGCTACAGTTACTGGCACGATAAATGCTGATTCTGCAACTATTAGCGGTCCTCTAACTGCAGATTCTTCTACACTTGGTACTATTTCTTTATTTCTTGATGGTGGTCAAGCTACTATACAAAAAGATGGTGCTTTAAATATCAAAGGTAACTGGATTAGGTTTCAAAAACCAAATACTACTACTGATATGATTATTGCCAAACCTGATGGTGAGGTTGAACTTTATCACAATGGTAGTCAAAAGTTAGAAACCGCATCAGACGGTGTAGATATCACAGGCAATCTCGATGTAACTACATCTGATAGTTCTAAAGGAATACTTGTTACAGGTCCAAATCTTGGTATTACAACAGCCGACTCATCGCGAATGTTGGCATTACATGTAAATAATTCAAACGGTAGTCAACTTAGATTTACTGAAATACGTGACGGTGCAGGAGCAACATGGACAACCGCACAAACAAGAATCCAAAAAATAATCGATACCACTAAGATGGGTTACATACAGTTCAATGGAGCTGATAATAATTACGGTATGGAGCTTGGTACTCAAGCTGATGAAAAATTTCTCAGAATGGTTCGTAATGGTGCCGTTGAAGTATATCATGACAATAATAAAAAACTTGAAACTGCAGAAGGTGGTGTCACTGTTACTGGAACAATGAATGCTGATTCTGCTACATTTGCTGAAAATATAAGAGCCGATGGTGGTAACCTTATTATGGGCGATGAGGCTTTTGCAGCTGGTAGTAATTATGTTGGAATGAAAACTTCTAACATGACTTCCAACAACGATTACATGATCATATCGGGTACGAGTGACGGCAATACTTATATTTCTGCAAAGACAGGATCCACTGCACGCTTAAGATCTGGTGGAAATGGTGCTGCTCATGAATTTGTGGTAGGTTCAACAGGTGCACAGTTTGTTGGAGATGCTCTCTTCGACTCGGCTGGTGCTATAATGTTTGATAATTCAGATAAAGCACTCGAAGTTAATTCAGGTTTATACGCTATTAACTTAGTTGATGATGCTAGAATAAAATTTGGAACTGATAATGATCTAAACATATATCATTCAGGTGGAAACAGTGTTATTAGAGAAAATAATGGTAATCGTATTTACATACAGACAAACAATACTACTGATGGTGTATTAATTACTAAAAATGCCGCGGCCGAAAATATGGCTAAATTTATAGCCGATGGCGCAGTAGAACTTTATCATAATGGAAATAAGAAATTTGAAACTACCTCTACTGGTGCAACTGTAACTGGATTATTATCTGCAACTACAAAATCATTTGACATTGAACATCCAACTAAAGAAGGTATGAGATTAAGATATGGTTCTCTCGAAGGTCCTGAAAACGGCGTGTATGTTCGTGGTAGAGCAACGTCAAGTATCATAGAACTACCTGAATATTGGACTGGATTAGTTGATGAAGATACTATTACAGTTGAATTGACACCGATTGGAAAACATCAAAAACTCTATGTTAAAGATATCGCAGATAATAAGATCATAATAGGTAACGATAATTTAATCGATAAGAAAATTAATTGCTTCTACATTGTATACGGAGAAAGAAAAGATGTTGATAAAGTAACAGTGGAATATTAATTATGGGAGTTAATTATAATCCTAAAATTATTACTGACGGATTAGTTTTACTGTTAGATGCAGGCAACTTAAAATCTTATTCTGGTTCTGGAAGCGATTGGCTCGATCAAAGTGGTAATAAGTTTCACATGTCTCTTAAAAACTCTCCTACATTTGTTAATGATGCAGGATTAAAATATTTTTCATTAGACGGTGCAGATGATTATGGCAAGTGTGATGGAACAATTACTGGATCTGTTGAAGCAACGCCTACTAATCTCGGTGTAAATGGAGCTGTTCCGAGATCTATAGTTTGTGTGGCAAAATTAAAAAATGGTGTTGGTCATACTGCTGGAGGATTATACGATTTAGGTGATACAGGAGTAGCTGGACAACATATGTCTTTAAGAAGAAATGGTGACACAACTGCGGATCCATCAAGTTTTCGAAATAATTTTTGGAGTACTCCTGATCA
>Ga0310343_10001567_pt1 | contig 11760 bp, 14 predicted proteins | sample HC15DNA2025_MG_FD_203519 | JGI IMG/M metagenome (GOLD analysis project Ga0310343, IMG submission 203519) | Marine microbial communities from station ALOHA, North Pacific Subtropical Gyre - HC15-DNA-20-25_MG | ecosystem: Environmental > Aquatic > Marine > Oceanic | place: Pacific Ocean: North...
TATATTTATAGAACACTATCGGAAAAGAAATCGAAAGATAGAAAAGAAGATAGAACAGAAAATCCCGAAGGGTCGCAAGATCAATCGGGATTTTTGCTTTTTTAATAAAACTTTTTTATAAGCTCTATTTTCCGTATGCTTACAATTTATTAAAATAATGTATAAAAGTTCGCGAAAAAAACTATCCAAAAATTCTTGTCAAAGTATCAAAAATACAGTATTTTTAAATAACTATCAGAAACGAAGTCGCAAGACCAAATTAAAGATAGTACGAAAATCCCGGAAGGTCGCAAGATCAATCGGGATTTTCACTTTTTACGACCTCTTTTTTCATAAAAATAGCAAAAAGACTCCCTGTGGCTGTAAATTTTTGTTTTATCGTCTTCAAAAGTGGCTCAAAGCACGAAAGGAAGTCCTATATATATTTTAGTATTTAGAGGATTATTTTTATCATTTGGGCAAAAATTAAGATGATTTATACTTAAATTCATGAATATAGGCGCTCATATACCCTCAAAAAATGCAATTGATGAGATAAAACAGCGAAAAGGCGACACTTTTCAGATATTTATATCAAGTCCACAGATGTGGAAAAGCCCAAAACCTCGAGAAGATGTTGATATTCTACAAGATTATGACGGACCAATTTACGTCCATGCCCCGTATCTAATAAATGTTGCAACACCCAATAACAAAGTACGTCATCCAAGCAGAAAACTACTGAAAGATACTTGTAAAGTTGCAGCAAGTTTTGGAGCAAAAGGAGTCATTGTTCATGGAGGGTCTGTTGGAGAAGGTGGGGATATAGGAGTTGGATATGACAACTGGAGAAAAGCAATAGAACACGTAGAAGACACTGGGATGAGGGTTTTAGTGGAGAATACTGCTGGTGGAAAAAACTCTGTTGCTAGATATATGGATTCTATTGAGAGACTCTGGGAAGTTATTGGACATTTAAATGTCGGACTCTGTTTAGATACTTGTCACACTTGGGCTGGAGGTATTCCAACAGAGAAAGCAGTTAGAGGGTTTAAAAAACTTGTTAAAAAAATAGATTTAGTTCATTTCAATGACTCTAAAGATGGTTTTGAGAGCTCAAGAGATCGCCATGAAAACTTAGGTAAAGGGCAGATTCCAAAAGCTGAGCTTGAATATGTTATTAAAAACTGTAAAACAGATATTGTTGTAGAAACACCAGGAGGACTTGAAGCGCAAAAGAAAGATATTGCGTGGATTAAACGTCGCTTAAAGAAATGAATTACTTACCATCCAACCTCGAATTTAAAGATGGAGTTGCTTTTATCAGAGAGACTTCATTACTAGATGTTGCCAAAGAGTATGGCACTCCCCTATATGTCTATGATTGGGAACATCTGCGAGATAATATTGATCACTTTACAAATGCGTTTGGTGAGGAGACATACTTTAGGTATGCAGCAAAAGCTTTTATCTGTAAAGTCTTAGTCAAAGAGTTAGATGAGAAAGGCTGGGGAGTAGATGTTGTTTCTGGTGGGGAGATGGCAACAGTCCAAGCTGTTACCGGAACATTAGAAAACTCTTTATTTAATGGAACCTTTAAGCATAAAGATGAGATTGAGTTTTTTATGCAACACAACGGAGGCCATATCTCCGTCGATAATCGTTTTGAAATACCAATGTTAGAAGAGGTTGCAGCAAAATTAGATAGAAAACAACCAGTGATTATGCGTATAAATTTAGATGTTGGAGCGGAGACCCATCCAATGGTATTAACTTCAGGATACGATCAACAGTTTGGTATCTCCATTGGGTTTGCTGAAGAGGCATTACAGCAAATATATAACTCAAAACATTTACTCTTTTCTGGAGTTCATGTACATATTGGAAGTCAGATTAAAGACCCAAATCGCTACAAAAAAGCAATGAGTGAGTGTGCAGATTTTCTTAATGCTCATCCTGCAAGTGTAGAAAGAGAAATAGTCTTTGATGCTGGTGGTGGATTCTTTTCACCCTATGCTGGTGATGAAGTAGACCATGAACTAAAAGTCTATGCTGATGCTATTCATGAAGGCATTAAAAAACACTGGAGTGGATCGTATAAAGTCATGATTGAACCAGGGAGAGCGTTAGTAAATAATCCAGGAGTCATTTTATATACTGCTGGAGCTATTAAAGATGACAGAGGTGAGAAACCATATATTTTGGTAGATGGTGGTATGTCTGATAATCCAAGACCTGCACTGTATGGAAGTGAACATAAGCTCTTTAATATCTCTGGTGGAAAAGCTGGAGAAGATGTTGTGCATGCGGTCTCTGGTAGACACTGTGAAAGTGGTGACTTATTAGTCAAAGATGCGATGTTGCCGAGTGATACAGTGTCTGGAGATATTTTAATGTCTACTTCTACTGGTGCCTATACATTTGCTATGGCAAGTAACTATAACCGAGTACCTAAATCTGGAGTGGTTGCAGTGACTAATAGTGGCGTAGTTGAGTTAGTAAATAGGCAGAGTTTTCAAGATACATTTATTAATGATTTATAAGATAAAAATTTCACATAAAAACACATATTTGTTTTAATAATCTCATGAATGTAAAAATATTAAATACAAAGATTGATGAATTCGTTTCGTACACAATGAGTTTCTTGAACAACATTCAAGTATTCCACTGGCAGACACAATCTTATGCTGAACATCAAGCATTAGGTGAGTATTACGAAAGCCTTACAGACTTAAATGACAAGTTTGTTGAGTCTTGGCAGGGAAATCAAAACACTAGACTCAAATTCAGTGAGGGTCCGTATTCTTTACAGAATTATTTTTCTAAAGAAGAAACTAAAAATTTGATTAATGATTTTAAAAATCAAGTAACACAGTTATCCGGGTTTGTTGCAGAATTAAATGAATCAAATTCGTTCGATGACATAGAAAATATTCTCGAAGAGATATCAGAGGTAAATAGTAGAACACTATACCTATTAAGTTTAAGCTAGTGTTTAAAAAACTAATAGAACTAGAAAAAAGAATATTCTCTGCTCCATACAGGTGGCTTATTAAAAAAGGAATTGTAACCATACTGGTTACTTCTAAAAAAATATATCGAACTGCTGAAGATTTCTATGAAAGTAGATATGATGAACCATTCGATCAAAGTCCTAATACCTAATAAACTAAACTAAACAATATACAAATAATTTTAAAATTTAATGATTTGTTAAATCAATATCCATTCCAGCCATATTGATTTCAAGTAATTTTCCTGATTCTCTTTCCTCAGCAGTTTTACCAGTTTTTTCAACTATTTTTGCATCAAACTCTGCTGTCACTGCATCTGCGTCATAGTTTTCGACCCAGGCATCTCTTGATGCTTTTGAAGGAAATAAATTTACTCCAATATAGTAAACCCCATCTTCCTGCTCTTGGTGAGCCCAGTAATACTTGACTCCCGTTGCGTCTGAAAACTCTTTTGAATATTCAGTCCATATTTCCTTTTGAGCTTGAAAAGTCTCTTCATCGTGACTTTCGAATTTTGATAATAAAACTGTCATTTGTTCCATATTTACCTCCTATTTCTAGGATATCAAAACCCTATAAATCCTGCTTATTTAGTTGTTAAACCTTTGTTAACGAAAATTTAACACCAAAAATTACGGATAAATTTCAAAACTGTGTATTTTTATAACACTATGAAAGATAGAGTAAATAAATTTCTAGAAATAGAAGATAGAGTTTTTAGAGCTCCTTATAACTATTTAAAAGAAAAAGGCATAATTGATAAAGTAATTGAGTTAAAAGCCAGATTTGTTGAAATTTATGAAAAAGATGAACATATTCCTTATGGTGGAAATCAAATGTTCTTTGGCGACGACTAAACCGTCTCTTCTACACAGTACGGACAGTATTCATTAATTTTAAAATCTGGTGAAGCTTTTTCATCAGCCGACAGTGGCTCTCTACATATATAACAATATATATATTCTGTCTCGTTTAATTCTTTGTCTAGTGCTACACGTTCATCAAAAACAAAACAATCACCTTCCCAGTAGGCACCACCAGTTTCCTTAAAGTAATCAAGAACACCACCTTCTAGTTGTTTTACATTTGTAAACCCAGCTTTCATCATTACCGCAGACGCCTTTTCACAGCGAATTCCACCTGTACAATACATAACTATCTGTTTATCTTTATACTCTTCTGGAAGTGACTCAATTGCTTTAGGAAAATCTCTGAAAGTATCAAGATTTAGATCAATGGCATTTTCAAATTTACCAACTCTTGTTTCATATTCATTCCTCGTGTCTAACACAAGCACTTCTTTTTTACTGTCTAGTAAGTTCTTTAGATTTTGTGGAGATATCCTTTCCCCAGTCAACTCTCTTGGATTTATATCTTTGCGACCAAGAGAAATAATTTCTTTTTTAAGTCGAACCTTCATTCTTCTAAAGGGCTGTTCATTGCTATAGGTAACTTTTAGTGGAATGTTTAAAAATCTATTATCTTTTTCAAGAAAAGCGATGATAATATCTGTAGCTTGCTGAGTACCGGCAAGAGAAAAGTTAATACCGTTATTACTAATTAGCATTGAACCTTTTAATAAAAGCTCATCACACTTCTGTTGATAAGTAGAAACTAAATCGATAGGATCATCTAAAGGCTCAAACTTATAACCAGCGATATTTACTATGATGTTTTCATTCATAGCCATATTGTATATCTTGTAATTTATATAATCAGGCCTCTTTTTTGAAAAAAAGAAACCATATCATATATAGATTCTTCTAAGGGCCTTGGGTTGTGTTGTAGTTCTTCGCGTGCAAGAGTACTTGGAACAACCTTGTTACCAGATTTACCTGTATGGAGAGTGTCTATAGTTAATACTCTGGGCCTTCCTGTAATAAGAGATTTAATGTATTCGTAAGGCAAGCCTAGGTAAGATACAAAATCCGGAATCGTAGATAATAAAACAGTTCTTCCAAGCTGTTGTTCCATCAATTGAGCAATATATGAATACAAATGATATTCTCCACCAACTATATAATTTTGGCCAGCTCTACCGAGTTCAACTGCAGATATTGCTGTTAAGCATAGGTCTCTTACATCAACAAAGTTATATCCCCAATTAGGAAGCAATTTCCTTTTTCCATTGGCAAGATTAACCATTTCTTGCATAGGAAGCCCAGGTTTAAAGTCATTTGGACCAACTATTGATGTTGGATGGATAATACTTGCATCTAACCCTTTTTCACAAAATTGTAATACTACTTTTTGACCATCTGCTTTTGATAAGTCATATGGAACAGCATTTGGGTTATCAATAAGTTTACGACTTTCTAGAAGTGGCTCTTCTATTGGAAACCTATAAAAGGCATCGACAGATGAAAAGTGAATTAATTTTTTTACTCCGGCTTCTAAAGCTGCTTCGCACACATTTCTAGTTCCATCAACATTAACTAATCGTATTTGTTTTTTGTATCTTCTATCTAAATTTATTAAAGCTGCTGTATGAAATACAACATCTACATTTTTAAATATAGGTTCTAGAGATTCTTTATCAGTAATGTCACCTTTTATAACTTCAACTTCAAAACCCTCATAAGCCCTATAGTCACCATCAAAGTCAATACATCTGATTGCAAAACCTTGTTTGCTGAGTTCTCTAATAAAATTAGAACCAACGTGGCCAGAACTACCAGTCACTAAAGCAGTAGACAATACCCCTCCCCTTAAGAGTTCTTAGGAAAATGTTTTTCTAAAAAATTACCTATCTGTTTAAAAGCTTCAATTGTCTCTGGCATGTTTACATCAATATGAAAAACATGATACATACCTTCCCACTCAAAATACTCATGTTCGCAACCGTCTCTTTCCAATATTTTTTTCAGCGTTTGAGAATCAGATAACAAAAGCTCTTCAGTTCCAACCTGTATCATTATTGGAGGACAGTCTTTATAGTTTCCGCTGAGGGGAAACATTAATTCATTTTGTTTATCAACATCTTCTTCATCAATATAAAAGTGATAGAGTTCGTCATTATTTTTCCACACATTCTTCATTATTGGTCCAATTAAAATATCTCTATCAGCCATTTCATCATTGTAAGATTCACCTGAGCCAGAAGGATCAGCCCAGGGAGAGAGGAGTGCTAATGAAGATGGCAGTTCAACACCAAGTTTCTTAAGTTTTAATAAAGTTATCAAAGCTAAATTTCCACCAGCGGAGTCACCTCCAATAGCAATTTGACTCGGTGAGTATCCAAAGTCATTTATTAAGCTTAAGTATGTACTTACTCCATCATCAAGTTGAGCAGGGTATTTGTTTTCTGGACCCAGTCTATAGTCGGGGACATAAACTGTTGTCTTTGAAATATCTGCTAAGTAGCTTACTAGCGAGTAGTGTGATTTAGGACTTCCCATTGAATATCCACCACCGTGATAATATAAAAAAATTCTCTTAGGATCTGAATTAGGTGTTGTAACTTTTAGGGTTTTAACTCCTCCTAAAGTAACTTCTTCTTTTTGAGTTCCCTTAGCTTTTGGACCTATAACCCCTTGTAAATTTATAAACCATCTAAAAAAGCTAATTCTCCAGGCACTTATTTCATCTGGGGTTCTGTAGAAAGAGCTAATAAAAGATGCATACTGTCTGTATCTTTTTATACTTTCCTGAGCTTCTTTACTTATCAATTTTTTTCTCTATATATAACTTATGACTAATTTCCCCAATTTTCAAATGTATCCATTACATTCTTCAGATATAAACCTAAAAAGAGAATACTTAATTAAGAAATTTTTTCTAGTGCTTTGTTTTTTAAATCTGGTCCAACAAATCCGGCTTGAATTGTATTTCTAGTAATACTGAGAATATCTTTTTCAGTTAAACCAAATGATTCTACTACATTATTTACTTCTTCTGACATAGTTACGTCGCTCATAAGTCGATTATCTGTGTTTATAGTCACATTAAAACCTGCTTTGTAGAGTTCACCAAAAGAGTGTTCTGAAACATTAGAATATGCACCACATTGCACATTAGAAGTTGGACAAATTTCTAGAGCAATTTTGTTCTCAAATACATATTTTGCAGCCTCATTATTGAAAATAATCGATCCATTTTCAAAAGATATATCATTAATAATTTGAGAACCATGCCCAACTCTTTTTGCTCCTGAGTCTAAAACTACTTCTTTAATTCCATCAGGCACTTCCCAATCAGCATGCAAAGTTACATTAACATTGTTTTCATTCGCTAAAGTAGAAGCTTCTTTGTGATTGAGCACTGAAAACCCTACCTCGGGGCCAGCAAGGTCAAAACCAACAACATCTTTATGCTCGATACATAAGTTCACGACTTCTATTGAATTTTGTTCTTGTCTCATTGCACATAAAATAACCCCAGCAACAATATCAAACTTTTCCATTCCATCTTTTACACCGTTTACGACTGAATCAATTATCTCAGAAGTACTCAAACCTTTAAAAGTATGTACCAATGGCGCAAATCTAAGTTCTGCATAAATTACTCCATCATTTGATAAATCTTCTAGGGCTTCAATTGTGACTCTATAAATTGAATCTTGATCTTGCATAACACCTATGGTGTGATCCCATGCTTCTAAATTTATTGCCAGCGATTTGTCAGGTTTTGGCTGAATCCATTTTTTTAATTCATCGTGATTTTTTGAAGGTAGATTTTGATAACCCTGCTCGTTTGCAAGTTCAATTAAAGTCTCAACTCTTAATCCACCATCTAGGTGATCATGAAGAACTGCTTTCGGTATTGTTTTTATCCAATCTTGCATTTTTGATCTTAAAATTATATTTTAATTATTTGCTTTCGATATCATTATATTCTTGTATGAGTAAAAAAGTTTACCTTCTATGGTTTGGACAAACAGTGTCTTGGACTGGTTCTGCTATGTCTTTTTTTGCAATAGGAGTGTGGATCTACGAAACGACTGGAAAAGCTAGTGCACTATCAACTATTTTGTTTATCGTAGCAATTGTTGGTGTTGTAACAGGTCCGCTTGGTGGAGTGCTTGCAGATAGATTTCCAAGAAAAAAACTGATAATTATATTTGATTTAATAATTGTTGTATTGATGTGTGTTATTGGGTATTTTGCCTTGAATGATATGTTGACATTAACTCTCCTCATTCCATTTGCTCTTGCGTTCGGCGTCTTCGAAATAGCTCATTGGACTACTTGGAGCGCTTTTTTAGGTGATGTTGTAAAAAAGAATGAAGTAACAAAGATCTCTGCATTATTTGAGAGTGCAGAGGCAATTTCAGTTCTTATTGGCCCTATAGGTGGAGCATTTATCTATTCCTTCTTTGGCTTGACCGGTGTAATACTTGTTGATGTAATTACATGCTTATTTGGTATCGCAACAATTACTTTTTTCAAGAGTAAAAAAGTAGAGACAAAAAGTAAGGTAAATATTAAAAATATCTATCTGGATTTAATTGAAGCTTATAACTGGCTTAAAAAACAAAAGGGTCTTCTTACCTTAGTTCTTATTTTGTCAATCTGTAATTTTCTATGGGGTTTTACTCAAGTTTTACTTCCTCCAATGATTCTCAGTTTTACTGATGCGACTGGTCTTGGAATTGTTGAATCTAGTATTGGGTTAGCTTTTCTTTTTGGTTCAATTATTTCATTACGCTTATCACATTGGCTTCAAGGAAACTTAAAAGTTGCAATTTATTGTGGCATTCTTGGTGGACTGAGTCTGATCCTAGGATCGATAAGACCAAGCATTTTCCTTCTGTGTGTCCATGGTGTAATAGGTGGCGTTAGTGGTACAGTGCAATACACTGTATCTTCCGGAGCGTGGTTAGCTATTACAACCGAAGACATCAGGGGAAGAGCATTGGCACTCAGAGGTACGATTGCCCAAATGTTAAGACCACTCGGTGTAGTTATTGCTGGCCCACTTGGAGACTATCTAGAGTTTTCATTTTATCCAAAAAATGTTGATGCTCTTTCTCTACTTATAGGAACAGGTCCCGGAAGAGGTTATGCATTTTTATTCTTTTTAGTTGGTGTGATATATGTTGGAGTGTGGATTATAAATTTAAACAATAAAAACTTAAGAAATCTCTCACGACAAGTTAAAGACATAACAAATCATTAGCATTAGGATATGAGCCAAATCGTTAAAACCGAGAGTCATCCAAACAAAAAAAGAAAGATACTTGGGCCTATCGGAAGGTTTCTTTTAAAACTCGTTAATTGGGATATCGTAGGAAGTTTACCTGACGAAAAAAGAATAATTATTGCATCTGCCCCACACTCTTCTACGTTTGATGCAATTTATGCATACATAGTTTGCTTAGCAACTGATTTGAAGTTTTATTTTTTAGGTTCTGTTTCTATGTTTACTCGAATAGTTGTGCCTCTTCCTTTCAAAAAAAATCCTGACAAGCTTGGCATACCACATCCATTTGGGAAGATTCAAAACAAAGTGCTACTTAATTTTGGAGGAATACCTGTATGGAGGGCAAAATCAACAGGGGTAACACAGCAAGTCATTGAACAGCTTAAATCAAAAGATAAATTTATTTTATATTTAACAGTTGAGGGGGAAATGAAAACCAACCAAACTATTAAAACTGGTTTTCACTACATAGGAAAGGCCCTCGATGCTACAGTAGTTCCAACTAAGATAGATTATAAAAATAGAAGATTTGAATTAATGGAAGAATTAGAGCTTACAGACTCAGTTGAGACAGACAAATATGCACTAATGGAAAGGTACCACTTGGTCCAAGGGAGGAATAAAACCTTTCTTAAACCGGAGTAAAAATAAGATGTTAGTTATACTCGCAACAATAATTGGATCAATTACTTTACTTTATCTATTTCCAAATATGACAATGTTATTTTCTATTGTTATATTTGTGTTTGCTGTGAGATGGCTCGTATTTAACAACAAATATTACGAGTAAAACATTAAATCTTAACGAAATTTATCAAAAAAGCCTTTTCGCCAAGCGTATCCAGCTACAGTAGTAAGCAAAATTCCTGCGAAAAAAGGAGGTATTCTAGAAAGTAGTAAAACAAAAGCAACAATAACCATTGCGTAATCAAGATATGTCCAAAACTTACTTGTCATTTTTGGAATTAAATTGAAATACCTAAGAATTGAAACTGCAATAATTCCAGTTAGTAAATAATACATTTCTTTAATTATACGTATTAATAAACTAAATAAAATAATGTCAAAAACAGCAATTATCACTGGTGCTAATAAAGGAATTGGATTAGCTGTAGCAAAGGATTTAATTGCTAAAAATTATCAAGTTATTTTAGCTTGTAGGGATACGGCAAAAGGAAAAATGGCCGAAGAGTTTCTTGGTAGCAATGCAGTTTTTTTGGAATTAGATTTATCAAAACCATCAAGTATCAATCAGTTTGTGAATCAAATTAATTCGGATTATTCAGAGATAGATGTTTTGTACAATAATGCAGGATTAATCTACAGAGATTTTGAATTAACTGAAGAGGGTTACGAATCAATGATTGCTGTAAATTACTTTGGTTCTTTTAGATTAGCTTTGATGTTATTAGAGAATTTACATAGAAGTTCTGGAAGGATTGTTCAAGTCACAAGCCTTTCTATGTATCTAGCAAGAACATTTAATTTAAGCGGCCTACACTCTAAAGATTCATTCTCTCCTAGTAGTAGATACAATTTCACAAATCTACTTAGGTCAATGTTTGCAATTGAGTTAGAGAGTAAACTAAAAAAAACATCAATATCAATTTCTACCGCTCACCCAGGTGTTACTAAGTCAAGGCAGTCAAGACCATACGAAGTTAAAAAAATTAAAAAGTCTTTTTATACTTATTTCTCTACAAACATAAACACAGGAATCGCACCAATTATTCGAGCAATTGAAGATGAAAATATCACAGCAGACCTAGTTTACGCTCCAAAACTAATCGGCATTTATGGTGAACCAGCACTTATGCGACACAACAAATTAGTTTACAATCATGAGCTACGAGATAAACTTTGGTCATATACAGCAAATGAGCTTAATTTAGATATATGATAATAATTCAAACTACAGTAGATAAGCAAAAGAAAGCCCAAAACTTAATTAACTTACTACTTGAAACAAACAAGATTGCATGTGGAACTTTTCATGAAATCCAATCAGCATATAAATGGAAAGATGGGTTAGTCGAGGATTCAGAAATTGAAATTTCGCTCTATACAAAAGAAAGTTTGATGAGAGAAGTCGTTGATATTGTTAAGCAAAGACACCCTTATGAAATTCCAAAAATTACAGTACTTGAACCTGTATTTACACTGCCGGAGTATGAAAATTGGGTATCAGACTCAACTACTTAGTTGAGTTAACATAACTCCAAACAGAATAATTATCCAAGTTAATAGATCTTTCGTTGTGCTTATCTAAGGCAGCAACTATTTGAGCTCGATGTTCTCCTGCATGAAAGATTAATTGGGAAAGTATTTCAGAAACTGTACTTTTACCCTCACCTTTGGAGGTTTTATAGGTTACTTCCTCATCTTCTCTATCAACATTCTTCATTAAACTTTGATCAATCCTGTCTAGTTTAAGTAACAGTTCATCGATAATTTCAGAATCGTCAGTACTTTTAAGTTCAAAACGTGAAAAGGGTTCACCATTTAATCGCTGACCATACAAATGTGCTGCACCAGCAATGTGTATCATTATTGTTCGAACAGTCCACTCTGGATCGATTACAAAATAATCAAGAACTTTTGTGTCTAGCTTTTTAATCTCTTT
>Ga0310343_10001568_pt1 | contig 11758 bp, 8 predicted proteins | sample HC15DNA2025_MG_FD_203519 | JGI IMG/M metagenome (GOLD analysis project Ga0310343, IMG submission 203519) | Marine microbial communities from station ALOHA, North Pacific Subtropical Gyre - HC15-DNA-20-25_MG | ecosystem: Environmental > Aquatic > Marine > Oceanic | place: Pacific Ocean: North...
CAAATTATAATTTCAAGTAATCCAGAGCAAGTCGATTCAAAATTCAAAGTTAGGAGCCCGTATCCTGGTTGTAATCATTGTCCTTTCGATTCACAATTTCAAGGGGAATCTGTTATCGCACGCAAATTAGGTTGTCATTTATTTGCAACAAGAAAAGATAATTCTATTTCTCCAGGCAAATGTTCAGAATGGACCGCATTCCCTATTAATGATCTATCTAAACATGTAGATTTTAATGGGTACTCGTGTGTAAGTTTAATACCTAAAAATGCCATCAACTTTGATTTATACGGAGAAAAAACTACAATATGGGAAAGAGGAGGAGAGACATAATGCCTACATGTTGTGATATTATTTACGTAGGTTGGGTATGTCCTATTTGTGGAACACATATGACAATCACATCACACATTGGAAATGAACCCGTCTCTGTTGGAAAGATAAAGAATATAACTATAGTTAAAGGAGATTATGTTAAGGGTTCAATAATAAAAGATAGTGTTGTTATGGGAGATGTCCCTTCGAAAGTAAATGAACAAGAAAATATTACAGTTGAAGGAAACAAAATTGAAGGGAATATTTCAGAAGACTCCATAATTATGAATGAAGAATTAGATTATTGATGAGATTTAGTTAGTTTAATTCGATCTTTAGGTTGGCATGAAGTTCGTAAATGGAAGTTTTGGGGTGTTTAAATCTATAAATTCTCAAAAAGTGCTCGATACCCCCCTAACTTTTGATTTTTTTACCGATGCATATAGCCATGCAGTGCATCATTTACGGAAAGGTGCTCGATCCGGGATTCGAACCCGGGTCCTCGCCTCGAAAGGGCGAGATGATGGGCCGGACTACACCAATCGAGCGCCGGTAATACTGCCGAGTACCATCTTCTTCATGAAGTTTCAGTTTCTATTCTTAAGTTACTCCACCATTTCCAGGTATAATATGAAATTATTGCAGCAATAATTATTATTAGTCCTAAAAGAAGTTCTTGTTCTAAAATATTATTAAGTGAGTCAAGAGCCTTTTGACCATAAATTCCGATTAGAACTGCTTCTAAACCAAATCTTATCCCTCTGCCTAAAAAACCAGCAAGTATAAATGATTTTTTATTCATTTCACCCATCCCTGCAAACCATCCAAATACCTTGTATGGGATTGGAGAAACAGCAGCAATAAAAATACCCATGGTTCCATATTTTTGAGTTAGTATTTCCAATTTTTTAATATGTTTTTGTCCGTTAAATCTCTCTACTATGGACTTACCCCAATTTTGTCCAATCCAGTAACCTATCAGACTTCCTAAAACACTAGTGGATGTAATGACAATCCATAGCCAAAAAATCATCGGGATATTTCCCGAATTGTTGAGTAACATGGGTAAAAACATAAGGTCTGGAGGAACTGGTTGAATTATTGCTTCGGTAAATGAGAGCATACCAAGACTTGCAGGCCCAAAAATTTCGAACCATTGAAGTATCTGCTCTTTCCATGTCATCGTTCTCCCCATTATGTCTCATGTATCAATACTTCTTGTAATAGAAGGTATCATGACTAATTTATCGTTGCATTTGTTTGTGGCGATACTTGATACGGCAGCATTATTGGCTTGGCCAGTTGAAAAACTAAAAAATGGAATTGTTGCAATATCTCAATTAAGGGAATTAAAAAATGTTTCTCAAGAAAGAGTCATGTTAATTGAAAGTATAGATTTGAGATGGATTTCTCCGAATCCAGAATCAATATTGAAAGCGAAAAATGCAGCTAGTAATTCTGGTGATTTAGAAAGATTATCTGATGTAGATATTGATTTAATAGCCTTAACTTTTCAATTTGATGAAGAATTATTTACTGACGATTATCGTATTCAAAATACATTAACCAAGGCAGAGAAAATCTGGAGTCCCGTGATTCAGAAAGGAATCTCGGATGTTTGGGAATGGGTACAAGTATGTACTGGTTGTGGCATTTCAAGGACACCTAATCACAATGATAAACAATCAATTTGTGATCATTGTGGTTTACCTTTTAAATTGAAAAAGAGAAAGAAATAAAATTATTCTTTTTCTTCTAACTGTTCTTTAATTGATTCAGTATCCATTCCAGTGGGATCAATTCCTGCTTCTCTTGCATCATCTGCTAATTTTTGTTCAGGAGTTCTTCCTCCAGCATCTAAATCAGTAAATGTTTTCTTTTTTTCAGGGATATTAACAACATCATTCAAACCTTCTTGGAACTCACCTTTTGCTTGACCCATAGAGCGTGCTAATTTAGGTAATCTTTCTGCACCAAATAAAAGAAAAAAGATAATTAAAATTACTGCTATTTCAGGAGGACCTATTGCCATATGAGTATTGCGTAACGGTTCAAGTTCAAATGTATTCTCTTAATAAGTAGTAAATATTGAAGATTTTTACATTAACCTCCAGAGACCGGAGTTAGAAAGACAACCTCATCACCGTCCTTAAGAAGCTCATCAAAATTCGAGAAATTTTGATTTATTGCACACCTTAATCCCTTTTTCTTCCATTCAGATAATCCCATTTTTGTAAGTAATTGATTTGCATTGAATCCCTCTTCTATTTCTTGTATTGATTCAGAATTCCCGTAAGCCTCAGCTAGTGGGCCAAATAACAATACTTTGACGTGGGCCATGACATTCCTAAAGAGTTAGATTATATTTGTATACTCAATCCATTCAACATGGTCCGAGTACTTGAAGCTAAAGGGGTTTGGAAGGTATATGAAACGGCAGCTACGCGTGTGGAGGCACTTAGAGATGTTTCAGTAAAAATAAATCAAGGAGAAATGGTCGCCGTGATGGGCCCTTCAGGTTGTGGAAAAACGACATTATTGAATTGTCTTTCAGGATTAGATGAAGTTAGTGTTGGAAAAGTATTAGTTGAAGGTGTATCTATTTTTGAGGGAGACGATGCCTTAAGAACTAAAGTAAGAAGAGAACAATTAGGATTTATTTTTCAGTCATTTAATTTAATCCCTGTACTTTCTGCACTAGAAAATGTAGAAATGCCACTCCAACTAAATAGTGCGGAACCTAACTCTAAAGAAATTAGAAAAAAGGCATTAAGTGCGCTTGAAAAAGTAGGATTAAAAGATTGGGCATCTCATAAGCCTGCAGAATTATCTGGTGGTCAGCAACAAAGAGTGACAATTGCAAGGGCCTATGTTCATGAACCGGGTCTTTTGTTGGCTGATGAACCTACTGGAAATCTTGATACAGAAACAGGTACAAAAATTCTGGATCTTTTGGTCCAATTAAATAAGGAATTAAACATCACGATGATGATTGTTACTCATGATATAGAGGTCTCAAAAAGATGTTCACGAACACTAGAAATGCGTGATGGAAGAATTTACAAAGATACGAAAAATATACTTGAAGAAGAATAAGGTAATATTATGAATTTAACTGTAATTATAATTACTTTCCTTCTCGGATTTGGATTTTTATGTTCAAGTATTTTTATACAATTTTTCAGCCAACCAGGTTTAAAAAATTTAAATTTCAAGAGTCATTTGTTCTTAATATTGGTGCCAGTTTTATTTGTTACTATATCAATGATAATTTCAGATTATTTTTATCTGGATTTATTGACTTCAATTATTCTAAGTGTAGTTCTTGGAATTTGCAGTCATATGGGTTTAATGGTATATTTTTCAGCTAAACACCGATTATTATGGACTTTGGGAATTAGAAATTTATTGAGGAATAAAAGAAATACCGCATTAATGATGACTGGTTTATTAATTGGTTCAGCAATCATTACTTCGAGTTTAGTTGTAGGGGATAGTTTAAATGCAACGATTCAAGAAGAAGCTTACATAATTTTAGGTGAAACAGATATTCGTATTAGGGGGATTGAGAATGGATTCGCTCAGGCTTCAGGCTTAGCCAAAGAAATTGATCAGGAATTAGCAAATACCTTTCATTTAGAACTATTGAATAGTTCAATAGTTTCTGAAAATATGGATGGTTTTTATTATGGTAGGTACATAGATATTTCATTATTGAATCCAAGTTCAGGCTTGGTCGAACCAAGTGCTACTTGGTGGGCAGTAGATGCATTTAATCATACAAAAGGACCTTGGGAAGCTTTGGGTGGAGAAAATGGAATAGATTATTTAGATATTAAAGAATATGAAGAATTAACTGGTGAAAATACATTTGTTATTAACCAGGTTCTAGCGGATGAAATCGGAGTTAATGAAGGTGATAAACTCTCTATGAGTTACACAAAATATGATTCCTCAACTGGAGTGGGGACTCTTGAAACAATTTCTGTAGTAGTTTGGAAAGTTGTTGAAATGGAAGGGTCATCTACAGTTAGAGGTTCAACATCTCCGGTATTATTTTCTACATTAGAAACCGCCCAAGAAATTCAAAATAAAAAAAATAAGGTTAATTTCATCGACATTTCTGCCAAAGGTGGTCCAAAAGATAGTTTAAATTCTGTAGATGAAATTTATTCCAAAGTTAAAAAAATATTCAATGATGTGCTAAAAGCAGATGATGTTGGATTTTTGCTTCAAACAGATTTTGAAAAAAAGGCAATGAGTGTTTCTTTACAATCAGGTGATGCTAGACTATCAGTGGGGATGATTGAAGATATTGAAGAAATTGTTGAGAATACTGCTTCTAACTCTAGCGTTTACAAAACATTACAAGCACAATTATTCCAAGTTAGATATCGTGCAGACAATATTGTAGGGATTTTGGGTTCAGATATAAATTCATTATATGTTGATCAAGAACTTGAGTGGTATTCTTCTTCATTGGGAGTATCAATTTATAATTCCACAGACAGGAAATGGACACAATTTACTTTTCCAGATGGCATGATATTCAATGATTTCGAATTTTACAATTCAACCACTTCATTTATCTCGCATTCCGAAGGAATTACAAAGATGAATATTGATGGTAGTTCAGAGTATCTCGGTTTGGAAAGTAGTGAAGATGGAACAACTGAAGTTAAATCAATAGAATTACTAGAAAATCAAAATTTATTGGCGGCTAGGCTGACTAATGAAAGCACACAGATTGAACTTTGGGTCAGAGGTGATAATTGGACTAAATTAATTTTAGAACGCGGAGAATGGGATAATGAATTATTTAAGATAGAAATAATTTCAGATGAAAATGAAGTTATAATCAGAGCACATGATTTGTTTGGTTCAAGAACTTGTACCCTAATGAAACAAGATTTGAATCAATTTAGCGAACAAATAATCTCCTGTGAATGGAGTGAATTATTTGTTGGACAAAATAATTTAGTTGAAATAGGCGGAGTCATGTGGGATTTAACGTCTACAAATTCAGAGCAACTAATTTTGATGTCAAATTTTTCAAATATTAATTCAAGTGACTTGGGTATTCCAGAGGGTAGAATAATTGCCGCTGGATGTGATGGAATTTGGATCGAAAATGAACAGATTTTATATGTTTGGAACTCAACAAAATTTGTCCCCTCTAATCTCCTTGTTCCTAATAATGCAGTCGATAAACCCTCTTTTGTTGACGATGCATGCATAAAGTTGAATCAAGCTATTATGATGGGAGATGAGGGAATAATTACTATGACAAAAACATCAGATGGTTTGAAGGAAAGTGCAAGAATACCCTTGATTAGAACGATTGGCGATCTTAATTTAATCCCTTTGATCGGAATGGCCGTAGAGGGTCAGTCTAATTTTGTATATAATCCACCAAAAGAAGGAGAGTTTGATTTTCCTTCTTGGTCTAATTCTATGTTGTCAGTTGATGAAAATGAAAATATTTCGTTTTTAGGAGTTATTCCCTATTTATTTGGTACTACCGAGGGATTGAAATTATCCTATTCAGGTGAAGTTGGAGATTTACCTAAATTATTTGAACAACCTGGATATGATGAATTATTTTTTGTATCTTTAAACATGACTGATGCAGAAGAAATTGCTGGTTCAACTTCTGGTGAGAGGACCTCGATTGTAATCACAGGATTTGATTTAGGTAATGAAACAATATTTTCTCAATTAGAGATTGAATTAAGTGAATGGATGGACGATAAGGCCAAAGCTTACTTATACGATGTTTCGATTAGAGATATTAAAAGATCAATAATTGAATCTTCTGAATCCGCTTCAGAAAATGTGGCAGGTTTCTTTTTAGTATTTGGTTCATTTACTGTTGTTGCTGGTATTCTTTTAGTAATCAATATTTTTGTGATGTTGGCCGAAGAAAGGAAAAGTTCCATGGGAATGTTACGAGCTCTTGGAATGCAGCGTCCTGAAATGAGAGCAATGTTTGTTTTTGAAGGTTCTTTACTATCTCTCGTTTCTAGCGCAATCGGCGCCATAGCGGGAATTTTTGTGGCTTTTTTAATTTCTTTAGGATTTAAATTTACTTTTTCTTCACTTGACAGTGATTTTGTATTTTATTGGTCATTATCCAGTTTAATTGCAGGATTTGCAATAGGATTCATTATTACATGGATTACTCTATGGATGACTTCATGGAGAAACTCAAGGTTAAATGTTGTAGCAGCACTAAGAGATTTACCCAGCATTAATAATTCTAATTTTTCTTGGTTATGGGTATTAGTTAGCTTAGGTCTATTTTCTGGTTCACTATTTTTTGGAATTTTATTATTTATTTTAGATTCAGATAGTGAACTGCTTCATGCTAGTTGGATGATGATTGGATATCTGACGATACTTGGGTTTATGCCAATATTAGGAATCTTTCTAAAGTATCTAGTTAAGCCAAGATTCAAAATTTTACATTTTAAATTTTCCAGAGATTCAATTTTACCAAAATTATTAATGACGATTTGTGCAATTTCTCTACTATTATGGACTAGTATTCCTGAAAGTATTGATACTGTAAGAGGGAGTTATGAAGAAACTAGATTTTCATTTATTCCTCTAGGACTTTTTAGTGTTGCTGCTGGAGTACTAATCTTAACAAGTATTGCACCCTCAATAGCAAGAATTATTGGTAGATCTGGATATTTAGTTAGAAAATTTGGACCAGTTGTTTCAACAGCATTAGCATATCCATTGTCTAAACCTTTGCGAAGTTCTTTAGTTGTTGGAATGTTCTCTTTAACTATATTTTCTGTTGTAGTATTAGCTGGTTTTTCAGCACAATTTGAAATTTATTCTAATTCTTTTGTGGATGATGCTCAAGGTGAGTTTGAATTATTGGGTTCGGGTAGTCGAGAAAGACCTCTGGATTTAGGATATGATATTGATAACTGGCCTTGGTCTGAAAATATTTCAAGTGAAGACTTTGATGCAATTTCTTTGCTACATTTCAATTATGTTAGAGTTGGCGAACAAATTGATGAACAAGCAACATCTAAAGAATTAAGAACAAATACGAGTACTTATTATATTAGGGGAATTGATGAAAATTTTGCCAATCATGGTGGTCTCCCATTGATTGCATGGGATGAATCGCTAGCAAAATCAGAGACAGAGATATGGCAATTGGTATCAGAAAATGATATTTTCGTGATTGTAGATTCTGCATTTGCACTGACTAACGGTTTGGAAGGAAGTGAAAATGGAATTCAATTAGGGGATGTTTTAGTTTTACATAATTATAATAATTTGGCTGTTGAAAAGGAAGTAATTGTAGTAGGAGTGTTGAAAGAAGGTTCCTTACTATCATTAGGCGGTATTTTTGCTCAAGATGATTTAGCGATACAATATTTTGGTGCCGAACCAACTAGGGTGATGTTTAGCATTCCCGAAGAAAAAACATTAGATGAAAAGAAAGATTTAACAAAAGAATTAGAAATAAATTTTGTAGATTATGGAATGCAAGTTTATGTAATTGAAGAAGAAGTAATTGAAATACAATCTTTAATTTTCGCTATATTTTCAATATTTAAGGCGTTCCTGGCCCTAGGGTTGATTGTTGGTATTGCAGGTTTAGGGGTTGTTACAATGCGTTCTGTTAGTGAAAGACAGCATCAGACTGGTGTGCTTAGAGCATTAGGATTTGATAAAAGAATGATTTTATTTGGTTACTTGTTGGAGTTAACGTGGATAAGTTTGCTTGGAATGATTAATGGAGTTTTGATAGCAATTTTATTCCATTATCAATTGTATAGAGTATTTTGGTCTGAACAAGGAGCTAAATTTACAATGCCTTGGTTAGAGATGGGCTTATTCGTGATGGGGGCTTTTTTACTGGTGTTGTTGTTTACTGCATTACCCATTAGAAAGGCATCTCAGATTCATCCAGCAGAAGCATTAAGGCAGGTTGTATAATTGCAATGATTTGCAGATTTAGATTTGATATATTAAGCCCAAGCAATTAAATTCCTTGATGTACTCGACTATGTCTACAGAGGTAGTTCAAATGAGATTAATTCCCCCTTTGATGATATTAATGCTGTTGTTGCTATGTCCTCTATTAGCAACAGTTCCAACACCCGAATTGAACGAAAAAATGGATCCTATGATGGTTGAAACTACTGAATACGAAGTAGCTTTTTTAACAATCTTAGATCCAGCAGAAAATTATACTTATAGGTCAGGAGAACCAGTTGGTTTGAGAGTTCTAGTGGCTAATTTAGGCACTCAGGCGATTACTGATTTACAAGTCGAAGTAGGTTTATGGAAATCCGAAGTCACCGAAGGACAAAGCCTTGAAGATTCATGGGAATTACAACAAACTTGGACTGAAATTGTTGTTTGTGCAGATTGTTACGAAACTGAAATAGAGTCGGCATCTTTGCTAGGTGGCTCAGGTTTTGATTTATTCAATGTACAGTGGATGGCTGAGTCAGGAAATTATAGATTCATTGTGAACATTGTAAGCTCTCAAGATACAGATCCTACAAATAATCAATATTCTGTAGATTTTGGTGTTTACCAGGCATTTGATATTGCAACAAGAGCATATTGGGAAGCAAATGGCGTTGAAACGCTCGACCTTTCTGATAATACAGTGATGACAACCTGTCCTGGTGTAGGGACATGTTATGATTTTAGTTTGAATATCTCTTTTGGGATGTTAGATCCATTCGAGGAACCAGAATTTGAAATTAGAGATATTGAAGTGGAATTATCGGTGACTAATGCTGGATTGACGGATGCTTTTCTAGTTGAGAGAGATGGAACAGAGACACATTTCTATAATGATACCAATGGAGAAGCCCAATCTAATTATACTATTGATACGATTGGAAAGGAGTTGAAATCAGTAGTGGGCTATATTCCCGACCCCGATGATGATGAAGGTTATTTTGAAATATCATCTGAGAGATTTGTCGCAGAACTTGGAAATTCTCAAGATTATTTAGGTAGGGTTCAAGTTGATGGTACAGACCACGCTTTCCAAGTTAGTGCTAAAGTAGTTGGATTTAAGTTGTGGCAGAATATTACAATCCCATATGATTGCGTACTGGTTAATCAAGAAAGGGAGGTGCCAGAATGGCTTCCTTGTGAGGAGGAACTGACTCAGGATTCTAATGAACTTTCTGACATAAGTTTACTTAGGGCTGATGATGGAATTTATGAAGATTTAGATTTTGTAGCCATGACTTTCGAGAGTAGACTTTCATCAGCACCTATGCCTGATAAAATCTCACAAGGCCCCAATAATATTAATTTTGAAATTATCAATGCTGGTTCAGACGCTGCAAACAATTCTTATGAATATGCGGTTGACGTATTAGTTGAAACACCAACCGAAAGAGTTGATTATTATGAAGATGTTAATTATTTGGATCCTGAGACTAGCCCAATAGCGTACAGATGTAGTGTTCAACGTGAAAATCATACCTTAGTAGGCGGTTCAGCACCTATAGAAGATACACTTTGTTTTACATATCACTTCATGGCTGAAGGTACTTACAATATTACAGCCAGAGCTAGGATTGTGAATACAAATGAGTTTGTTGATGAGATTTCAATGAATAATATTCAAACTTATTCAATCGAAGTAGTCAATAATCCTCCCTTCGTGGTTTTAGATATAGAAGCTGTTGAACCTTTAACTTTGGAGGATGATTTTTTATTAAAATTATCAGGACTAGATTATGATGCAGCCCCTGGTGATGATAAAAATTTCAGATATGATTTGCAATTAGTAAATGAAAATGACGGAACAGTATCTTCATTAGGTTGTATTAATGAATTACAAATGGGTACTACAAAGTATTGTGAAGGTAGAATCTCTACTCAATGGTTAAGGTCTTCTCACATAAGAGGAGTAGTTACTGATGTTTACGGCGCTGAAGCTCATGTTGATATTCCAATCTTAGTTTGGGCTAAAGGCATTTTCCAAGATAGCTCTGGTGATTTTTCTTATGAAGTATCTTATCGTGCAGAACAAAGACTAGAGATGGAAGTTTCTAATGATGTTAATGGTGATGGTTCAGTTAATTCTGCAGATAAACAAACAGATGTAACTCTAGGGAGCCTTCCTGGAACTTATGATTCAGTAGGGGTTTGGAAATTAACTCAAGATTCAACAACTCCAGATTTAATCGGAACTCAAAGTTTAGAACTAACGTTTCCACTTTCTAACGACGCTATTGATGATGATGTTAATGGAACATTATGGTATTACGATGAATCATTGTCTGCTTGGGTTAATTTTGAAACAAGGGTTTCTAGTTTTGATGGGTTCACTAAACAACAAACAATTGTTTGGGAGCAAGACAGCGGTGATCTGTTATCTTCAGGAATTTATGCGGTATTTATCGCTCAACAAGGCTCTCCTCCTACAGTAGGTTTAACTGATTTAAGTGTTGAAAATTTAGCTTCTGGTATAGTTGAAGTAGATTGGGAACTGGATGGTATTCTAAAATCTGACGAGTGGTTAGCTATTTACTACAGTTCTGGAGATACAGCATTTGATGATAAAAATAATGATGCTGGTAGTAAGATTATTACTAACAGATTTATTGAATCTTGGCAATTTTTAGAAGGTGTCCACAAGACTACCTATCAGTTCACAGTTCGAACAGAAAATGCATTTGGAGCAAATATTGATGGCGCTCTTTCGAATTCAACTACTGTTGATAATGCAGTAGATCCTGAACCCACTGTCTCTAATGTTGTATTAACTGTTCAAGACTCTAATGTGTTGGTGACTTGGGAATCAAGCCAAACTGTAGATGTACATCATTGGGAAGTTTGCAGAGGTGTAGACCCTAACTCATTAAGCACTTGTTTTGATTCTACGGGAACAGCTGAGCAAATGTTGACTATTAAGCCAACAATCAAAGTAAAATGGTTCTATGCGGTAAGTGCTGTAGATCAATATGGTAATTCTGTACAATTAGGACAAGCAACCTTAGACTTAAGCTCAGGGGCTGTAATTTCTGATGGCGATAATGGCGAAACTATTGGTACGCAAGTTGAAGGAGGATTACCCTCTTGGACATACCCCGCAATTGGTGGTGTTGTACTTCTGTCTGTGATAGCAGGAGTAATTCTTGTAGTACGCGGTGGAGGCGGAGACGATCTCGATCAAGACTGGGATTACTGATAAAATCTGAATTTAATCGAGGGTAATTTTGTTATTTTTTTTGTTATTTTCTTACAAAAAAAATGTAATTCAGTGTTGCCAATTACACTCCCAATAACTATCCAAACGTAACTATTGATAATGCATCTATGAGGAAACCATTATATTAGTTAATGTGTTAGACGCGCCAGCGTAACCCGAGAGGTGACCATGTATGAACAAAAATAGATTAGGATTTGCATGGCTTCTGTTGACTTTAATTATGGT
>Ga0310343_10001570_pt1 | contig 11757 bp, 8 predicted proteins | sample HC15DNA2025_MG_FD_203519 | JGI IMG/M metagenome (GOLD analysis project Ga0310343, IMG submission 203519) | Marine microbial communities from station ALOHA, North Pacific Subtropical Gyre - HC15-DNA-20-25_MG | ecosystem: Environmental > Aquatic > Marine > Oceanic | place: Pacific Ocean: North...
ACTATGTGTTTTTAATTTTAGTTTTTAATTAAATATTTATATATTATCTTATATTAATAGAATGGCTGGCGTAGCAGCAGGTATAGTAATTGGTAACACAATGAGAGAAAGTATAGATACAGTAGTTAATGGTATATTTCAAGGAATTTCAATGGCCCCATTAATGTTAGTGGTAGTTCTTTTAGTGTTAATGAGAGATTTAGTTATTAAACTTTTAAAAGTTTTACCTATTATGATAAGAATGGCAGTCTCACTACTTGATCCATTCTCATTCATCAAAGATTTATTATTTGGTATTATGATGGGTATTGAAAAACTTATAACTGGTATTAGTGATATTTTTATTGGTAAAGCACAAGAAAGCGGAGAGAAAATACCAGGATTTAAAAATGGATTGTTTCCAAACGGCATCTTTGGCGCTAGTAAAGAAACTCAAGAAGGCGATACGGTTAAATGTTTAAAACCTACAACAATAAGACTTATTTTAATGATCCTTTGTCCTCCATTTGCGGTATTCATGAAATATGGTTTATTAAGAGGATGGTTTTGGATTATAATATGTTGGTGGTTAACCTATTATTGTTATTATTTCCCTGGACTGTTATTTTCAGCTTTACACACTATGTGTTTTTAAACATCTAAAAATTATTAATTAAGAAATTTTTTTTTTATCCAATATATATAATGGTTAAATACGGAAAAGAATGTGATACAGATGAAAATTGTAGTTCAGGTGTATGTGAAATGACTTATAATGATGCTGGACAAGCAAAAGGTAGATTTTGTGTTATCCAAGAACCAACTTATGGAAAAAAATGTAAATACAATAAAGATTGTGTATCTAACAGATGTGTTCATACTTATAGCGAACAAGGAGATCATCAAGGCAAAAGATGTGTTGTAGTAAAAGGCATGGTAATACCAAAAAGAGGCTGGCCTTTTGATGACGATGGTGTTCCAGATATATTAAAAGCAAGCAAAAAACAAAATGCTGTAAGAAAAGAAGAAGTAATTACTTCCAATTCTGAAAAAGCAAAAGCTTTTCAAGGCCGTGGACCTGTTTCAGAATTTGTTCTATTAATTATGGAAATAATAGTAAGCTTAGTATCTAAAATTGTAGATATCCTTTGGATTGTTTGGAAAGCTATATTTAAACTAGTCTATGATTTTACATTTGGTGCTATACAATTTAATAAAATATTTGGTTGGTGGTCTAAATACACATGTTTTGATACAACTATATTCAGATATATAATCACATTCTTATTTCCACCCTTGGGTGTATTTATGAAACGTGGTATAACTGGTTTCGGTTACATACTTTTATGTTGTATTTTAACAATGTTATTCTACTTTCCAGGTTTAATTTATGCTATTATTATTATGACCGAAGGTGATCTTAAATGTCCAAATAAAGTTAAAGGAGCTGACCCCGTAAATGCCAATATGAAAGAACGTAGTATGCAGGGTGCCGCAACTAGTATTTCTGTCAGATAAAATAATTAAAATATTTTATAAATATATATGACTGCCTTTGAAAGATTAATGTATGGTGGATTTGGATACGGTAAAATTTGTGTTCCCAAAGGACTTCCACAACTTATTTTAACAATATTATTTCCTCCAGCAGGTGTTTTTTATGAAGAATATAAAGCTGGATTCCCAAATGTTACAAGAATAGTTATGAACTTTATTTTAACAGCCTTATTCTATTTTCCCGGATTAATACATGCGTTATCTGGTATGAGTTGTTACACATAATTATAATTGTGTTTATTATTAAATTTTTTTTTAGTCTTATTTAATATGAGCTTACCATTAATATATCAAATTAATGATAGTCGTTTAGAAAAATTATTTCAAAAAAAAACATTTTCTAACTTTTTAAAAACTGATGTTAATAAAGCTATTCAAAAAACTATTATAGATGGTAAAATAGAAGAGAGTTGTAATTGGGGTGTAGAAATGGTTATTTCAGGATACACACATCAACTTTATGAAAAACTAATTATTCTAGCAATTAAAGTAATTAACATTAATAATCCTAGACTACCACATTTACTTTATAGAAGATATGAATATTTTTATAATATACTAAATAAAAAATACAATAATCATATTCTATTATTAAGAAATGATCAACAAATAAGAAATCATATTACAGAATTAATTTGTGTATTATGTAAATCTAATAAAGGAAAATCATTAGGATTAAAGAAAATTAATCAATCCGATTTTAATGTAGAAGTTTTAAAAAGTAAATTAGAAGCTAAAAGTAATAATTATATAAATAATTTATATAGGCCTGGGGATCCAAATGAATTCAAAATAATTACCAATGAATTCTACTATCACTTAATAGAGAAAAACTATGATAAATGTGTTTATTGGTTAAGTTGGATTAATGAATGGGAAAAACGTATGATAAAAAAAGAGGGATATTATAAATGTGGCTATAGAGAATTAAAAAACATAGACGTTAAGTTATATACTGATTATATTTGGTTTTTTTGGGAAATTCTTTTAAAACAATCCATGAAACTCAACAATGATGTATTCAATAATCAAATACAATCTCTATATAAATTATTTAAATTAGACTATAAACCAAGTAGAAAATCTAAAAGAATGTGCATGCTTTTAAATGCCATCAAATATTTTACGGAATATTATAATATAAATAACCCTATAATACTAGAATATCATTGGATAGTTCAGGCTTGTGGGAATATTAATTATATGTATAATGAGAAAAAACAAAATGAAATTCTGGATAAATCCGACATGCAACACAAACTTAATCAACTCAATAAACTATCTACAGATAAAATAACTCAAAAATCAGATGAAAAGAAACATAAAATAAAACTAAGCGAAGATAGCACTAATAAACTAAATTTATTAAGTAAAATAGATTCAATGAGATTCAAATAAAAATATTATATTATTTTAAATGTTTAAAGGTGAACTTAAAAAATTTATAAAAGAATCGTTGATTCAAACCGAAAAAAAACAAACTAAATTTATTAATGAATATAAAATAAAACCTTCATTCAAATATAAATTAAACAAAAATGGTATATGTGAAGCTTATAATAGAAAAAAACTCATATTCAAAGCAAGATATGAAATATTAGGCACATACAATAAAAAAACGCAAATGTTCAGACACAGTTGGGGCAATCAATCAATTCCAAAACCATTATCGAAAATTTCAAATGAAATAAAAAAATTAAATTATCAAACGTTTATGTTTAATCATCCTATTCTTGAAGGTCATGGTTGGGGAAAAGTAATAACAAGTATAGCAATTAATTTAAAAAAAAGATCATTAGGTTACCTAGTAAAAAACGATCATGATGAATATCCTGAAACCTATATTATTATTAAATCTATTATTAAAAATTAATTTTTTTTTGATATTTCTTTTTGTTTAAATTAAACAAAAAAAAAATCTAATAAAACATTAATATGGAAACAACACTCTATCAACAAACTAAGAACTTTATTTATAACAATAAACACTATATCATACTAGCAGTTGTTATACTATTTGCTATTATACTTGCTTATTATTTTTCAAGTGATAGAATTGTTAGAAACAAAGTAAAAAAATTTGAAGATAACTATTTAAATCAAAATATAGTCCAAAAAGATTATTGTCATAATGATATTAAATATAACATGTTATGTGACTATTATGTAAAAAGTAGTAGTAAATCATTTCTTGTAGGATTTCAAAAATTTGGATACACTAACTTAAATATTATCAAAAAACTACTTTATATAGGTGTTAGATATATTGAAATAAACATATTTAGCAAAACATATGAAACATTCTCAGAACCTATAATTGTATCAGGTGATAAACTAGGAGAAAAAAAAGCTTCTTTAAACCATGTTGATGTTAAAGAATTTTTCCAATTGATAGAAGAGATGGCTTTTTCTGAAAAATATATTAATAATTATAAAGATCCTCTTTTTATTTTCTTAAATTTAAAAACAGAAAATGTAGACACTTTAGATAAAGTCCATGATATAATATTAAATACTATCAATCAACGGCTTTTACCAAGTAAATATGGTAATATACAAAAAGATATAGGAACTATTACACTATGTGAGATGATGGGTAAATGCGTGATTTTATCAAGTGATGGTTATGGTGATTCTAAGTTAAAGGAATTAATTAATGGTTCAACTACACAACCTAGTTTAAAAAGAATTACAAATAGTGAATTAGATGATATTATTGATAAAAAACAAAGAGGATCTATCCAACCTGATTTCTCTATATCAAGTGGTTATATTGAATTCGGTAAAGGAAATCAAAACGATTTTATTCACATTAAAGACGACAGTATTAATTTTATTGAATATGGTATAACTCCAGATTTCACTATTACTGTTTCAGGTGCTAAGAATGGTAGTAATAACACAGAACCTGGTGATTTTTATTCTGTAAAATATGTTACTACAAATAAAATATTTTTAGTTGGGAAGGATATTTTCAAAGAAGAAAAACCAGGGAATGAAATATTAATAAGAGGTTTCAATAATAAACATAGTCTAGAAAAATTAGAAGATAGAAATAAATATCAAATTACTATTGTTGTTCCAGATGATGGGTTGTTAAGTAAAAATTATGATGTATTTAAAGCTATGAGCTATGGTTGTCAATTTGTATCATTATATTATCATAATATAGATGAATACGCTAAAAAATACAATAATTTCTTTGGTAATTCAAGTTATAAATTAAAACCAAAAGTATTAAGAAAAATTGTAAAACCAAGACCCAAAGAATCTATATTTAAAATGTTCCCTGATCCAGTAGAAGAGAATCCATTACCAATAGATTATGAATTTTCTAAGACATATTCGGAGGTTTTTATAAAACCATATTTAAGCATGGAAAGTTTTTGGGTAAATAAAAATAATATGGCTATTATTTCTCCAAATAAAACAGATGCTTCAATAAAAATAGAACCAGGATTAAATAGTAGCCAAAAAAATTATTCTATTTCTTTTAAACAAAATAACAAATATTTAGTAGCTACAGACTATTGTTGTTATTTACTATGGATGGAGCAACCTACAAGTTGCGCACAAGTTATAGACCAATTTAAAAAAGCCTCCACATTTTATCCTATATCACCATTTTGTAATAAAGAGGGATATCATTCATTTGTTATAGCAAAAGACAAAGAATATAATCTTGAAAAAGATGAAGACTATGATGGTGCTGATTATTCTAAAATATATTATATTAGATACCGACCACAATTTGATCCAAATTTAAGACTTTACACTTATCAAACTACTTTTTATGTTAAAATTTTAACTATAGATGAACCGGGAATTGAAAAAATGACAATATGGAGACCAACTATAAGAGATAGATACTATCCTATAGGGGATATAATAAAGCAAGGTATTAAAAGCCCTAAATCACAAACAGCTTTAGTTGGTGGAGCTACTGCTCCTCCCAGTGATTATGAATTAGTATATGATAATAAATTAATTAATCAAAGTTACGAAATAAGTATTTGGAAACCGATTCCACCCGATGGATATATTGCGTTAGGCTATGTTTTTAATAATAATTATGAAAAACCATCTATAGATGAAGTTAGATGTGTAGCTTCTGAATTTACCAAACAAGAGAGGTTATCAAGTGATAAAGTCTGGTCTAATAAAAGAACTGATGGTGTTGAGGAATTTGGTTCAACCTTGTCCTTTTGGAAAATCGATAATAAAGAAAATTTAGTAGGAGCAGATTATGTTGTTGTAAATACTTCAGATTACATGCCAAGTGAATTTGATACTCCTATTTTTTCTATCTCGACCGATTCAAAAGATTTATTTGATAGATTATATTTAGAAAAATTTAGTCAAAATAAATCTAATACTGAATCAGCATGTTTTAAAGTTATTGATAGTTCAGTTTCAGAAGATCAAGCTACAGATAAAGCTGTTAATATTATAGGCGCAAGAAGAAACGTAAAAGATAACAAAATAATAAGTTATAGAGCTAGCGATGAAGGTAGTGATATGTGCGTATCAATAAATGTTCCACAGTGGGAAAAGAATCTAAATAATAAAGATATTTATATGGAAAAATGTAGAGATAGAGAATACAAGGGCACTAATTTTACAGCTTACGGTGATGATACTATAAGATTTAATAAAGATCCTAGATTCTGTATTACTAGAATGCGTCAAGACGGTCAAAACAATGATACATATCAAGAATTTCCAGCTAAATTAACACGCTGTGAAAAAAATAATTATAAACAAAAATTTTATATCCACGATAATGGATTTATAGAAAACATGAATGAAAATGGATTAAATGGTTTGTGTTTAACAAATGATGCTAGAATAAACGAAAGTGATGATTTATCGTATGGAAGTAGAAAAATCACCAACGTAACTATAAATACGTGTGAAAAAAGTAAAAAAAACGTTAAACAAAGATGGATGATGAAAAAGGCATTCAATGATTTTTGTTTAGAAGAAGGTAGTATGGTTTATATTTTATTGAATTATCCCAGATCAAACAATGCCTTAGACACTATTTATATAGATGAAAGAATTGATGAAGTTTATGACTTTGATAATTTTGAATTGTATATGAGAGGTTCTATTGAAGAAATGACTGATAATGAATATAAAATAAATTTAACTTTCAAAGATCCATCTCAAGATACTGATACTATAATCACAGAACCAATAAATTCAATTAAAATAGTTTCTGATAAGATACCAAATGAAAAGTCACTAACAAGAGGAACCGAGGTTATATGTAGAAATGGAAATTATGACGGAGATTATTTAATTAATGAAGACCATGTCAAGTGGAAAGGTATTATTGTAGAAAAAATAAGTAGAAAAAAATTCAAAGTTTTATTTAGTATTAATTCTTTAGAATTAAGATCATCAAAAGTAACACCTCAAACCTATGGTAGACCTAGATATCTTCAAGAAAAATTAGTTAATATTTCGGATATAAGACTCATTAAAAAAATACCGAGTTGTTATATTGGAAATTATGCTGATAGAGGAAATGTTGAAATAAATAATACATCAGATGATCCTTTATATATAAGTGGACATTGTGGAGAACTTGATCCTATAAATATTCTTGGATTTCTTAATATGGAAATGAGTGAAGATGATGATTTAACGGATGATTTAGATGTTGAAGCTAATTTTAAACAAAATTTAAAAACATTCGCAAATAAAGTAAATAAATATTTAAGTTCAAGTAGTAATATGGATACAATTTTAGATAATATTGGCGAAAAACTAAAATTATTTGTAGATAAAAACGTAATAAAACAAAATGTTAATTTAATATTGCAAGAGAGTGATTATTTTAATGATAATAATTTATCTGAATTTATGCGAGTTATAAATTATTTAAATGACGAATTAAATTAAAATATTTTAATGATATCATTCGCATCATCAACCGTGAAATGACTTAAATTTTTTTCATCAAAATCCTTAAAACTATTTAATGAATTGTCATTTTCGTCTTCCTTATCTTCATATTTTTCAGTTACAAAATATACTTTATAAATATAGTATATTAATGCGATTATAATTATTACACATACAGCAATTAATATATAATACATAACTTTATTTCCTTCTTCTTTAGAAGCTTCCGGTAGTGCTGGGGTTGATGTTGGTGCTGGTTCTGGCTGTGCTTCCGGTGCTGAAGATGGGGATAAACCTACAGCTTGAACTCCTTTCTTTACTGCATTTTTAGTAGGTTTAATAATTTGATTATTTACAGCATTAACAAGAGGGTCAACAACATTTTTTTTTACATTAGTAGCAGTAGTATTGATTGTGCTCAAGACTGTTTCACCGGCATTTTCTAAAGTTCCCTTCTTTCCACTTTCAGGAGGTTTCATATTCACAGGAGCATTAGAATTTGTTCCACTATTATTTGCTGGTTTAACCCCTGTTGCTCTGGTATTTGCTCCTGTTGCTGGTTTAACCCCTGTTCCTCGGTTATTTGCTCCTGTTGCTGGTTTAACCCCTGTTCCTCGGTTATTTGCTCCTGTTCCACTATTATTTGCTCCTGTTGCTCTGGTATTTGCGGCTGGTGATGGTTGACCTGCGGCCCCTCCCATAAAATAGTTAATTGATCTACTTTTTCTTGGCATTATATATTATATTAATATTTTAATTATTAATATTTTGTAATAAAAATTTAATTAAATTTAATAAATTCCTCCAAATTTTTCAGAAACATTTCTTGGATATCCAGACATATTTTCACCATCATTTCCTAGCATCCAATATTTATCTTGTTTTATAATATATGTTTTTCTATCACTATGAGTAAAAATCGCATTTAAATTAGCAAACCCTTCTCCACCGTCTTTTGGTGTCCAACGTCTCACTATTTTTTTAGGATATCCTCTATCTACTTTCTTAGTTTTATCATTGAATCTATAATAATATTGATCCTTAAAGAAATATGTTTTACCATCTTTTCCCCATGTAAATACAGCATCAATATTATTTGGTATCCCTTTCCATATATCTTTAATTAATCTAGGAAATCCCGGTGCTATCTCTTGTCTTTTAGCATCGAATTGCCAACAAAGTGATCCCTTAAAGAAATAAGTTTTATTATTAAATCCCCATGTAAAAACAGCATCTATATCTTTTGGTATCTCCCCCCAGAATTGTTTTATTTTTTTAGGATAATTCTCATTCATTAAACCAGTTTTACTATCATATTCCCAATAATCATCACCTTTAAAGAAATATAATTTTTTGTTTTCACCCCATAAAAATGCTGCGTCTATAGCAATTAAATCAATACTAGGTTTATTATTAGTGCAGACATAAATTTCATTTCCACCAGCGCCTTCGTTCATATTTTGTAATCCACCAGTTTTATTGTTTACTGAATCATATCCTTCTTGACACTCACTACTATTTTGAACCTTAATATCATTTATGAAGCCTATTTCTACATCTCCATCATCATTTTTAGGTGGAGGTCTACCCTTTCTAAGACATAAATATATATCTTCTCCTCCAGCATCTCTATTTAAATTATAAGGTATTTTTCTAAAATCTCTTGGACAAGTATTTGGAGTAGTTTGTAACTCAAGCAACCCAGTGCTACCACTTCCTTTTTTAGCACATAAATAAATATATTTACCACCAGCTGCTTCATTTAAATCTTTCTTAATTTTAGTGTATCCTGTAGGACATTCAACTGTAGATCTATTTCCGGCTACTAATTTTACATCTAATATACCATTATTTCTTAATAAATAATCTTTCTTATTTTTACTTCTTAATTCATTTTCTTTCATCTGTGCGGCGAAAACTTCACTATAATTAGTATAGCCAAATGTTTTATAAGTTCTATCTGGTTTTAATGATGTGGCACACCATTCACCTCCATTATCAGGATCTTCTTCATCTCTAATTTCTGATACAGGAAGATATTTTAATTCATTGTTATGAACAAAAGGAAAAACACATTTCCCTATTTTTATTTTTGGATGGGTATCTACTTCAAAAATACTTCTACCACTTGAATCAACGCCTGTTTTTTTCATATTAGTTCCATACACCGGGCCTTGTGATTGTCCAGCAGGTCCACATTGACTACATTCAAAATCATCTCCTTTTTTACCACGAGTTCCATCAAAACCTTTTGGACCTTTCGGCCCCTTTTTATCTTTATTTTTATCATAATACATTAAAGTATAAAACATATTGCCAAAATTAATAATTAGAATAATTAAAAACCACATAGCACCAATTTGTAATTCTTTTTTATCCTTAAAAATTTGACTTCTAAAAAGAAGAAAAATACATACAACACATATTAATATAAGTAATATTAATAAGTATCTATAAATTTTAAGACTTATCATTATATATAATTAAGAAATTTATCTCACTATTAAAAATTTTATAATTAAAAATTAATTATCATAAATACTAATAATACCATATTTTTTCTCATATTTATCGGGAACTATATATTCACTTTGTTCAGGATTAAATTCGGGCTGTTTTAAACAAGACTCTGGATCTTCTAAACCTCTAATTTCATATTCTACATGATCATAAGTTTTATTAACATCTTCACCATTTTTATTTAAATATGATTTGTAATAGTTATTATTACTTCTCACCAAAGAAATACTATCAAATGATGTATCTTCTACATTATCTTTAAAGAATTTATGTTCATTCGTGTCTCTCTTATAATTACTATTTTCAGGGAATTCATTATGATTTGAATCACATGAAGATATGGATTGATCATCTTTATTTTTTGAATTCCAAATCGCTCTTTTTCTTATAGGTGTTGTTTTAACACATTTTTTTTTAATACAGGCCATTTTATCTAAACTTGGTTTAGTATGATCTTTAGAATTACTAAAAACATCTCCTAAACATACATATTCTTCTCCATCCTCATCTGCTTTAGGAGCTATAGGTCTCCAAATACTATAATTTGATGTATCTTTATCATTTCCGCTACTGCGTGTTGATGTATACATTTTTACAAAATCTGTAGGTTTTTTTACAACAGAACTGTTTTCCGCAACTAATTTAACAACATTAGGTGGTCCTATTTCAGGATCTCTATCAGTATTTAAATTATTTTCAGTATTATTAATTGTAGGCCGTAATTGTCCAACATCTTTATTATGACATTCTTCATCACCTAAATAAACAACATCACCTAGTGGTAAATATGTTTCATTATTTTCATCTATAAAGGTCTTAGGTCGATACACCATAATTTTATCACTTCCCGCTAATCTTTTATCGGAATATGTGGGTTCTAATTCACAAGTAGTGCCATTTAAAACACCTTTTTGTAAATAAGATTGTCGTGCGGCTGAACTTCTAAATAAAGAATCGTAAATATTACTATTGAAAATTTTTAATTTTGGTTCTAGTTTTTTTAAATTTCTGCATTCATCACTTTCAATATATGTAGGTCTAGCGCTTTTGGGTGATCCCCAATACCATATATCATATTTTTTTATTTCATCAAAAGGTGAAATTTTTTGTTTATTAACTATAGAATCGTTAGAAAGCTGTGTATTTTCATCATCAACTTCTTCATTAAGTAAATAATCAAAATCATTATCTGTTAAATCCTCACTATCTAAAAAATTTTTACCTTCTTTATATTCTAAAATTAATTCAATCCATTGCCTCCACATACTTTTGAATTTCATTCTACCATTACTATCCCTGCCTCCACAAGTATATCTCATTTTATCTATACTTTCAAGATCTATATCTTCACCTTCAGGTTTTCTACCTCCACCTTTATAAGCATGAAATACATAATCATAACAAGTTTCCGCACCTTTAGCTGCTAACATTGTTTTCATAGCTTCACTGTTACACATTTTTTTACATTTTTTTTTAATAAAGGTATTTTTAATATGAGCATCTTCTGGTAATTTAGAATTTGGATCATGTTTATCACACCAATCATTATATATTAGTGTTATGTTAGCTAACATTTTTTTATAACACATATCATCACCACATCCCCCTTCACATGTGGATGGAGTTCCACTTTTTCCTTTTATTCCTATTTGACCTTTTTCACCAAATTTACCAACCTTTTCTTTCAATTGATTACGAAATGAATTTGATGCCCCATAAATATAAATATTTAATATAGTTAACACATACATACCAACAAACAAAAATCTAGTATTTACAGTATTAAAT
>Ga0310343_10001573_pt1 | contig 11752 bp, 4 predicted proteins | sample HC15DNA2025_MG_FD_203519 | JGI IMG/M metagenome (GOLD analysis project Ga0310343, IMG submission 203519) | Marine microbial communities from station ALOHA, North Pacific Subtropical Gyre - HC15-DNA-20-25_MG | ecosystem: Environmental > Aquatic > Marine > Oceanic | place: Pacific Ocean: North...
ACATCTGTTCGTTGTGGACATGTGCTAAACACATATTCACAAGCAGCAGGTGTACCTTTCACCACACAATCTACGACCTCTTGCTTAATACTTCCAGAGTTGACGTAGGACTGTAAGTATGCGTCTTCGGCATGACTACAGATGTGCACACCTTCCATGTTCACGTCCCATGAATGTTGATCGTGTTCACGGTCAAACGTTTGAGCAGTAATAATAATTTCTTCACTACTAATTTGTGGATAGGACAGATCCCCTAAACTTCTTACATCTCTTGCCTTGGCAGCGGATCCAAGTTCCGTGTTTCTAACCCAAGCAATTGTTTCGATGCGATCGTCCATGCCTTTTAATGTTAAATATTGGTTTTCTTCGAATTCAATGGTATCCTTTAACGATACCCCCAATGATAATTCTAATAATTCAGCACCATAAAAGTTACCTTCCGTTTGGAATTGTTGTGCTACATCAATAATATCTAAATTCTTTGGTCCTTCTTCTTTGTCGCACTCAGCGATAAAATCACCACGCTCAGTAGTTAAATTTCCAATTATACATTTCTTCTTCGCTTGAATGGCTAACTTTGCGTTGGCATCATTCCAGTTACGGCCTGCACAATTCATGTTGACTGATTTCAATGCCAACCCAGTGCATGCTCTACTCTCTTCGTTACAAATTTGACAGTAGTGGTCTGCACTAGGTTCAACACAGAAAGGAATGGATGCCAAAGTGGAACCTTGTAATTCGTAATGGGAAGATGGACCAGCGGTACCAGCTCCACCGTCATTGTTTACACATACCTCACACTTGACGTTGTGTTCATACACCATGGCATTACTACCTAAGGAATGTGCCACTTTAGCACACTCTTGTATGTCACGAATTGCTTTTAAGTCAGACACAACCCCACCGTTTGCAATATTTGCACACGCATCTTTTCCCGACTTTTCAATTTTAAATGTATCATATGATCGCTGATCTGGTTGATCATCGCAAGTATCATGATCACTCTCTGTCACGCATATTGGCTCATAACCAACAGCGGCACTCATGCTTTGGTCTTTGTTGTATCTTAACTGTTGATGTCCTTCCGCATTATGTAAGGAGCATCCTGTTGGTAGCAATGGATCATTCACTTGGAAATCAGTTTCACCTTCCACATTTGACACGCACATGGTGTTTAACCCATCAACTACTCTTCCAGTATTATGCGTGTTGAATCTAATGTGTGTATCACTAACATAACATCCTTTTGGCGCATCAGCATTTTCTTCCTCTAAGTAGGTAATGTCTGTCTCTGTTGATTTTGCTACACAAATTGGCGCCATTTTATCTTGCCTTTTACCGGTATCGTGTGCATTGTAAAACACGTTTAGTTTGTCGTCTCTAAAATCTACAGCACACCCTATAGGATGATGTTCGGAATTTAATTCATAGAAATGATCAGTTAAGTATGTGTATGACAATTGATGCGCAATTTCATTGACATAGGCTTCACATTCAGCTTTACTAGGGGATGACGATCCAGCCGCACAGGTATTGGTCGTGACATTACCATGTTCATTTAATCCAAGACTAAATGTAAAGGTAGTATTAGAATCTGCAACACATAATAACTCGCTATCGGCATTAAACGTTGCATTCTCGTGTGTATTATATCGCAATATCTTCTTTCCATTTATATCAACTACGTATGCTCCAGCTGGTTGTGTATCTACTGACTCGGACAAGTCATATCCAATGTATACAGTAGTTGTATTACCAATAGCAACTTCAAAATTACTGAAACCAGCGTTAGCAGCACCTACATGTTTTGCAATTTGGGCTGCTCGGACTTGGACCTCCGCTAAGGTAGCTGCTCTGGTTCCTGTAGGGCAAGTAGCGAGTTTGTCTGTCCTAACGACACAAACAGGAGATACCTCAGCATGAATGTCGTCAGCGTCGCCTCCTACATTCCATTGTAAATATACATTACCACCTGCTTCTTGAACAACAGAACAACCCGGTTGTTTATTACCCATGTTTACAGTGGTTTGTAAATTACCTGCATCCCTAACATAAGTCAATCCCAATTGCGATGCTATAGCTGCTGCTGCTGGGAAGCATTCTGCTTCGGTCAGAGCAACAACCCCAAGACTCGTGTTGCATTTGTTCAATCCGGTTGCTAAGGAGAAACTTTCAGCAACGCCTTTTGATGACACAGTGCTAAACAAATGGGATTTTCTGGTGGTATTGGATAGAGTGATACCTGCTTCAGATGCAATTCTAGTTTGCATTGATAAACATTCCTCTGATGTTGTTGCTCTACCCACTGGGCAAGCATTTGTTTTGTCTAACACAAAGTCGTACCTTGCTTCCAAATCTACTCCCAACGCTTTGGTAATGTCACCAGAGTTCTGGTCACACTCTTCAGGGCGAGCATTCCTGGTACCTTCAGGACAGGTGGACGTGTTGCTAGCAGCCAAGCTGTAAACTTTAGTAACCCCGCACAACTCGCGGCATGGAGCCAACATGTTGAGCGGCTGTGGAAGACCTTGTTTCATGCAAATACCAATGTTATTACTTGTACCTCCACTACCTTGCGCTATTGACGCGGTTCGACACCCTCGTGTCTGTAAAACATTGTTTTCCGTTCTAAAATTATTCCATTGCAATTTCTTGTCATCTATTAAAATTTTACATCCAGGTGCAGCACTAGTGGACGCTTTTGCTTCGAAACCACCTGTTAGTGCCTCTCCTCCTGATGCAATGTATGCTGCTTCAATAATTTTAAAGTTATTTTCGCATTCTTCTCTTGAGTAAATACTTTGCATGTCATGGTGCTCACACTCCGTCACTGCACATTGGTATACACCATCGTCATTTGCTCCTCCTGCACACGATCTGCAAAATCTATCTTTTCGCCTAGTACCATATGCCACTGGATGAAGAGCAAAGTCGTTCGCCTTTAAGCGGTACGTTTCAATTGGCCCGCAAACACGTTTGTTGGATACCTTGACATCTTCTTTTTCCAAAATAGGCGATACTTGCGCAATAACATCTTGATGACCAATATCTAAGGATGCAGTTTCCAAGCAAGAGTTTGGCTCCGTAGCATCGCCTAGACGTTCATTAGCCCCGCGACCGTCCTTAAACAACTGCATTTCTAATTTAGCTGAGTGGATTTGCGGTTTAGAGCGGTCTAAGCATTTGGAGTACATCTCAACTAAGAAACGATTGTAGATTTTTCCATCAGCAGTGTCATCCATAATAAAATGTTCATCTTCATCATTCAATGGGTTCAACGATGTAGTTGCTGGTCCAATGAATGAAATAGTTGTCAATTCATCTTGAATAAATGGTTCACTACCAGATGCAGCCTCATCTAATCCAATATCTCTAATAATATATTTTCCAAGGATTTGTGTTAATTCATTCTGTGGTTGATCTCCTTGTTGGTTGCCTTCGTCTACTTGGTACGAATCGGTTGGGTTCTTTCCGTATCCAACTGGGCGGTATCCGTTTAACTGGTTTAACGTTGCTGCTGCTCTCCATGTGTATCCTCTAGCCGCGTTACAAGCGGTTTCACCTGTAATTGTTTTACTAACAGACCCATCTTCGTTGCTTAAGCAAGCAGATGTTATTGTTCCCGTATCAATGTCGGATGTGTCCACGGTATGCTGACCAACAGCAAATTTATCGTCGCATGATTTATCAATGGTACAATCCAATACATTGTGTGCGGTACCACTGCCACTGACCAAACCGGCTGGGAAACCACGTGGAATAATACTTGCTTGTGCACGTCCTTCATCAAATAAATCTTTACCTGCTAACACGTCAATGAATAAAGCAATACGGATCCTATCAAATTTACTTTTGCCAGCTGTTAAACCTAAAGATGCGCATGATAATCTGCCGTCTTCGTATAGCATTTCCTCCTCTCCAGTTGTTTCGTTTTTAACTGCTACGTAACCAAATCTATTACTTTCATTATGCACTGGTCCTACAGCTTCCACGAAAGTATGCCCTGCTTCCCGTTCACAAGCTTCCTTTGTTGGGAAAATGGAGATAACATCAAAATTGCTTGCATCTAAGCATTTTGCGTCTACACCGTAGCCCAATGTGCTGAATGGTTTATCTTCACTCAATCCTGATTTACGTGGTCGTTGCTTGTGAGATAAGCATACACCTCCATCACTATAATCAACTTGGTCTGCATCATAATGACCAGTTTCGGTACGGCACCAATCCATAGTCAATGGATCTACTCTAAATACTTCTTCTGCCTCCTCAGTAGAGAATGGTGCTGCTGTACCTTGACTGACAGCCTCTTCTTCTTTAATTTCCATGTCTTGGCAATCTTCTTCTTGAACGGTTACAGTGTACCTGTAGTTCTTCCTAAACTCACCTGATGCATCTTTTTCATGTTCATTGTATTGAATGCTGTCATGTAGTTTATCGTATTTCTTCAACGTAATGGATGTTCTACAGAAACGGAATCCATGACGCTCATAATTGTTTTCGTCGTACCCATGACCCCATTTACCATCAATATTATCTGGTGGTGAATCAGGAAATTTTCTGTTTGCCAACAATAAATAACCAGATCCATCAGGCATTTCTGTATTACACTGTTCTAGCTGCTCAGCATTAATGGAAACCATGAATTTATCGTGGTAAAACGTTTTCTTACCGCCTTCGTCACCGCTGTCAATGGTTCCAATTTCAGTTGCTGAACGACCGTACTCTTTAATTAATCGTTGACCTTTCATGTATCCTTGAATGAAACCATCACCGGTAATTTTGTTGAAGAATGCGCGTCTTAAATTTGGGTATAACAAGTTAGCGCCTTCAATATCGTTCCTACAACGTTTGAATACGGTATCGTTTGCCTCCCTACCATCAAGGACAGCTTCATCGAATAAGTCACCACCGCATTGATTCATGTCTTGTGCGTCGTCTGCTGCATCAAAGAATTTATCAATAAAATCTACTCTTACATCACTAACGGTACGGAAATCGCGTACATTTACATCCGCTAGAGTATGACATCTAAATTTATCTACGATACCGTCAGCGTCTACTTGTGTTGGAAACCATTCTAATTCAGTATCTTCAGAGTAATCAGTTTTTTCCACCCATGAATAACCAAATGCTTGATTACAAGTAACGCGTGTTTTCGTAGTATCCTCTAATTGACCAAAACTGTTTCCGTCTTCTTTACATTTAGTAGCATTTGTTTCGGTGGTAGCAGTACCATTCAACAAATAACATACTGTACTGTCTAAACCGTCTTTCATACATTTTCCGTCTTTGTATATTTCACTAAAAGGAACACTATCGCCATTTAAAGCCAATTTGTTGAAAAAGGCATTGATGGAAGCAGCATTGGCAGTGTTTACTGAATCTTCATCTGCACCTTCTTCTTGCGAAGCCCATTCAATTTTATCTTTAATCAATCTACCAACTGAATATACGTTCATGCTCACCGTTTTCATGTCATTCATTAAACTGTTCATAGCCACAGAGCTACTGACTGGGTCATTCACTTCCATGGCAAATTGGGCCTGTTGTGAATCAAAACCATTTGTATACTCCCTTATACCCTCTGGAAGACCCGTAGTTTCTCTTGCGTGAAATTGATAAACATCTGCATACTCATTTGCTGCTGCACCAGCAGTTTGACTGTTTACGCGACACTCGCCCAGTTCAACAATAGTCCAATAATGATCTGCAATAGGATCACACGTTTCTTTTGTATTTCCAAATCCTGTATGGCCACCTTGTGCATTTAAACATTGCCCGATACTTTTTTGGAAGGAAAAGAAGTTCAACCCTAATGCTTTAGCAACGTTCATGCAACTGTCTACTGTATGTCCAGTGTTGCCAAAGACAGATGTGTTTGTATTACAGTCAGCTTCAAGGACATCTGTAGCCGTTCCATCTGCTTTATTGTAGCACTTGTCGTTTTGGATACCATTTGTTGCATCATTTCCAATGGCTTTACCATTAATAATAATAGAGTAATCTTTTCTGCATTTGAAATTAGCGGAACCATCGGCTTTCAACTCTAACAATTGGTTCGAGTCACCAAAGTCTCTGTTCCCTGCAAAATCGCAATAGTATGGTGTTTGCGTGGATGGACAAGGTGCAAGAGGATATAAATTCTTATCTAATACACCATCAATCAACTCACCGTCGTAATTACATTGCCCAATCTGTCCCACACTGGTGTACGAAGCACGCACAAATACTTGATCAAAATTTTTCGAATCCCTTTCAGTGGTCTGTACACGTAATTTGGCACCACAGGTGGCATCGTCACCCGGGCATAGTTCCATACCATCAAAATATTCTTTCTCCGCATTACATCTTCTCAACGAATTGACGCCTTTGCCATACGTAGTAGTATCCCCAGCAGCTACGCTAAACACGGATTCTTTCCACGATGCAATATGTGAAGATACCCCTTCGTTAGCATCATCTCTAAAGATATTGTCTACCAATTTGTCGGACGATTTACATATCGTAAACGCTACATCGTCGTGTACATCCTCCACCTTTGTAATATCTTGTGATAAAAAGTAGGTGTTCAAATGCTCAGTATAATTAGTAAGCGTTATTTCTCGATCCGTATTAGTCGCTTCCAACCAGTATTTATTATATGCCACGTCTTTACTAGTAACAGATTGGTAAATATCTTTATCCCTTACACTAAGGTCAGTGGCGTTTTGCCCCCATGTGGTCCAAGTTGTTGCATCGTCACTATATTGTATTATGAATACACCACCATTTTGCGTAGCAATTCTTGCACGGACATGTCGTACCTCAACTGGTGTTTGAAAATCCATACCCACATATTGTACCTGTCTGTTCACTCCTTGAGAATTAGTCTCAACTGAATTACAGTCAACGGTGGTTGAACCACCACAACCCGTTAAAGTCGGCCTCCAAACACTAGTCCAAGCTACATTGTTATCAAATGCCTTTGCACATGAAGTACTAGCAGTCTGTTGACTACTCTGTATACAATTGGCACCATTATGTGGAGCAGTAGCCTCAGCTTCAGCTAAAACGTCTCCTCCAAGTGTGGCTGAGATACCTGGACTGTATTTGTCTCTGTCTGTAAAGAATTGAAGCTCATACACCGCATTAATAACAGGCACAAAAAATTCTATATCATTTGCTAACCTCCAATATCTGTGTGCGCCGTCTCTATTAGTATCTGTTACTGTTGTATTGGTTTGAATGACTGGTTCGGCGGTTTTAGTAAATGTCTTAATACCATTTCGAGGTGCACCTGCTAAATGCTCAGGTAAAACATTGTACACGGTATCTTCCGATAGAATGGTTTCAGTACCAGCTGTATTATTTACTAAAATAACTTGTTTAACAAATTGTTTGTACTTTAATCTAGTAACATTTTGTTTCTCTGTTGCACCGGTTGTTGTGTTAATGATAACATCCTCTTCCACTACATGATTAACATCCTTTACAACTTCCCTGTCCAATACGTAAGTTAAGGCAGTCGTCGTGTTTGGGTCTTGCATTTCTGTTTCACCAGTCGTTTCATTGATGACAACTTTAATTTTTCGCACTACATCCGCTGCTGGCTGTGGTTCTGCTAATTCTAAGCCAGAAGTGTTTGTTTCCACTGTACGAGTGATATTTGTAAGGGTATTCCTAACAAAGGAAGTAGCCTTGAAGGAATAATATTTGTCACTACCTGCTGCCGTTTTACAAGCGGCTGCATCAGCGGCAGTGTGTTCCGTTGCTTGTAGTAAACTCTTTTTTACTTCCAATACTTCTCCATCTAGTTGCATCCTGTGAGAACGTGCGGGGGATAAGTTCCCAGGAATGTATACGTTTGGTTGAGCCAAATCAGCTGATGCTGCAATGCAACCAGCGTGATTATTCGTGCGTAAGTAGATGCTGTGACCATCGTTGGATGCTTTTGGAATCGCTGTAGTTTTTGCATGTACGCAAGCTTTTGAAACAGACACATAGTCAAAATATAAATGACCAGCTGCTTGTGCCGCTGCTGCACATTCTGTTATTGTTTTTTCTCCAGCTACAACAGTTCGCTCTTCTGCATCCAACGCAAGCTTAAAACCAGCTGTATGCACTACATACCCGTCCAATGATTCCACTGAACCGTCTACTTTCTTACAACGACCAATACAACGGTGGTTGGTCGGGTTATCTAAACAAAATTGGTGTGTTTGTGGTACACCTAAACCTACGTGATTTGCTGTGGCTGCTTGGGAACAACTACAGGCAAAATTAATTTTCTGTTTGCATTTATATGCTTTCTGTGCCTTTGTTAGACTAGGTAATTGGTCAAAACTTTTCACAGACAATAATTCCCGTTTGGAAAACGCTATCACCGTAAAGGTATTTAATATGAGAAAAACACTTAAGAACTTCCTCATAGGTTAATAAGTATAATAGCTTACAATACCACTTATAAAATATATATACACACATTTTATAAAACCATCACTCATAGATGTTTCTAGGTGTAAGTGCAAAAAGATAAATTTATACATAAAATGTTTTCTCGTGTGATACTGGGTCACTGTATGGAAGATAATATGAGTGATACCGACATACCATCGGAAGCGGTGAAACTTTTAATATCTGATGAGAGGAGAAAAGGTACGTTGTTAGTGGGGCAACCTGTTACACCTGTTTTAACTTCTAATTTTCCATTCAAAACTGTAGATAATATTTTACAGGAAATGTGGAATAAACAACCCATCGCGCTGGTAGTAGTATTACGTTCATGGTTTGATGCACGATTTTTTGCTTTTCAAGAGTGTATATATTCAATGTATCCAGCCCTAGCGGTTTTTCTCCTACGCTGTGAAAGCACGTACGTCAATAGTAACAATTATATATTGTATCATAATGATATAAACATCCATGTCTGCTCACTATATAAGGGTGATATTCTTTATTTAAAGCTTTAAACGATAAGCTCAAGCAGATATGAAATGTATGATATTCGGAACTGGTGGAATACATCTAATTACTCAAATAGGTATGCTGGAGAGCTTATGTGAAAACGGTGAAGATGCATGCTGCTTTGCCGGTGTTTCGGCTGGTGCCTTAATCGCTAGTTTTTGTGCTACGCGACCTTTAAAGGAAGCTGTACAAGAATTGAAAGAAATAATAACGAATAATTTAGGCTCTAGTGCGTTGACTCCAAATTACAAATTTTTGAATGCACCCCGTTCTGCTTTGTTTAAAAGTAGCTTCTTTACCGATGAAAAATTCACTAGTATTTTAAAAGAAAAATTATTAAACAAACCTTTAAGAGCCAATTTATACATTGGTGTAACGGATGAAACTTCTATGACATACAAGCTGTGTTATTATGCTGCTCATGGTAAGAACAACGAAGTTATGCCAATAGATCAAGCGGTGCACGGAAGTATGTCCATTCCATTAATATTTCCAGGTATAGATTACAAGGAGCACCACTATGTAGACGGTGGATGTTTTCACCAAGTTCCTGTGGAGGCAATTAAGAAAATAATAAACCATTGTAGAGAACAGGATCCCGATCGTCAATTAAACATGACAATATTGACAGCAAACCCATGGTCATTTGCTCCAAAACCGACAAAAAATAGTGGAGTGGGTAAAATGCTGAAAAAAACGTATCGTTTATTAGATTCAATTCAGACGATGAACATGTATAGTGATCGTTTAATTTTGGAACAAGTGATGAAAGAGGAAGAATTGAAAAAGAAGAAAGTTGATATAAATTTTAGTTTGTACACGGTACCAATGGAGTTAGCACATGAATTGCATGATAAATACCCTTTTAGTAAATTCGATAAATTGGGAATAGAAGACGTAAATAGTTTGTTACAAATTGGTGAAAATATAGTTAAATATGGTGTTGTATATAAATCAATAAAAAATGGAAGTAAACCATCTTTAAAATTGTAAATGTTTCACGGTATTAGAAGATTAACAATACCCCGAACTATTTGTCGTTGGAATAAAAAAGGTTTAATAGATCCATTCCGTGCACCAGAGCTACGAAAAGAAAAAATAAAGACTCCAGAAAAAATACAACCATATGAAATTGCGGAAAAAGAAGAGGAAGAATTGCACGAATGGAATGAGAATGCGAAACATACATATGATATAGAAGCAGAGAAATGGGTGAAATAATTTTACATAATTCTGTATATAAACCTTAATTATATACTTATAATATATAACACTATTTACGACTATGTTTTGGATTATAAGACAATATAGAACATCATGGGTTTTACTACTAGTTCCAGCTATAGCAGCTTTACACGTATATTTACATGAAGAAGAGATGTTCCCAAGCTGGTTTGATAACACCGTGACAACAATCGTGGGTGTAGCAACTGGGGTTTTAAGTTTTGTGTTAGGTTTGGGTCTTAATACTGCCTTAAACCGCAATGCTTCGGGTACGGCTTTGTTTAATGCGTACACAGGGGATTTATTAGCACTTGGCATGCATACGATTGCATTATCTACTGACGCGGTAAAGGCAAGTCCTCAAGTTATACAAATTAAAAACAATATTCGCGATTTGTTACTTGCTGGTCCAGGTATTATGAAGTGGGCCTTCCGTGGAGGAGTGGATCCAGACTTAGTGCAAGTAAAATATATTAACAAAAACCAATCCATTAAATTATACGATCGCAACGAAGCTATGTATTGTATATTAAAACGATACAATAGTATCGGCGGCGTGGAAGCGTTAGTATTGGCGCTGGGCAACCAGATCCATGAGTTAATAAAGTCTGGTGCAATTACTGAAGCGGCTCACGTAGCACTATTGAACAAATGGGAACACATTTATGGTTCTTACGGTAATACAGGTAATTTGTTGGGATACCAAAGGCCAGCTATTATCAGTTGGTGGGAAGGCGTGACACTAGTCATATACCTCGCTCTGATGCCATACACGCTGGTATCGGCTGGATATCATGCATGCTACCTATCTTTCATCGTAGCTTACTTCTTCCTAGGAATGTGGGTAGCAGCAGGCAGATTAGCTGATCCATATGCAAGTGGTATTGCAGACACAGGTGAATTTTTGACGGTCTCTAAAGCAGCAGTGGCCGCTCAGCAAGCAATTGAAGAGTTGTTTGCGCAAGAAACCATTGGTGGGCCTGATAATGTTACCTGTGAACCTCCAAGTGGAGCAACACAAGTAGTTATTTCTCGAGAAGAGATAGAAATGAGAGAGAAAAATAGTTTAATTGGTGGTACCATAAATTATTAGATACCTTCAAATATGAAGTTAAGTATATAAAACATAAAACAGATATATTATTATTATACTATATGGCATCACACCCACTTTTATATTTTCACTTGTTGGCCTTTGTGGTACATGCTGCAAATACCATAATTTTTGCAAATATTGGGATAACATCTGGTGAAGTAAAACCAGATATCGTCAATTATGTCTCTACTGGTATTAATAAAGATGGTATTGAAATGTCAGAAGCTGTTGTATTTTCAGGAGTATCAATTACATCTGTCGTAATGGTAAATGAGTTAATTACGGCTGTCTCACACGGTGGTGCATTTCTAGGATTTTTCTGTTACCAGCGTGTGATGTTAACGGACGACAAACATGTTGAAGTTGTAAGGCGATATTTAGAATATTCCATTACCGCTGGTTTTTTAGAAGCTGCTCTTTATCTATCTACCAAAAACAATTTTAATGAACTGTTAGCAATAATAGTCAGTAATATTGCTTTGCAAATTA
>Ga0310343_10001574_pt1 | contig 11745 bp, 13 predicted proteins | sample HC15DNA2025_MG_FD_203519 | JGI IMG/M metagenome (GOLD analysis project Ga0310343, IMG submission 203519) | Marine microbial communities from station ALOHA, North Pacific Subtropical Gyre - HC15-DNA-20-25_MG | ecosystem: Environmental > Aquatic > Marine > Oceanic | place: Pacific Ocean: North...
AGTCGGTCACTCTTCTTATTTGCATAACAACATTTTTATCTGCAGCTTTTCTGTCGTCTTTAGTTGCAACACCATAACCGTCATCATCACCTCTATCTGTAGGTTTACCCATATCTCTCATTGCATCACGTCTTGCACGAGACATAGACTCTGTATTCATTGCTTTTTCTAAATCATCTGCCTGTTTTGCATGAGTCTTAGAACCACCTCTTAACTTTTTAACTAGGTCTTTGATAAATGGTTTGTCTTTTGCATCTAAAGCTTCTTTCTTAGGTTTCTCGTGAGTATAACCCATTTTGTCATACTTCACATGGTCTGCATAAGTGTTTGCCATTACTTCTTTATCACCTTTATACATTTTATGTGGTTTAAAGTCTTTCTCATCTGCACATTCATTCTTAGGTTTTTCTCCTCGTTCTTTTTTAGAGATTGCGATTGCAGCCTGTTGTGCGGGAGATACTGCTTCTATTTTATATTTTTTACCATAATTTGTCATGAGTTTTTTTAATGTTTTTAAATCTCTTTTGTCATATGCATTTCCCAAATCAACAAAAAGTTTAGAGTCAATTTGTCCTTTTGGTTTAACAATCATAGCAATTTTTTCTTGTTCTGATTGACCCAATCTAGGAAATCTTTCTTTAACTCTTCTAAGCATTGCTTGTTGTTTAGGTGATACTGCTTCTTTTTGCATTAACATTTTGGTATTAAGAGTTCCAATCATTTTAAGGATTGAGTCTCTTGCGTCTAAAACTTTTTTATAGTCTTTGTTATGTCTTGTATCTTTTAATTCTTTATCACCTATTGTTGCAATCTTTTGATAAGTTTGTAAAACCTTTTGCATGTCTTTGGAGAGTTTTTTCATTGCATCTACTTCTTGTCTTGTGACTTCTTGTAAATCAGTTGACTCTTTTCTTGATTTACCACGAGCACCACGAGCAACTTTCATTGTAAGATTAATAAGTTGTGGTAATTTAAGTTTGTCCATTCTTTTCTTGTTCTGTGGATTAACTTGGTCATATACAGATGCAATCATACTTGCAGTTGTCAAGTCAAGTTTCATACCGTCTATATTCATCATAGATTTTTTCTTAACTACTTGACGAACCTTTTTCATAACTGCAGACTCTTCGTTTAAGTTAAAACTTTCTTTATTTTCTAACAAACCAGTTCTACCTGCTAAATTAAATTCTCTCCCGAATAAAGTCATCGCCTTTTTTGAACCCGTGAACTCAACGTCATCTTTACTTTGGGGTTTTTTAGGTTTTCCAGTTTTTATCCCGTGTTTTTTTGCAATCGACATTGTTTTATCTTTTGCCTTTTTAGGATTACGTGCTTTACTAAAATCAATTGTAATTGTTCTCTGACCCTTAGCAGGCCTTGAAAGTTTCACACTTTCATCAAGTTCTGTACTTTCATTATATACTAAACTAGATAATGTTCCGTCACTTGCCATGTTAATAACTTGATAAACATCGTCTCTAACTGCAGTATCAACATTAGTAAATGCATTAATTTCAGGTGCATTTCTTGTAATCTTATTACCTTTTTTTGTGACAGTTATTCCTTTTGAAACAATATCAATCATTTTCTTAATTTTTGGTGCGTCCATTTCATCTTTCGGGTCACCTTTACCAAAAGCGGCACCCTTGTCTCTTGCACCTTTTCTGTCTTGGTTCATCATTCTTGCAAGTGACCTAACAATAAGAGAAGTATTACCGTCTTTTATTTTATGTTTACCATCTTTCTTTTTCCTAATCATTGCAACAATTTCTTCTTTATTTTTAATACTTCCTGGCGCAGACTTTCTATGTTTTTTTCTATATTTTGGAGAAAATGGTGCAGTCCAGTCCATATCAGGTTTTATTGCATATTGTTTTTCTAACAAGTCAATTTGTTCTTCAAGTGCGTCTAGTTGTGCAAGTACACTTTCTGTACTCGCAGATTGTTTAGTTCTTTCTATTTCGTCCTTTTCTTGTTCAACTTCTCTTTTGTGTTTTGCTTTTAAGTCTGCAAGTTCTTTTGCTCTTTCTACTGCATCTTCAACTACAGAAGGGTCTCCGTAAGATGATTTACCTCTGACTACTGCATCAAAATCTTTTATCTGTTTTTTACTACCTTGCAGTCTTATTAAAGTTTCTTTTTTCATTGGACTTTGTTTAATATTTATTTTTAACTTCATTAACCTTGCAGATGATTTAAACTTGTCCATTTCAGGTTTTTGGATATCTCTAATTCGGTAAAGTATTGTCTCTTCATTAAGTGAAGTACTTTCGTTTAATTCTTTTGTTTGGTCTTTAGTTAATAAACTACCACTAGGAGCAACAAATTGACCGTCAACCATGTAATCTGCTTTTGATAATTTATCTCTTTTAGGATTTATCTTCTGGAGCATCATCATAAAACCTCTTGGGTTTTGTTTGAACATACTTTCAAGAACTTTAGGAGAAGTCATTGCAAGTAAATCTCCTAATGCAGTTTTCTGACCTCTAGTAGTTATTTTTACTTTTCGCATCAATTGAATTCTTTCAATCTGTGCTTTTTTATTCTCTGCCTTGCCTTCTTCAAGGTCTTTTCTTTTCTTTACTTTACCTAAAGGTATTTCAGGCATTGCAACCGAAGAAGTACTTGTCATTTCGTTCTCATCAATTGCTTCTGGATACTTTTTACTTTTTGCTAATTTTAAAAGTTTTTTGACATCAGAAGGTTTGTTTCTGTTAAACTTATCAGCATTTCTTTTATTTTTGAATATTGCAGATACTTTTTTACCATTATCATCAATCATAATGATAATACCTTTTCCTTTATTAACTATTCTTTCATCAGATACAGAAACCCCTTCATTTACAGACTCGTTTGCAGTTCTAAGTGCGGACGCAACTGCGGGGTTTTTGGATAACCCCCTCTTCATCTTTTCGATTTCTTTCATTGCAAGAGTTTGATTACCACCTAAGTCTAACGCAAGTTCAATCGCTTTCTTGACCATTGGGTCTCTTGCGGCTTGTTTTGCTTTTGGATTTTGACGATAATAGGTTGCAATCTCTTGACCCGTAAGTTTAGACCTACCCATTTTAGATAATGGGTCTAACTTACCATCTTTAACTCTTTCTCGTAAATCTTTTAATCTCATTTAAAATCCTACGCCGACTCCTTTAACAGCAGCGTTAGCTGCAAAGATTTCGTCTGTTTTACCTTTTTTTAAATATGCAACTTCCCCACCGACAAGTGTGAATGTTCCGATAGTGACATTTGCAGATGTTTCTAGTGTGACTAATCTATTAGTAGTACTATCGTTTACTAATCTAACTAATCTAGAACTTCCAAAATTACTACCATTCCCAGATGATGTACCGCAAGCGGCTTCTGAACCAAGTAGTTTTATATTTTTCATGTTTAATCTCCTTATGCTAAATCTTTATCGTGATTTAATGTTCCTTTTTTCTTTTTAACAATAAACGCATTGACTCTTGCATGTCCCCACTGTTGTGGTGTAGTGCCTGGTCTGTGACCAGTTTTCCATGCGGCCATACCTCTGTTGTAAACTTTTCTTAATGTTCCTACTGAAATACCAGATTTCTTTGCTTTATCTGCAAGACCTTTAGACTCTTCAATGTACTGTTTAAATGAAATCATACTTCTATTTATACTTTTAATCGTCTCCAAACATTTTTTTGAATGCAATTGTATGTTTACTTTTTTTCATAGGTTTTTTTCTGGCCTTTTTATCTCCAGGCGCATCTTTATATGCACTAGGGTCATCATCGTCTTTTTTTGCACCTCTATTAAAATGTTTTGCACGTGCAATTTTACTTTTCTTTGCAACTCCCGAGTAATACTTCTTAGGTTGAGTTCCTTTTACTTCATCTGCATCTGGGTCTTGTGCAACCTTTTTAGGTGCTTCTTTTTCTTTTTCTAATAATCTATCAATGTCATTAACAATAGTTTCTGCAACTCTCTTTGCAGTTGCAGTTGCGATTGCAATCTTTTTCGCTTTATCCATGTTTGGATTATCTCTTTCCATTGCCTTTTTAATTTCGTCTCTTTTCTTAATTTCTGCGGGAGTTAAACTTTTTTCTACTATTTCTATGTCTTGCAACCATTTACGCAACTTTTTATCTTTTGTTTCCACAACAACATAATTAGAACCTAATACTGATACAACACCAACTTCTTCTGTTGATTTGATAACAACAGTATCACCTATTTCATAAAGACCACCTTTGACATAGTTTTCTCTCATTTCATTTAGTTTACCTAAATCAACATGTCTTTTGAATTTCTTTTCTTCTGTAAGTCCCATACCCTTACGAACATCATTGAATAACTTACGAGTATCTTTATCACTCATACGACTTGGTACACCCTGAGAAAACGCAGTGTAATTATTCTCTTTTGCATTTGCTCTTTGTTTAGACGCAGACATTCCAGTGACACCTTCTGCATCTGGGTCTCTTTCCCCCGCAGATACCACATTAATACTTTCGAAGTTATAGAACCCATGTCTACCTTTAACTCCATTATATTTTTTTAATATAGTATCGAACTCTCTAACTCGGTCAGAACCAACGACCATGTTTACTTTACGATATCCTTGGTCATATAATTCTACGATTGCATCAAAGGCGGTTCTAACTCCTTTATTAATAATAATGCTACGACCATGTTTTGGAAACATCTTGCGTACATGTTTTACTTTATCAGAATATGATAACGGGTCTTTTTTTTCATTGGATACTTGTGATAAAAATACTTTATAGTCGTTTTTACCAGATTTCTTTGCAAGTTCGTCAAAAACTTTACCATGACCAATAGTCGGTGGGTTCATTCTACCAAAAGTAAAATAAACCTCTCTTTCTGCTTCTATTAAGTATTGAGAAAAGTTTTTAATCGCCATGTCATTATGTTATTTTATTTTTTAATTTTTCTTTTTCTTTCTTTCGAATAGAAGGTAAGAGTTTTTTTGCAAGAGTTGTTATTCTTCCTCGCATTTTATCTAGTTTCTTCTCTATTTCCATTTTTCTTGCGGGAGATAAGTCGAAATAACTTTTACCTTTTAGTAATTTTTTTGCAGTTTTCATTCTCTGTTGTTTAACAGCTCTTTTGAAAAGTTTTTTGGGGTCGGTAATTATTTTTTTAGAAGCTCTTTTTCTACCAAGTTTTATCTTAGCTGCAATTCTTTTGAACATTCTAGACTTTTTAAGTCTTTGTGCGATAGAAAGAGCTTCAGAAGTGTATTGTTCTGATAATTCTTTGTCTTGACTAAATTCTTTGAACGATTTCATCTTTCCCATTTATTTAGGTTTATCCCAACCTTTTAATATATCTGGAGAAAAGTTATTGTAAGAAAATTCTAATCTATCAACTAACTTAACTGCATCACCGCTTAATTTATCGATTGCAACATATCCTTCCGCACCCGTAGTTTTATAACCTTTTGGGGTTTTTACAAATGCGTCTATGTCACTTATCTTGTTTAATCTATTTATAAGTTTGAGTTTTGCAAGAACTAATTGTTTCTGTAAGTCAAACATATTACCCAAAGACGTTTTATTAGTAGGTGAAAAAAACTTAAGAATAGCATTTAATTTCGTGGTCTGGGTTTTTTTACCTTTTGCAGTTTTTCTTGCATCTATCTCTTTTTTAAATTTTTTGTTAATAAACTTAAGTAATCCCGCAACGTGTTGTTTTGAATTAGGCAACATCGCACCCGCACGAACAAAAGTATTATTATATTGTTCAATCAATCTTGCAAGTTCTGGGTTTCTTTCTAGTTCTCGAAGAGTGTCTCCCGCAATTTTGTTGAATAAAAATCCCGCAGTACTTAAATAACTGGTGACCTCTTTGGTTTCAGTTTCAGACATGGTAGCTGCAGATGCATCAGTTAACATTGCATCTTGTCCCCAAACATTGGTTGAATTGGGTGGATTTTTTACACCATATGATGCTCTCATGTTTTCAAAACTAGTACCAGTATAAGTCGTATGCCAGACGATACCTATTTTAGATTTGTTTATTGTCTTTGCACTTTCTGAATTAAATGGTACTGCGTAAACAATTGTATTAGGATGAAAGGTTAGATAGAGTTCTCCGTCTATCTTTTTCTTCTCTAAATCTTTTTTTGCAAACAAGAAATCTCCTTGTATTACTCCTTTAATATTCAAAGGTTTTAAATGTTTCAATGCGAGTTTCATTTTTATCGCAAGGTCACCGTCCATATCTGCATCTATTTGTGAAGGTGATTTGTAAACCTTTGGACTTTTTGCAAAGACACCTTTCTTTGCAACGAAAAACTCTCCGTCTCTAGGGTCTTCACCACAAAAGATTGCAGGCGCACCGTCCCATTTTACTGATAACTTACCAGTTGTTTGACCCGCTAACATATCTCTTAGTTGTCTTAGTGCATTGATAGCTTCTCGTGTACCCTTAACACCACCATATAAGACCTTGTCTTCTATGTGGGTCATATGAGTATTTTTTTGTTCAAATAATTCTATCACTTGTCCTTGACTCCTGAGTATAACATTTTTAACATTGTATATTGTCCTAATCTACCTTGACCCCTAGAACCTTTTGAGGCTTTTATGCTTTTGTCACTTCTTATTGTCATAATAATAGTTTTAGAGTCTTCGGGTGTTTTAATGTCAATAAAATATTCTTGTACCGATTTTTTATTTAGATATGCATTATGACTTATCACTAATGGTAATATGTCTGCAATATCGTCTCCTTTTTGTTCTGCTTTTTTACCAACAGCTTTAACTAATATCAAAGGAACTGTTTCTCCTTTTCTTTGTATGTTAAAAGTACTTTTTACCCACTTAACAAAATCGGGTGTACTCATGTTATTTAAAACTTTACACATTTGTTGTCTTGATACTTTTAACATTTCTTTATAAAGTTCGTCTGCAAATTCTCTATTGTTTAAAAATAAATCTACAAATAAAGGAGTGACATCCCCTTTTCTTTCTATGTAATTACTTTTTTTTGCAACTTCTTCAATTCCAGGCAATTTAGAATATACTCTACTCCACAATGCATCTTCAAGTGGTTTCATATCAACACCTAATCTTTTATATTGTGTAGCGACATAAGTATTTGTTAAAGGTTCTTTAGATTTTTTTGTACCCGCCTTTAAACTAATACCAATAGTTTTTTTATTTTTAAAAAATACAAATATATCCCCCGCATGTTTTTCAGGAATGCCTCTTGGTTTTTCTCGATATCCCCAGACAACTTTATCAATCGGTTTATCATTGTGTAAGTCATAAAGATAGTCCGTTATACCTATTGCATTTTCTAGTTTATTTTTCAACATTTTATCTGACATCGTTGTAAGATTATCAATAACTTTTTTACCTGACTCAATATTATTTTGAGTGACAAATGTTTTTTTAGTCTTTGCAGTATTGAGATTTACTTTATATAAAAACTTTTTAAAGTCTTCAACACTTCTAGGTTTAAAGTTCATATTAAATGCAAGTGCGGGAAATAGTTCAGTGACACTTGCATTTTGCGTAGTATCAACTCTTTCTCCTAAGTAATTTTTAAATTTTATCATTTACTTTTCTCATGTTCAATCCATTTTTTTGCGATTGGATTTCTTGGTTCTTCTTCTGCAAATTTTTTCATAATCTTATATGCACGAGTACTTTCTTTAGTATAGTCTTTTCCGTCAGAATTGTCAACTATTATTAATCTATTTTTAAATGTTCTTTGATACTTACCAATATTTTTTTGAACATTATCCCACATCTTTGATATTTCTTCTGGGTCTAGTTTTCTTTCTCTTTCTGAGTTTCTACGGAGTGCAGTTTTTTTATCAGTATTAACAAATATCATTGCGGTAGAATATCCTAATTGTTCTAGTTTATCTTTTTGGTCTAATATTTTCATTGCATCACGACCCGTACCGTCTATTACAAGTCCAAGTCTACCTTTTAGATATGTTATTTGTTGTCTTGCAGTCAACTCTTTTGCTTTATTACGAATTTTTTGTCCTTTGTATGAGAAAATATTATCGGGGTTCATTACTAACTTTGCATCTTTCATTGCTCTTTCAAATGCAGTATCAGAATTTACTACTCGAAAACCTAGTGAAGTAAGACCCGTTTTTCCAACGATAAAAGATTTACCACTTCCAGGCCCACCCGCAAGAAATATAGCTTTAAAAATTGCGGGGTCATTGACGCCTTCTTCTAAATAGGTACTAAAATTGAACATAGTACTATTTATAAGGTTCAAAATTTAACGGTTGTGTTTTCTTCCTTATATTGTTCTATGACATCACGGAGTGGTCTCACCCAATCGTCTCTATGTTCGATATAGAGTATTGGAGTGCGTTCATCAACTGCAATAAGAGTGACGAGTTGTGTTATGGGAACTCCCGTGCGTTCTTCCCACATGATTGCGTAAGCACATTCTTGCATAAAGTAAGAATGACACCATTCTCTCTTTTTGAACTTACGACTTGTTTTGAAATCAATAATAGATGTTTGTCCATTAAACTCTGCAACACAATCTACTCGTCCCGCAACTCCAAGATGCGTAGAATAAAGTGGAGCTTCTTGTGCATAAACAGTTCCTATCGCATCATCCATAATTGCTCTTATAGATTGAAAAGTCTCAATGTTATTAGGCATAACACCTTTTAAATAGTCTGGGTCGTTATCTAAATACTTTTCACATATAGTGTGTACCGAAGTCCCTCGACTTGATGCTTGTTTTGATATTCTATTTGCTTCTTCTTCACCGACTTTTTTACGCCACTTCGCAATACTGTCTCTACTGAGTATTGATAATACTGTGGTAATTGACGGTAATTCTATTTCATCGGGTGTGACATACTTACGACCTTCGTCTGTAGTCACCGTTGACATTTCCGTTAGTTTAACGGGTTCGTGTTTAAACTTCCTCGTCCTTTTTATTCTCATATTTTTTTAATGTTTCTTCTTGTTCTTCAATGAACTTTTCATAAGGACACTTCTCTTCTTCATCTTTTTTATGTTTTGAAAATGATAAAAAATTTAGTTTATTCCACCACATTTTACTATATATTATACAGATATCTACAATTATTGTCAAGTATTTTTAAATATAACATGTAAGTTTCCGTCTAAAGGATTGCTGTTTGGATTTTGCACTACAACCACTTCTTCTATAATATTTTCTATAGTTTTTAATTTATTTAATTGAGTAGTTAAAGATGTAGAGTTATCTAATTCAAATAATCTTAATAAATTTAAACTTGCAAAACCCTTTCCACCCTTACCTAATAAACCATAAAAATCTTTTAGATTGTTATTGATGTCTGAACTAAAGTGTAATGCACATTGACTCATAATATTTTTGTAAGTTCCTTTATATCTTTTATAATAACTTGTCTTTTTATTTAAAAGACCCTCTGCATAATTTGTATTATCTGAATTTCCATAAACTGAAATCCAATTAGATGCACTATTTTTGATACCAAGATTTACACCAGCCGCACTAGTAATATCTACTTCATATTCATTTTCAGCATGTGCAAAATAATTTGGGTCAACTCCATGGACATTGTAATATGTTTTCCAATAATTTATACCACAACCGACATCAAGTATTTTTTCTTTTGTATCTAAATAATTTTCTATAAAATAAAATCCTACTAATGAAGTAAATTTAGTAATGAATATTTTTCTTGGTAAAGTAAAAGTATTATACTCTAATGGAAGTTTCCAATCAAACCAATCAAATATAAAATCATACTCTTTATCTAATTTTTTATATAACTCCGTTTTAACGAATTCTTTTTTCCAATCAGTAAATCTTTTTGATTTTGCAAAATCCATTGCAGAATCATAATAATCAATCTTCATACTTTTATATATGCAAGAAAAGTCAACCCTAAAGTTGACTTTCCTTGTTTTAAGATTAAGACGCTTCTGCGTACTCTACTGCTTTTTCAACAGCCTTAATCTTTCTACTTTGGTTTCTACCAAACCATGCAGACGCCATTCTTGAGTCTGACTCTCTTCCCATCTTGTGGTCAGTTAAATAAGTCACACTGTTTAATGCATCCCACCAAGTGTTTTTTGCACCAAGTTCTGCACCAGGCTGTGTCTCCAAGACTGCATACGCATCTTGTCCGTTTGCAGACAAGTCTTTGTATGTATTAATCTTGATAGGTTTCTTACCTTGGTAAGTTCTAGGAAAGACTTCATTGTAATACTCAATGATTGCTTTTGAACTGAACTTTTTACTCGCAAGAAATTCTGCAACTTCTTTGTATTGAGAAAACTTCTCACTTGCAAGTCCCATAGTTTCTTTAACATGGTCTGCGTCAAACACTTTTCTATGGTTAAGTTTTGCACCTTGGTTTTTAACCGATGCAAGTGCCATACTCAAAGTATTATTACATACCACCCTGATAGGAGTAAATCTAATATCAATAGACTTACCGTACTCATGCGGATTTGCAAATAATAAGTATGAGTCAACTTGGTCTTCATTACCGACACTAAACGACTCTTTGACTTTTGCAAGTCCCCAAACCATTTTACCGTCTCTTAAAGACCCCGCAGTTTCCATACTCATGTCACCCGCATAACAGTATTCCGAAAAGAACTCAAATGCTTCTTCGTTCTGGACGGGATACCACTTCTTACCTACCTGAGTAAGAACTTTATTATCCGAACTTCTTACGAGTGCCTCCTGACCCGTAGGAACTTCTATATCACCAACCTTTGCATAGGTTGGCACCTTTTCGACAGACCAATCAAGACCTGCTTTCACCATTATCTGGTTAGGAGTTAAGTCATCACTGACTTTCGTCCCTAGACCATGCCAAGGAACTTCCCCCGCATACGCCATTGTTTCAACTGCATCGACCATATTTACCTCTTAATCGTTTAAATTGAAATAAGGTTGAATTTCGCCTTTGATAATTGCATCAACGAAATCAACCGCCTCATAACCGTGACCACCAATGTGCCACTGATATTCCTCTGTTGGAGTCATTCCAGTTTTCCAATTGTAAACTGTCGCTTCAACATATTCATAATCTGTCTCACCATATTCGTCTGTAAAGAAAATTTTACCTTCAATACACCATTCTATATTTACTTTATCATATGGGTCACCACTTGAAAAAGAAGGTTTTCCGAATAGTTGTTTTAACTGACTATAAGTAGCTTCAACACTATATCCTTGTAGACTAGTGCTTCTAGTTAGATTTTCTACAATCTCATACTCACATTTTTCAGGTGTGATTTCACCTATTTGTTCAGAACTTATTAACATTATATGTTTGCCTCCTTATTTAAAATCTTTACTTTTTTCTTACTTCCATTAGAAACACCTAAATCATTAGTTGACTCTAACATTGAAAGTGGCACTCTGTATGCCTGATTTCTCATTTGAACAACTGCTTTCTTTTGTTTAATCTCAATGATTGTACCAAAAGTTTTTTTAGTTTTTTGAACAACGAACACGCTGTCCCCCGCTTTGAAACTTGCTTTCGCAAGAGCGTCTAAAACATCTTTACCGAAGTTATAGACTTCCGCCAATTGTTCAGGTGTCTGAATTTTTGACAGTTCTTTTATTAAAGTTTTACTTAACATTTTACCTCTCTGTTATAGTTATAATTGTGGACTTTCGTCAAATCTTTTTTGGATTAATAAATCGATTAGACAATCAGTAGTTAACTTCTCAGAATAAGCATCTTCGTAAGTCATACCAAGTTCATCTAATATTTCTTCCATAGTGTAATTC
>Ga0310343_10001577_pt1 | contig 11733 bp, 14 predicted proteins | sample HC15DNA2025_MG_FD_203519 | JGI IMG/M metagenome (GOLD analysis project Ga0310343, IMG submission 203519) | Marine microbial communities from station ALOHA, North Pacific Subtropical Gyre - HC15-DNA-20-25_MG | ecosystem: Environmental > Aquatic > Marine > Oceanic | place: Pacific Ocean: North...
TCAGAAAAGAAAGTATAAACATTCAACCAAACGATAACAAAATGGCAGCAATATTAACAACAACAACCACAACAACTACTTTACCAGAAAAGGCGGAAGAAAAAATGGAAACTTTCTATCCTTTTGAGCACGCGGTAAAAATTGGAGACCAAATGAATTCCGATATTTTGCATCAGATTAAAGGTGATCGTATGAACGGTAAACATTTCAAGGTCAACTTGTATCCAGCATCTTTAAAACCATCCTGCCGTGGTCAACCAGATGGAAAAGATCTCCCCCAACGGAACGAATCGTACTACTATTCAGCACAACCAGTTGGTACAAAGTATTACTTCTACGGTCCACTTCGCAAATACAATAAAGCAACTGGACAATTTGATACCTTCGGTGCCTACCGAACACGATGGTACATCGACAGTCAAGACTGGAGCTTACATCAAGCGGACTACGGTTCGACATGTAAATGGACAAGTGATGAGTATACCGTTGTGTTGGAGCCCTTTGAACGAGCATGGAACAAGGCTGTTATTGATATGGATGCCAATGGACCTATTCGTATCAATGATTCGTTGACACCAGCTCAATTCTCAGCTTTCCGCGCTCGCATCACTGACCAGGAAAAGATGGACACTGCTCTCCTCAAAAGAAAGCACGAAAATCAAAACAAGCGTAAGCGTGCGAGAACTCCTTCTCCAACTTTTTCCAAAAAAAGACGCAACAACATTTTGGCGCATACGTCGATGCAACGCATGTATACCACAGCTAAATTAAAGCATGGGAACAAAATGGTCTTCGTTAATGTGGGTAACTTCATCCATACCTACAGCAACGATGCGTTAAAATTGGCGAGGCATACCGATCTACACGTTCAATACGACGTCAATGACTGGGCTCCGCCTCAAGTCGTATTCACAAAGAAAAAGTTGGACTTTTACCGCGCATGCTGCCATCAGAAAGGCATGCAGGTAGTACTTGTCTAACTATTTAATTTCACTATATTTAACACCTGGGTGTTAGAAAATATGGGTAACAAGAATTCTACACGTAAAGAGAAATCTGAAGAAAAAATTGCGACAGCAGACCAATCATTAGGAAGAGAGGAGAAGAAAAAAATGATGTCTAATATAGAAAGAGATGCGTTGAATTGTACAAAATCAGAACATTTTCTCAAAACAAAACCAATTTGGAAAGAAATTCTTAAACAAACGGGTAGAGAACTATGGTATAAGGAATTTGACGACTCCTGGACTTTTGGTGTAGGATTATTGAAGAGTTTTGATAAGTGCTACATGGTTACATTAGAGAAGCCAGAAGTTAATGGATTCAAACCACCAGATGTAGTGAAACCACTATGGAAGCTTTTCTCATTCAACCCGGAAGACCCACGGACAGCATGGGAAACTAGGATGGAGATGTTTCCAGTTCAACCCACATTAAAATTTTAACTATATATATCTATTTATTATCTAGTAAAACAACCTTTAACGATGTCTGTAGCATTCTGGGCCGCTCGTAAGCGTCAAAAGAAGAATCCTAGACTTGAATTCCAGCTCAAGAACCCCGATACCTTTCTTTTCAAGACGAGATATATCTCTGACGCTGAACAAGAGGTGTTAGCTACCTTTACTAAAATTACACGGTGTAATTATGAAGTACCAAAAGAACAACTTTCTGAAGTATTGACTATCGCTGCTAATGCCGGGTGGGAAGTAGTACCACTACCAGACTATGTTGAAGAAGCATTGAAGTTTGATATCAACAAGCCATTTGATGAGAGCTTTACAGAGACTGAGATATGGAAGAAAATGTTTGATTTTCAAAAAGAAGGAGTTCGAATGGTGGTAACTAAATTTGACGGTAAAGCCTTAATTGCGGATGAAATGGGCCTAGGGAAGACCTTACAGGGTATTGCAGTAGCGAAATACTATGGACATAAACGAGTGCTTGTTGTCTGTCCTGCTTATTTAAGGTATAACTGGTCCACAGAAATAAAAAAATGGCTAGGCGAGCATACGAACACAGTAATGATAAATAAGGGAAGCGACGAAATTCCCGATGAAGATGGCTATATTATTACAAGCTATGAGCTGGCTACCAAAAAGAAAGATGACCTTAAAAAACTGAAGTACGAAATGGCAATATGCGATGAATCGCATTATTTAAAGTCACATTCCACGAAACGCACAAAAGGACTCACGCCAGTGCTGAAGAAAATGAAGCACGTTATATTACTCACAGGAACACCGGCGTTGAACAGACCTTGTGAATTGTATCCTCAGGCTCATATTATACAGCCTCAGTTCTTTAAACGATGGAAGACGTACACAGAAAGGTATTGCAATGGACAAATGAGCCCATTGGGTTTCTACGATTTTTCTGGCCGATCCAACCAATCTGAATTGACCTGGTTGAGTCGTAAGACAGTCATGATCCGCCGTGTTAAACGCGATGTGCTTACAGACCTTCCACCAAAGCTCAGAACACAGATTTATCTGCCTACACCAGTGGCAAAAAGTAGGAAATTGAAACCCCTTTTTGAGGAATGGCGCGAAATCAATAAGAAAATTCGTACGATGGTGCCGTGCTCTATGGAAATCAAAAAAGCGGGTTTTAGACGTAAATGTCTTATCTCAAAACTGTTTATGATGAGTGCACAGGCAAAGCTTACTGCTGTCCAACAGTATGTTCGAGATATGGTGGCTCAGGATATCAATTTTATTATTTTTGCATATCATATGGATTTTATGGATGGAATTTGTGAAACACTGGATACACTCGATACTACGTACATGCGTATTGATGGTTCCACATCATTGAAAAAACGCAATGAAAATGTAGAAGCATTTCAAAGAAAGCAGGTCAAAGTGGCGGTGTTAAGTTTAGGCGCTGCTTCAACGGGTCTTACACTCACTGCATGCTCTACACTTATCTTTTCTGAATTATATTACGTACCAGGGACTATATTGCAAAGTGAGGATAGAATTCATCGTGTGTCACAAAAGAACCAGTGTGACATTCGCTACCTCATAGCAAAAGACACGCTGGACGAACACATTTATAAGATGCTTAAATTCAAATTGGAGACGTTGGACAAGTTACTGGACGGTAGGAATGACCGTACGTTAGATGGAAACGTGATTATGGAAGGTTTAGACGATATGGAGGATACTATAAATACCTAGTTATTTTATATTAAAAAGATGGTTAAACAACGTTTTGGATGTATCTACAGGCTTACGAATGAAGTCACTGGTAGGAAATACATTGGAAAGAGTATAGAATTTAAACAACGAATGTCTCATCATCGATCTGATGCTTTAAATATGAAATCGAAGCGAAGAAAATCCTACTTACAGAATTCAATTCGTAAGCACGGATGGGAAAATTTTAAACAGGAAGTATTGATCGATGATGTTCCAGAGGAAGATTTAAGCAATCTTGAAATTTCATACATTGCGGTAGAAAATACGATGGTCCCACATGGTTATAATATGACTATCGGTGGAGAGGGAGGCTCTGGATACAAGCATACACCAGAAAATGCAGAAAAATCTAGACGTTTGTTGGCTTACTATCGAAAAATAAGAACTTACACTGTGAAACCACGTATGAGAATGCTAGGTAAAAAATGGTATGTTGAAATTTGCAAAGAAGGAAAAGTTAAAACAATAGGTTTTTACAAGACGAAAGAAAAAGCTGAAAAAGCAATGAAATTATACGAAAAAAATGGAAAATGTTTACCATCGGATAGAGATTCACGAAAAAGGGGCACTGGAGGTGTTCACTACTTACATCCAACTGGATGGAAAGCGCATTTTAAACATGTCACTATAGGATATTACGAAACAGAATTAGAAGCACATAATGCGTGTAGTGTTTATATTAAAACGGGGAAGAAATTAATGTCATGGGCACAGAAAAGAAAATTAGGGTTAGCTCAGAAAAGAAAATTAAAGAAAAAAGGATTCTGTAAAAAAAATATTTGGTCACATGAAAGAATACTAAAGAAGAAAGATGGTTTATTTTATAATTATGTACCTAAACCCAACATCCACAGTAAAGTGCCTCTTGAATGGGACCATGAGTGTTATTACTGTAATTGGAGAGGTACATGTGCCAACGTAGAGGAACATATAAAAACTTGTTGGAAACGATTAAAAATCTAATATTAGTATAAATACCTAGTTTTATTATATTACAATGGCATTGCTCCAACTATTTACTACCCTACAAGAGTCTAAGCCTCCTGATCCACCTCCTAAGATCTACGCATGCACAGAGTGTGAGTATACGACCAAATGGAAAGCTTGTATGCCCCGGCATATGAGTGATATGCATGATATTGGTGTTGTCTGGCACCACTGTCCGCATTGTACTAAAAAATTCAAACAAAAAGATAATTTGAATTTTCACTTAGCAGACAAACACAACATTAATGTGAAGTGGTTTGTATGTGATCATGAGGATTGTATGTTTAAGACAAAGCGAAAAAGTACGTTGAAGGGTCATCGTGCTAGATGGCATGATATTGGTGAATTGAAATGTGATATTTGCTACAAAGAAACATGTGGTGTGACACGTGAGCATGAAGGCGCCAACGTCTGTCGTAATTGCTGTGAGTATTACAATATAAAAAAAGATAGGATCGAGAAAAAATATGTCAATGCGATACGTAGAGCATTTGATATTCCCTTTGCTCATGATTGTAGGGTACAGGGTGGTGCCTGCTTACGTTATAGGCCTGATTTGTTGTGGTTGGACGCGAACAAGAAGATTTTTTTACATATCGAGATTGACGAGCACCAACACCGGTGGAAGAACGGTAATTACACATGTGATGAACGAAGAATCAGCGAAATATATGATGAATTTCGAGATACGGTACCAGATCACTATGTAATCATCAGGTTCAATCCCGACGCATTTGACAAGGAATCTGGTTTGAAAATACGGCATAAAGTATTTGAAAAGCGTAAGAAAAGGTTGTTAAAAATCATTAGCAAAGTGATCAGCCATCCTCCACCAGACCGTATTCACATTATCTATATGTTTTACGATAGGAACAATCCTAGAATCGCGAAAAGTATACCACACAGTTTCATTGATTACGTCGAAAAGTGAAGTATATATGTAAAGTCAATTTTATTAAATGGGAACGTACATTGAACCTGTAAAATTCAACCAATTATTAGGAAATGTATTTATATTTGATTTGGAATACGTAGGAACCTCGAGTAATTTGGAAGATTGCTTTATTTGGGACATAGGAATCACGCATTTGATGAGCCAGGCTTCTTTGGAAGTGTCGATTGTTCCTGATGTGAAGCCTATTCCACCTCCCTTCTCAGAAGATTTCATTCAAGTCACACCAGAGTTATTGACGCAAAGAAAAGCAGTTGCATTCCAATCGGCATGGGTCCAGTTGAGTCAATTCATTAATACCATAAAACTTGTATCGAGTGGACCTGTTATATTTATGGCACATAACTGTTTTAAATCAGACAAGCTTATGTTGGAGATTGATTGCAAAAGGCACGACATTCGAATGCCATACTCATGGTATTTTTTTGACACTTTAATCTATTGTAGAAAGTTAATCTTGAAGCAGCCTAGTTACACGCTAAACGACATTCATAGATTTATTTTTAACAATGATATCGAAAACCATCATTTTGCTATTGCCGATGCCATTGCTTTAAAAAATATTTTATTATCTTTGGATGTGAACAACCTAGAGGGACCAATCTACCCTTCTTATCATACTAGCCTTCAAGCTATCAAATGGTTGGGTCCATCATCGGAACGAATTCTTTTCTGCAACAACGTTAGATCGGTTGAAATGCTCGTGAATCAGATTCTTCTTCAATATTGCGACAATCAAATCAATCATTACCATGTGCCGCTACAACAGTATTTAGAAAATTTTTTTGTGGAACGGTACAACATTAAGAAAGGAAATGCGATTTCTATCTCCAACAGTTTAATGCAAAAGTGGATTCAGGGCATATAAATATAGCTGCTTATTTAATAAATGAAGCGAAAATATGAAGATGTAGAGTGTTCTGGAGTGAAGAGAAGTAAAGAAGAAGGTCAATTTTCTATCTTATCAAAAAGAAAGCAACAATTTAATAACCCAGATGCAAAGAGATACCATGCTTATGACATCGTTGAAGAAAAAGATCGTTACATTTCAAAACTTGAAAACATCATAAAATTAATGATGAATAAAGTGGAAGAGTTAGAATATCAACTCGAAATCACCAGGTGCATAACGGACAATGCTATTCATAACAATAACTTAATTGAATCGTTTTAATTAATTATATATACATATTTACAAAAGTTTTATCCTCCTCTTTTTGTTGAAAATGCTTATCCATGGCTTTTTCAACGTCTTCTCTGATGATTTTTTTTTCACCTTTCTTTCTTTTCCACATTCTTTTTGAAAACTCTATTTTACATTTAAACGCTATGTTTGCAGTATCCCCGCCGGCGTTCACAAAAAGGTCGTATTTATCTTTAAATAATCCCTCACAGTTCGACTCGATGGTCCATCCATAAGTCTTTAACTGCTTTACAAAAATTTTGTACAAATCTTCATGTGTGTATTTATCGATGGTGAAGCTCCAGTTAAATCTTCGTTGAAGGCCTGAATTCTTACTAAAGAAAGACTCTTGAAGGCTATCCTCGTATCCAGCAATAATAATAATTGTCTTACCAGCTTGTTCACTCATGAACGCATTTATTTCGTCAATGCACTCTTTTCCATAATCATCTTTCTCGCTACCGCATAAGCTGTATGCCTCATCAATAAATATAACGTTCCCACTATATTTTTGAAGCAATTTTCTTGTTTTATTTGCAGTGTGACCCATGTAGCTGCCTACAAAGTCTGAACGATTCATAATCTTGAACTCTATCTTGTCCGACGTCTTGAATATGTCCAATGAAGTCCATATGTCGTACAGAATTTTTGCTACAGTGGTTTTTCCAGTTCCAGGGGCTCCTTGAATCACGGTGTTTAAAAAATGGCCGTCTGTTTCACCATCGTTTGTTATTAGAAACATTAGTTGTTCAACGACAGCATCTTTGACAGTTGACATACCAATCATAGCATTCAACTGGCTCAAGCTTTTTGTTACTTTGTTGTATTTTTTGTGTTTTTTTGTGAAGGAAATCATGTCTTCAATAGCTGATCGCTTCCTTTTTTTGCGTTTACGGCGTTGTCGTTGCATATGATAAAATTAGTAGTAGAATATATAGGGTTTTCGATAAAAAAATGTATAGTGTAATTTACATAGTTTGAAGGTTATTTTACCTTAAATTCTATCCTGTCTTTAATTGTCATTAGGTTTTGAAAAGAATGAATCCATCATTGGCTGCTTTTCTCCTTTATCCACTGGCTCATGGTACCACGTTTTTTGCCACACACCTCTGGTAAATAAGAACATAAATATGCAACACCACCACCACAGACCTTCCCAACTCATACTGAGGAAGATGAACACGAACCAAAAGGCTATTTCAAATGTGTAATTTGGTGGAAGGGATGCTACGTGGTACAACCGTTCAATGGATGCAAACTCGCTATGAATTTGCTCTATAGTTAAGTATTTTCCAATGACCTTGTACGGAGTCACGTCATCTTCACACCTTCTCTTATTATTCGCATAATCGCTGTATGCATTCAAGGCCCAGAAAATAAATGCTAGTAGACAAAGGACAATATCATAAAGTTCCAACGGTGCGTCCACCGTTTCTACGGCTCTCCTCCAATACATTCCAGCTGGTGCCCAAAACAACCAATATGCAATTAACCATACTAGATGCACTTGTTTACTACCTCTGGCTTTTTCAATGCCAGTGTTACTATTGTAAATAAGTGGAGCTGATACTCGATGGACAAAGTATATAAGTAGTATGACAAACAACATGATGCTTCTGTCTGACCACTTCTTATTGTAATCACCGTGCCATTCCCATGTTCCATCTTGAATCGTCAACCAACCACCATAAAAAATCCCAAAAGCAGCAGGACTCAACATATTAAACCACCAGCTGGGCATGAGGCCCCACTCTGTGATAGTATGTTCCTGATAACTAAATTTCCCATAAGGTGCTGGCATGAACCAAAATAAAAAATTCAAAGCAAAACTATATAATAACAAGTACGGCGTAATGTATGGCAAAACCTCCATTTTAAGGGAACACATATCATTTATATATGTTAATCATTCAAATATAACATGATTCTAGAGACAACCCATAACGTCAGTTTATAATTATAGTCATCGCTCCGCTCATCATAGAGTACATGAATGTCGCACCATCGCTCTGCAAACCGAAATAGTATTCTTAATGTTGAATAGTCATAATGTTGATTTCCCCACGGACGATAGCTGCTGCTTCTCATACGAAACACATTGAACATAAGGGTGTTGAATGTGGGGGTGTTGACGTAGCGATAAAATAGTCCCATTGGATCGTAACACTTAAAGTTTGGAGTACACCAAACGTTCTCCGTAGATGGATGTGGTGTGTGGTAAAGAAACTTTGTGAATATTCCACCAATGTTACCCAAATCCTCGTAAAAATCCATTTTTTGGTCAAAGAGCCACATTTCATAATTGTCCAATTCTCGTTCATAATACTGGTCCAAACGGTATTCCAAATCCATCTCATCTTCAATTTGATCCAATTCTAGTTCCCATGATGGGATGCTGTAGGTATACCAGGTTGCCATTATTGCTCTTTCTCCAGTGTGTGCTTTTTGTACTGCTCGCCTAACGCTTTAAAATAATCGTGAATGGGTGGGAAATCAAACGTTTGGTCCAACCAAATACCCATAAATATGCCTAGAAACAAATAGAACATTTATATTTATAAAAAAGAATTATATATATAGTATGATTTTTGTTATTAAATGGTATGGATGAAACATTAGAATTTGGAGAATGTTATATATGTCTGGAAGACACACCTTTACTATCTCAATGCTTATGCAAAAAAAGATTTCTATGCGAAAATTGCATGGAAAAACTTCGCATTTATAAATATAAACAGTGTACTGTTTGCCATGCTAACTACCCAAAATTAGTGGAAGAAGAACACATTGATATTCATTTTGTTGTGGAAGAAGACGTTGAAGAGGATTTTCGCTGCGTTCCTTGTTGTTTACGTCCTAAGAGAGAAAGGCACAAACCAAAATACTGTTTGTTGGATTTCATGACTCATGTATGTTGTATATATTTTATGATGCTTACTGGAAGCTGTGTTTCGTTACCACATCCTCAATGCTACAGTTGGAATATTGTAGGGTTTTTTTTACCAGCCTTGATAACGTACGTTGTTATTTGCCTTCTACTAAGCATGGTAAGACGATAAAAATAAAAATGTAACGGCAACGAACATGTACAATAAGTCTACGAAAATATCGTTGTTCAAGCGCGACATTAGCACAGTGGATATACTATCTCCAATAAACAACAAACTATTGAGATAAACCATTAATCTATATTTGCTAGACTCAGCCATTGGGAAGCAAATAAATGTACCACATAAAATGTATATAAGAGGTGCAAACATAATTACTGCCCTATTCTGTATAAAAATAGTTTTGTATTCCGATACTCCCCACATCGTCTTCTCCCAGTCACCCATATTCTTTGGTTCAAATATATTCGTTTTTCTATACTCTATATAATTTTTTATTGCATTTTGACTTTCTTCGGATTGATATGAATGTGGCACTACCTTCAACATATTAGTATTAAAATAGTGAGTGTGAACCCGTGAGGCAGTATCATCATTAAATGCATTTAAATGAAGGTGGCTAATACGGTATTTTTTAGTACCTTCATTCTTGTACAATTCTTCGTCTATTTTTTTCAGTCTTCTCTCTGCATGTACAATTAAAAAACGTATATCTTTCCACATCATGACAATTAAAATTAAAAATACACTAACTATCCCAGCAAATGGAATTTTGTCCAACATTACCGTATGGTAATACCCTCTCATCATGTAGGTCCATTTTGGAATAGCATGTTCTATCGTGTTGTATTCATGCAAACGATGTACTTTTGGTACGGATAAGACTCCGTAATACAAGGTGAATAGTGGATAGACACTGTAAAAAATATGAGTTTGCACTGTCATTATTTGTTGTGTGCAGGTCAGAACACAGTATATTAAGCACAGCAAAATGTTCTTAGCGTGGCTTTTCTCATATTTCCCCATTTTAAATAAAAAACTTTTTATATATACTTCAACAAATGACTACATATATGATTCGCATAGTCCTTCTAGGCGATTCATTTTCTGGAAAAACTTCGTTGTTCAATATGCTTCTTTATGAAATAGCTTACGAGAGTTTTTGCACCACCATTTCCCCTTCATTTGGAAAATATTTAGATAATTACATATTGTACGATACTCCAGGTCAATTACGGTGGTTGAATTTTGCTAAACCATACATTGAAGTAGCAGATGCTGCAATCATTATGTATCATGAAAGTGAGGAAAGTGTAAATAAATGGAAAAAAATATTGTACGAAATGAATGGAAAAGAAGTACCAGTATTAATAGTATGTACGAAAAGAGATGCACCAAAGAAACAAGATAATGTTTTATATATTACGTTAAATGAACAAGGATTACACGATAAATTTCAACCATTTTTTCATTCGTTGAAACATGATCCTAAAATTTCAATTGGGTGGGTTGATTACGTCTACCTGCTGTTACCGAAGGTAGAAGATGTAATAGATCAGATTCCTGGGTGTTCGCAACAGTAGTAGAAGCAGAAGCAACGTTCTTTGGTATCGATTCTAATTCACTACAACCTCCAACGTAATACCAGTATGGATGAAAATGAAAAAAGATTTGGGGGACGGTTGCGGTTAAGTTTTTTGATGGATTACAGTAAAACACCTGCCATTTCATGATTGTTTTTAACCTAGCGTCATTTACTTCTTTAGTTTGCTTCTCATTGTCGAGCCACATCCACTTACTCGCACATATGAGTTTCGACTCCTCTACGTCTAATATGCAAATGTTGTCTGGGTTCATATCTAAATCCTCTACTAAAATTCTACGCGCTTCCCGACTCCTAGGACACCACTCTTTTGCGTACATAAAAACCTTTGTAGTAGGTTGAATAGGTGGTAAACTAGATATTTTTGGTGTTCGACGTTGAAGCACAGTGAGCAGCTTTTCTAACATGTGAAATTGTTTACCACACATTTTGTAAGTAAAGGTTTAATTTATATAGACTATATATCTCCTTATGCTTATTTTTAAATGTATCAATTCCATAGCAGCACGTTTGAGCCGTGGCAACACTATTATCACCAACGGTTAAACGGTCCGTTGTTTTTGACTGATCAAAGGGTAAAGATCAACAAAAATGGATTAGTTGCAGTAACTAGTTCTCGAAGACAACAAGCATGGGTTTGGTTGTGGAACAATAAAGTTTTGAAGGATAAGGATTTGCAGAAGAGTAATAATAATCTTATCATAACATCGTGGATAAAGACTAAAACATGGAAGTTGAACGATAACGAAGACGCAAAATTCCTGCATGAAATCGTGAAGAATCTATCGGGTTCTATTTTGAAAAAATATACGTTTGTGATAGGACAAGAACAAATACGGTACAGTAAAGTACTTCCTTCACAAATTTGTCACCTTTTGGACATGTTGAAACCAACCGATGAGGACAGAGACCGGCGG
>Ga0310343_10001580_pt1 | contig 11733 bp, 13 predicted proteins | sample HC15DNA2025_MG_FD_203519 | JGI IMG/M metagenome (GOLD analysis project Ga0310343, IMG submission 203519) | Marine microbial communities from station ALOHA, North Pacific Subtropical Gyre - HC15-DNA-20-25_MG | ecosystem: Environmental > Aquatic > Marine > Oceanic | place: Pacific Ocean: North...
CACAATTGGTATTGTCAAATCATAGTAGAGTATAATGTGTAGTTTTTTATTTACAGATCAAAAAATTGATGATTTTGATTATACTAATCATTACATGAAGTTTAGAGGACCTGACTCTACAAATCAAGTAGAAGTTAATGAGTATACTTTCGCACATAATTTACTGTCAATTACAGGAGATTTTGTAGAACAACCTTTTATCAATCATGAAGATGAAATTGTTTGTGTATACAATGGACAGATATATAATTATTCTGAATTTGGAAAATACAAATCTGATGGTGAATGTTTGATTCCACTTTATAAAAAGTATGGTGATAAATTCATTCAAAAATTAGATGGTGAATTTGCTATTGTACTAGTAGATTTTAAGAAAAAATTATTCATAATTTCTACTGATGTATTTGCTACTAAACCTTTATGGTATTCTATAGGGAGTTCCCTTATTGTTGCTAGTTATGAATCTGCTGTAAAGTCTCTAAGAAAAAATGCTACAAAGTTAGATGGAAATATCACAAGGGTATACAGTTTGGAAACAAGGGAACTTGTAAATGAACTACCTGTATATGAATTTGATTTGAATCAACATAAAACTTCTTTCGATGATTGGAACATAGCATTTGAAAATTCAATTCGGAAAAGGGCATTTGGTTTGAGAGAAAATATTTTTATTGGTCTTTCAAGTGGATATGATAGTGGTTCAATTTCATGTGAATTAAACAAACAAAATATATCATATAAAGCATACACTGTTGTTGGGTCTGAAAATGTAGATGTTTTACAAAAAAGATTCTCTATGTTTAATGAAAATTCTTCTGGAGAATATCTACAGGATAATAGATGGCAATATAAAAACTACATTAATAATAATGTAGAAGAGTTTATGTATAGGATCTATTCATCTAGTAGTGACTATAATGAATTTGGATTAAGACTTCAAGATGATAATGGTTCTTGTGGATTATCTATGGTTTGTGATCGTGCTAAGAGTGAAGGTAAAAAAGTTTATCTATCAGGTTCTGGTTCTGATGAAATATTTTCTGACTATGGATTTAATGGTGAGAAAAAATTTATGCATAGTAATTTTGGTGGATTATTTCCAGAGGATTTGTCAACTATATTTCCTTGGGCTTCTTTTTATGGAAGCACCATGGTTTCATATCTGGCAAAAGAAGAGTATGTTGCAGGATCATATGGTATAGAAACACGATATCCATACCTAGATAAATATGTCGTGCAAGAATTTTTATGGTTAGATTCTAAATTAAAAAATTCTAAGTACAAATCTGTTTTAGATAATTATTTGACCATATCAAAGTATCCCTTTGAATCTAATATAAAGCGAGGTTTTTAATTAATGAGTACTACATTATCAAAATCTGTTCTCAGTAAATATAAGAATGATATTTTTGTTGAAACTGGAACACTGTGGGGAGAGGCAATTGAAGTAGCAATAGAATGTGGATTTAAAAAAATCTATTCTATGGAGATTGATCCAGAAAAAATTAAATTTAATAAAAAGAAATTTAAAAAAGAAATAAAAAAAGGCACTGTTGAAATTATAGAAGGGGATACCTTTAAAATATTTAAAGATGTTATCTCTAAAATTGATTCTTCAGCAACATTTTGGTTAGATGCACATTGGGATGGTGATGTTCTAGGTGAATATAAATGTCCACTTCCTTTTGAGTTGGAGGCATTGTTAAGTCATCCGATTAAAAAGCACACATTACTAATTGATGATCGTAGATTGTTTGGTGTTGAGGGAACTACTTGGGGTTATACCATTGATGAAGATGGTATCATGGAATCTATTTCTGACATCAACAAAGATTATAAAATCTCTTTTGAAAATGGTTGTGTACCTAATGATATTATTGTAGCCAAGGTTTAATATGAAAAAACAATATACATCAGCAGAAGTTTTTACTACAGAAAATTTCAACAATCCTTTTGGAGATAATCATCATTCTCCAACTTATAATTTATCAGAGCACTTTAAATCTATTTTTTCTCAACATGGTGAGGATGGAATACTTGAATATTTGTATTCTATAATTGATATAAAGAAAAAATATTATGTTGAGTTTGGTGCAAGTAATGGTAATACAATTGAAAATACTAGATCCCTTAGAGAAAATCATGGTTGGTCTGGTCTTTTAATGGAGGGAGATAAAGGACTAGCAAATCAATCTAACGGACTTGTTAATAATGAGTGGATAACTCCAGAAAATATTATGGAGTTGTTTTCAAAGTATGAAGTTCCAACTGACTTTGACTTTCTTTCAATTGATATTGATAGCGATGACATTTATGTATTTGATGAAATTGATACAGAAAAATACAAACCCTCAGTTATAATAGGAGAATATAATCCAGGTCTTCCAAATCATCTTCCTCTATCAATAGAAAAAGGAAAATCTGATTATGGAATCAATCATCATCCAAAGAACCAAAATTTCCCTTGTTATCATGGTTGCAATATTCATGCTTGGTATGTAGTTGCAAAGAGAAAAGGATATAGTATTCTTACAACTTGTGGAGTTAATGTTGTAATGGTTAGAGATGACTATGCTAGTAATTTTGTAGTGCCACCTTTAAAGGATATAGTTACTGAACCATACTTTAGAAAGGAGAGAAATAGGTTTGAATTTCAATCAAGACTTAATGATAATTTTAAATGGATTCTAATTGAATAATTATGAAGTATAGTGTTTTTACCACTGCTAATAAATCATATTTTCCATTTGTCGATATCTTTGTAAATTCTTTAACTGAGAATTGTTTAAATCTTAATAAAATTTATATTGCAGACTCTGGACTAGGTGAGTATCGTAAGTATTTAAATAATAAATCTAATGTTTGTGTCATAGATACCGATATTCTTGATGAGTATACTGGTGTTCATTCTAAAGGTTGGGTAAAAGCAACTCAACAGAAGACTAGAGTTTTGTATCAACTTCTAAGTAATATAAATTTTGAAGAACCACTTATTATGATTGATAGTGATGTTTGTGTTTTACATGATTTATCTCAAGTTATCAATACTAATTTTGATATGCAGGTAACTACCATGCATAATGGTGGTCATACTCGTGATGATGGAATTTTTATTAGAGAGATTGCAAGTTTCTTAATTATTAATAATTGTGATTTTGGTAAAAATTTTGTTGGCAACTGGATTAAACAAATGGAAGAGTTTGGAAAAAATGGAACTCCATTTCCCCATGAAACACCTGCATTAAATATGCAACTTCAGAGTTTAAGTAATGAAGAATTTAAGGTAGAGTATTTAAAAGAAATAAAAGTTTGTGCTGATCAAATATTAACACCAGATACTCTATCAGTACATTTTAAAAGTAATGGAACGACTTCAGATGATCCTGTAGTTAATTTCGAAAAAAGAATTATGTCAGTTAATAATACCACAGATAATGATTTTGATATTGGTCGTTATTTAAATGGAGAACAATATGTTCGGTGGAGATTTGAATACGGAAAGTGATATGAAAATATTGAACATATATTGTGATGGTGGTTTTGGAAATAGATTTAATGCATTAGTCGTAGGACTTCTAATTGCTGAAGTTGGAAACTTTAAACCTGTAATTTTTTGGCCATCTACAAATTGGTGTAGAAGTTTATTTAAAAATATTTTCAAAAATGATTACAATAACATTGATCAAAATTTATCTTACTTTAAAAATAGTTATGATGATCATTCATTTGTAATGCACACAAATTCTGAAAATTTACCTTGTGAAATAATACATCCTGACTCTTTTAATTCAATACAAAACATTGTTGATTATTACAATCAGTCAAATAAACAAAAATTTGTTTATAATAATTCTACTATACCTGACTATTGTTTTAATAATGATTTAAAAAAAATTGTTAAAACTCTTAAATTTACTGATAAGATTGTAGACAAAGTAAATCAGTTTACAAATAATATTGATGATGAATTTGTCGGAATACATTTAAGAAATACTGATTTTCATGACAACGAAAAAACAAAATTTGATCAAATAGAATCATTAGTAAAAAGAAATTCAGGTATTGATTATTTTATTTGTTCTGATGATAAAGAATTAGAAGAAAGATTTATTAAAAATGATAATGCTTTTGCTTATCCAAAAGTAAAGTATGTAGAAAAATTGACTGATGATGGTGGATGGAGAGATACAGTTGTGGATGATGATGGTAATGAATATTCATTTAATATTGAAAGATCAGATGAAAGTGTAATTGACGCTATGGTAGACTTGCTTATATTATCAAAATCAACTATACTTAATACATCAGAAAGCACATTTCTTAAAACTGCCCTACTAATACAAGAATCAAATGCCTGATAAAAATAAAGCATTATTCAAACTGAAAAATATCGGACCAATATATTATCTCAATATTGACGGTCAGCCAGAGAGAAGAGAATATATGGAGAATCAATTTAAGTATTGGGGTGTAGAAAATTACACACGCATCTCTGCGTACGATGGTAGAGATGATGATTTGAGTGATATTATCAAAGGAAGATATCCTGAGGATATGACCTCTGGTGAGATTGGTTGTACAACCTCACACCTCAAAGCAATTAAACATTGGTTAGATACATCTGATAGTCCTTATGCAATCATCATGGAAGATGATTGTGATATATCAACAGTATTTTATTGGGGATTTACTTGGAAGGATTTTTATGCAAAGATTCCTTACGATTGGGATGTAGTGCAACTTGCAATCATCTGTACTGGTGCTCTTCATGTTCGAATACATAAAAGATTTGTTAATGATTTTTCAACTGCGTGTTATATGATCACCCGTCATCATGCACAGAAGTTGATGAAGTATCATGTGAGAGGTGAGAAGTATAAGATTGATAATGGTGTCAAACCTAGAGCAGTTGCAGATGATTTAATATACAATTCTGGTAATACCTACTCAGTTCCCGTTTTTCTATACAAACTTGCTTTAGGTTCTTCAATACATCCCGAACATGTAGATATGATTCATAAAGCAAGCTATGATGGTCTAATGGGATTTTGGAAAGATACTGGATGTTATTGGAAAGTTGATGAATTGATGCAGTTTGATCCATATCTAGGAAGAATTACAGAACCAGTAAGTAAAGATAAGTAAAGTTTATATAACATATTAGTAACATTTAACTCTGTTTGTGAGTCCGTATATTAAGTTTCTTGACAAAATTTTATATTTACTATATAATATTGTTACATAAATTAATAAAACTTAAATGACTGTTACAACAGAATCAGGTGGAAGACAAAACGCTTTCCCAAATGAAACAAGACCTTACATCGATGAAAGTGTTTCTTATGAGGGATATCCTCAGAATGCTGAGAAAGTTAATGGTCGTTGGGCAATGATTGGTTTCGTAGCACTACTCGGTGCTTATGCAACCACTGGACAAATAATTCCAGGTATTTTCTAATGGATACAAGTCATCCCTATTGGAAGTATGCTGAGATGGTCAATGGTCGTTTAGCGATGCTTGGTCTAATTATCGGCACAGTTAATTATGTGTTATTCGGGGAAATAGCACCAGGTTTCTTCTAATGAAACTTATCACACAATTCACAATACAAAAAGGAACAAAACTCATGACACCAGAAGCAGAAAGATTTAATGGTTGGGCAGCAATGCTTGGCTTCGTAGCAGCAGTAGGAGCATACGCTACAACAGGAAATATTATTCCAGGTATTTTCTAAATGAAAAAGGAAATCGAAAGAGAAAAGTTAGTTGCTGAAAAACTAAATGGCAGACTTGCCATGATCGGCATCATCGCAGGTATCGGAGCATACCTAACAACAGGTCAACTCATACCAGGTTTTGTTTAATGACCGAATTAGTAGCAGACAATGCTATATCACCCTTCCAAGCAATACTATGGTGTTTCTATCCAGTAGGTGCCATAGTATTTCTTGAGTTACTTCTTCGTGCCATCAGTGGTGACGATGATGATGACGATGAGGGTGGTGGAGTAATGACACCAGTATATCAAGGAGCATAATGTATCACATTTTATTCACATCAGTAGTAGCACTTTACATCGTATCAGGTGTAGGTAATATCGCATTCGCATGAAGAAAATATTTTATAGTCCATACTATTCCCTCTATGAGTTTGGTTTCTTCATAGTTATAGGTACAGCAGCAGGAATGGCAGGAATAATCTAATGAGCGATTACATGTCACAATCTTACCATGATGTCATGGAAGTATATAAAAGACCAATGAGTGTCAGATACATACCCTCAATCTTCTGGGCATGTGTATCTGTCATTTGTTTGTCTGTAGGATTCCCAACAGTAACTCATGCATTCGAAGCAGAACCCGTCATCTGGGTACAAGTCCCACAGTGGACAGATGATTGGGCAGTTTGTGCTGTCGATATTCCTGACGCATCTTGCCATTGGTATGTGGCAAATGCCGACAATACCTTTGGAGAAGGATTTGACTGGGAAAATGCACCATGGTTTGATGCTAATGGATTAAATGATGTACCACCCATACAGGAAGAAACTGTAGTACAACATTTACAGCAGGTCAGTTACAAGAAGTAAAATGAATTATATATCAGTTTTTCAAATGTTCCTAATGATATTCTCAGGAACAGCAATACTCACAACTCTCATGGTGATTATGATGAGCACCATGATGGAAGATTAATAAGGAAATGCTATACTGATAAATATTTAAAAAAATTATATCAGGATGAATAGGTTTAGTCGAATTCGCCATCATGTAGACATAGAAGATGTTAAGAAAAAACATCTTCATGAAATTACTGTGAAAAGAAGAAGAGAAGAAGACAAAAAGATAATTGAAGAGACATCAAAAAAATACAGATCAAATTGGAAGAAAGAAATATTTGAGGGTATGACAACGGGAAGTATGTATACTCAAGATCTTCCTTCTGAAGGTGATACCCCTATTGATATTCTTAATCCAACTGATTCTGCGAGTTACGAAGGCACGACTGGTGTTATCAATCCTGGTGATAATTTAGGTGCAAATGTAGGTACGGTTATAAGAAATAGTGGAACTGGCAGTGGAACTGATGGTGGTTTTAATGTTGGTGGTGAATATCTTGCATTTCAGGGAGCAGGAAGTGGAGGTAATAATACTAGATTTGCTGCTTTAAGTCCAATTGATTCATCTCAAGTAGATACTCTTTCAATTACAGCAATAGTTGGTAATGATGTGAACGGAGGAGAAGATCCTGATTTAGCATCAGAGGGTTTGATGGTGTTATACAAAACACCTGCGATGGCAAATGCAACTTTTCTTTCAATAAAACCTGATAATAGTGCTGGAGATTCAGATTCTATCATAATTCCATCACCTGCAAGTCATGATGGTGGTTTAAATAATTACTCTATAAAAATACCAGAGTATGCAAGAGCAAAAGGAACTCAATTTGTTTTAATACAATCCTTTAATAGTGGAAATGAATTTGATAATTATGGTGTAACAAATATTAATTTTCAAAGAAGAGCTCCTATTAATGTTGTAGTTTCACTTGACGATCCAGAAGCAATATCTTTTATTAGTGTTGGAACAAAAGAAGGAGATCCGAAGAAGAGAAAGAAAAAGATTAATGACCAATTATCGTCATCTGACAAATACACTACAAATGTTTTGGGATCTCAATTTCCTGGTCAGGGTGCAAGAATTGAAGGTGATGATCCCTTTAGATCAACAACATTAACATCTGATGAAGATATAAAAGCATCACCTGTTGGAAGTGATGAAGTTAAAAAAGGGTTTAATACTGGAAGTGATGAAGTTAAAAAAGGGTTTAATACTTTCTCTCTTGATGCTGCTACTGCAGCTCCACCTGCAGAAACAGAGGCAGAACCAGTAACACCATCTACTCAGACATCCATGACACCAACAACTGATGATGGTGAAGAAATAACTGTTAAAACTTTGGGTGGTAAAAATTCAGGTGTAGTTCAAGGTGCAGATGCAGCAACCTTAGATGCACAAGAACCAGAAATAACTGAACCAGAAACAACTCAACTAGAGATTGATGAACCAGAGGAAATAAAACCAGAAGAAATCAAAGCATCAGAAGAAGAAAAACAAGATAAAACTCCAGAAGAAATAAAGGGGATTGAAAAAGAAAAATTTAATGCAAAGGCAAACGAAAGTGCTAATTACATAGACAAACTTATTAATTTTAGATTAGATCAAGGTCTTAAAAGTCTTAATGCAATAGCACAAGTTACTGGGGCTGTTGTAAATACAGGACTTAATGTCACTAGTTTCGCATTAAATGCTCTCGGAATGAAAGAAGCAAATGGTGTTCTTCAAATGTTCACAAAAGTTCAAAATAGTATTGATATCGCACGAAGTGTTCTTTCAGGTAAAATTACTAACGCAAATGTTTTTCCACAAGATATAAAAACATTTACTGATAGTATGAAACTAGATGAGTTTCAAGCAAAGAAAATTTTCATTTCTGATGTAAGACATGAGTATGCTGATGATAATATCTATGTTAAAGATGGTAAAGTATATCAAAATGGTGATGGTAAAAATCAGAAAGGACTCTATGCGACACCATTAGCAAACCAAGGATTTAAAGGTATGGATGTTCATGGAAGTGGATATGCACAAATGATTATTCCAAAAGATGGATCTGAACCTTATCTTCATTATTATGATCATAATTATGAAAATTTAAATAATGCTAGTGATGTAAATCCTACTGGTGGAATAGTACAATCAATAGATGAGATATGGAGCAGTCTGTTTGGATCAGAGGATCTTGTTCTTCCTAATGGTAAAGTTTTAAAGGGATTAGGTAAGGCCAATCCAGTCGATATTGTTGCTGCAGGATTTAAATCAATTTCACATGTAATTCATCAATTAAAGTCTGGTAATACAAAATTTCTTCCAACAAGACTTAAAGATTCGATGTTAACATATTTTGGATCATTTGATCAGGTATGGGAAGGTCTACTAAACACATCAATCGAAGGGTTCCCATCAGGTATTCATGGTTCAGCATTAACTGATTTTAAAGTTCCTTTATCAAAACTCCCACAGGAAACTCAAGATATGATTGCAAATCATCCACTATCTTGGACTCCAGAAAGAATTGCAAATATGAGTGGGGATGATTTTACTAATGAAATGATGTCAAGAGCAGAAAAATATGGACCTGATGAAATTAGATCTGCAATAATGAAAGCATTAGAGGATCCCGATAGTGGAGTTGATCCTGAATTTTTAAGAGTTTATAAGAGAAGTGAAACTATTCAAAATGATTATGACAAAGCAGTAGAAGAATTAGATAAGGTAAGAAATACCCCAGAATATAATGCAGCATCAGATGCAGCGTTACAAGAGTATGAAGATATAAATGCGGAAAGGGAAGAAAAGATTGTAGAAAATGATGAAAAATTTGGATCTAAAGCACAATCAGATCTTTATGAAAAATTAGTTGGTCCATATTATCGTGCTGTAGCAAGAGTAATCAGGAGTGGTGGTAGTATCAGTATGAATGATCCTACTTATCAGAAGATGATTAATGGTAAAAAAGAATACGATAAGCAAGTTAAAGTTTTAGAAAGAAAATATTCACAAGGACAAAAGAATATTCTTGATAAGTATAAAAAATTATCAGGTGAAGCATATGCAAAATATAATGATACTATTACAGTGAAGAAATTAAATGATGGAACTTTTGGAATGGTAAAGGGTGGAGATTTTACAACAAAAGATGGAAAAGTAATACCTGGTAAGAGAACCTTAAGTGCAAAACAACAAGCAAAATTTGATGAAGTTAAAGCAGAGCAAGACGAAGTAAGAAAATATCTTAGAACTGCTAATTATCAGGATAATATGTTTAAACCTTTTGTACTTTATGATGTGAAGACGGAGTTTAGTAAATATGGTATTTCTGGTGAGAATTGGTCTCCTGAGAAAAAAGGAACTGGTCTGTCTAATTTACCAGCAGATTATAAAGATCAAGAACTCTATTATAGTTCACCACCAAGTTCATCACCAAAACCTTATGATCCATTTGCTAAAGAAGTTAAACCTGGTCTAGGTGCGAAAGACGGTGATGAACTTGCTCTCTTTGGTGGTAAGAAACCTGTTGATAATTTGAGATACGATCCTAATCATCCTGATGGAACGAATCAACCTAATCCATTTAAACCTGGAACATTTCTTTATAAAAACTTTGAAAAACAAAGACAAATGGATAAACTAGATATGTTGGGATCTACTAATACTGGTAGCTCAGGTTTAGGATCAGTAGGATCAGTCGGTGGTGTTGATGCAACCGCAGCTGCAACAGTTGCTGCGTTTAATAAAGATAAAAGGAACAAAAATAATAAAAGAGGATCTGGAAATGTTACTGCTGCAATGGTCGCACATTATAAACCAAAAGGTTCAAATTTATTTGAAAAACTAAAATCAAAACCTTTCTTTAATTCAAAAGATATCAAACCAACATTCCCAGAGAATGATCCCCCTCAGTTAGATCCAAAAACTGGAATGCATCCAAATTATGGTAAACAAGCTGGAAGATATAAGAAACTTGATCCAATTAGTGCAGATTCAATGCCTCCAACTGGCGATCCAGAAATTGATGCAGTGGTTAAAAAACAAAAAACAAAACGAACTTTTAGTAAAATTAAAAAATTTGCAAGAGGTACTTGACAAAACTTAACACTAGCCTATATAATAATAACTGTGGTGAAATCCACACTTTTTCAGACTCGAAAGAATCGCCCTCTGAGAACAACTGCTCTTAAACCGAGACCTATAGGCAGTCTAAAACTTCGTCTCTCATATCCACTAGTGAAGGGATTAGTGGAAATATAGTATCGCTCTACCCTTTGAGCCCTACTTATTTTAATGTCCTCATGACAACTCTTTCAAGACAACGCAGTACAGGTCTCCTAAAGGGATGGCCAGAATTCTGCGAGTGGGTAACATCAACAGACAACAGAATTTATGTTGGTTGGTTCGGTGTACTCATGATTCCATGTTTGCTCGCAGCAGCAGCATGCTTCATCGTTGCATTCATTGCAGCACCTCCAGTCGATATCGACGGAATCAGAGAACCAGTAGCGGGTTCTTTCTTATATGGTAACAACATCATTTCAGGTGCAGTTGTTCCATCTTCAAACGCTATCGGTCTACACTTCTACCCAATCTGGGAAGCAGCAACAGTAGACGAATGGTTATACAATGGTGGTCCTTACCAGTTGGTAATCTTCCACTTCCTAATCGGTATCTCAGCATACATGGGAAGACAGTGGGAATTATCCTACAGACTAGGTATGAGACCATGGATATGTGTAGCATATTCAGCACCAGTATCTGCAGCATTCGCAGTATTCTTAGTGTATCCTTTCGGTCAGGGATCTTTCTCAGACGGAATGCCTTTAGGTATCTCAGGTACATTTAACTTCATGTTCGTATTCCAAGCAGAGCACAACATACTAATGCACCCCTTCCATATGGCAGGTGTAGCAGGTATGTTCGGAGGATCTTTATTCTCAGCAATGCACGGTTCACTTGTAACTTCATCTTTAATTAAGGAGACAACAGAAAATGAATCTCAAAATTATGGGTATAAGTTTGGACAAGAAGAAGAGACATACAACATTGTCGCTGCTCACGGATATTTCGGTAGACTTATCTTCCAATATGCGTCTTTTAACAACTCAAGAAGTCTTCA
>Ga0310343_10001584_pt1 | contig 11723 bp, 17 predicted proteins | sample HC15DNA2025_MG_FD_203519 | JGI IMG/M metagenome (GOLD analysis project Ga0310343, IMG submission 203519) | Marine microbial communities from station ALOHA, North Pacific Subtropical Gyre - HC15-DNA-20-25_MG | ecosystem: Environmental > Aquatic > Marine > Oceanic | place: Pacific Ocean: North...
TGATGAAGCTTTTAGCGGTGTAGATATTGGATCACAAATAAGCCTAATTGAAGTATTGAGAAAGTTAAAGGATTCAGGAAAAACTATCATGATAGCTACTCATGATATAAATAATATTGCAGATAGATTTGATGAAGTGCTATGTCTTAACAGACATTGTTGTGCATACGGAGATCCACTAAAGGTTTTCACTCAAGATGTTCTTTCTGAATTATATGGTAACCATGGAACAATGTTTAAAAATCACAAATTAGGTAGTCATGGTGAAAACTAATGCTTGAAAGCTTGTTTGAACCATTTTCATACTCATTTATGATTAGATCCTTTCTGATTTCAATTTTTGTTGGTATATCTCTTCCTATGATTGGCTCTTTCGTTATAAACCGGAATCTGGGATTTATGGGAGATGCAATTGCACATGCAAGTCTTCCTGTTTTAGTTATAGGAGCTGTTTTAGGCGCAAGTGTTTTTTTATCTGCAATTCCAGCAGCTATTATTATAGCTGTAACACTTAGTTATATTATCTCTAGATCTACAGTAGGAGAAGACACTGCTATTGGAATTGTATTTTCTACCTTTTTTGCTGTTGGTATTATTCTTCTTAAAAGGTATAACTTAGCAACCACTTTAAACATAGAGGATATCTTGTTTGGACAAATACTAGGTGTTTCAAGAGGAGATGTAATAAGCACAATTATTTTATCTCTTATTACAATTTCAACTATATTGATTTTTTACAAACAAATTCTATATCTAAGTTTTGACCCAATAGGAGCCCAGGTAACAGGTTTGAAGACTAAACTCTATGATAATTTATTTTTAGTAGTATTATCTTTAGCCGTAATTGGAGCATTACAATCTGTGGGTATTATACTTGTTTTAAGCATGCTAATAACTCCTGCTGCTGCTGCAAAATTAATAATGAAAAACTTCCAAAGTTCAATTATAGTTAGCTCAATTTTTGGTGTTTTAGCTTCAGTTTCAGGGCTATACCTATCGTTCTACCTAAACCTCCCATCAGGTCCAGCAATGGCATTATCATCATCTTCAATATTCGTTATATGCTGGATATTTAGAAGAAGTGTTAGGCTTATATAGCTTAACTCTAAGAAGAGCTTTTTCCTGCAAAACTTATACCTGCAGATGCAATAATTTCATCTTCTTGAGGGGTTCCCCCACTAACACCTACAGCTCCAATGATAGTATCACCTTCATAAACTGGTAATCCTCCTTGACCAGGTATCATTCTGCCACCAAGCATAGCCATTAATCCCTGATGTATAGGATTAGGACCACCCTCGGCAAGTTTGCCACTTGGTTGCATAAAAGCTGCAGAGGCTGCTGCTTTTCCTTGGCTTATAAATACACTTCTCCAAGGTGCTCCATCCTCACGAACAAACATTATCAGGTCTCCTCTAGGATCAACTATACTAATACAAAAATTAGCTGATAATTCATTGGATTTTTTTTGGGCCCCTTCTATAATTTTTTGGGCTGTGACTAAATCTAACATTGACATTTTTTCCTTTCTTTATTTTTCTGATTATTTTATAAAAATAATCTATAATTTAATTTTGTACCATAACTTTGGGGCTGTAGCTCAGCTGGGAGAGCGCATCGCTGGCAGCGATGAGGTCAGGGGTTCGATCCCCCTCAGCTCCACCAAATATTAATTTATTTTAGAATGTTCTTCACGCGCATTTTTACTAAATATGTTCAAAAGTAATAGCAATTCAATTATTCCAGTAAGTAGAACATACCAAATAACGAAACCAATGGATTCCCCTATACTTGCAGCAGGTATCTCAATTATTTTCAGTATGCTTAATCCAATAATTATGTAATAAAAAAACTTTTTACCCATTGCATACAAATATGTAGAAATTAATCTTGCTATACCAACTACAACTAAAATCCAAGCAAATGTACTAAAATCTGGTGCATCGTTTGTAAATTCTATGAAGATAGAGGGTAACGCAAAAAGTAATCCTGTAATCATTAAAAGAATTCCTCCAACATATGAGCACATTAAAGCAAACCTTAAATGTGATAATTCTGTTCCCAATAAATTTCTAAACATTACAAATCCTTACTAAATTTTTTTATAACTTTAAATAAAGAGAGGTTGAGGAAAATACCCATATTCCTCAACCTCTTGTATTTAAGGCTCATATTTCACGGAAGCATATTGCAAAACAATTAGCCTAAATACGATAAATAAAAAGTGTTTATCCTATTTGCTTTTCAACTTCAGCAACGTCTTTATCACTTAAGATTCTAAAAACTTTTGATGAAGGGTCTTCAGCAGCAACACCTTGAACTGCTTTTCTACCATTTTTCATTGTTACTATTTGTGGGTTTGCAATCTCCACTACTTTTTTTAATTTAACACTATAAGCTGTTAACTTCATATTTTACTCCATTTTGATACTATATATCATTAAAAATCACCTTAACATCATTGCACTTTAAATAACAGGTGTCAAGATCATTCGCAGTTGATTTATTAATACTCTATATCTTTATTTTTTTTTGATATATTGCATATATAAGTACTACTTAGAAAAAATAAAATAAATTTGGTTTTTTAGTTATAATGTATGAATAGTTAAACAACAAACTTAAAAATGTTTTTTTTCAATATAATTCTATTACCAATAAAATTACTGATTATACTGCCAATTAAGATTCTTATTAAAGCTATACTCCCTGGTAAATAAAATGGTTAATAAGGAGGACTTAAAATATCCTTTTATTGTTCTATTTTGCTTATTTATATTAGTGGTTTTTCATATTTGGTTTTCTTCTCATGTAGAAGAAGAGCATTGGAAAAGACCAACACCAATCCCTGATAGCTTAGATAATATTTACAGCTGGCCTCCAAACGTAAACTTTTTGGGTACGCCAATTCCAGAAAATCAAAGAATAGATTCATTTAGGAAAAAGATTATTGAAGATTATAAAATATACATGGAGAAAAGAAGAAATGTATATAACGAGTGGAAAAAGGAAAATTACAAATAATAATAATAACCATAGCTATATTATGAAAAGATCTCAATGATAAGAAAGAGTATATATATATTTTGTTTGGTTTTTATAGTTTGGTTTTTCATCTATAATGTCCTACAGTATGAACTATATGATTTTGCCAAAAATGACAAAGGTGAAATCAAAGGTTGGTCTTTTGAAACAGAAGAATATAGATCTAGAAAATAAATATTTACACATGAAAACTATCGCTGAAGCATGTGAAATATGTGCATCAGAAACGCTAAAATTGCACTGTAAAATCATATGTCAGAATTGTGGATTCATTAGAGATTGTTCAGATCCATAAATTCTATCTATGATACTTCTCCAATTAGAAATTCTCCATCTGTCCAAGTAGGTTCGCTCTCTAAAAACTCCATCATCTTTTCAAATGATTTGTTTTGTTCTGGGCGTTGGGCATTTTTTATGTGATGTTCTTTAGATTCAAAAACTGCAACACCAACTAGATCTTTAGATAAATCATCAGGTGACATCAAAAACCAAGCCACCATACCATCTGGAGTATCAGAATTTGATTTCATATATTTTATTAGTTCTTCCTTGTAACCAACTTTAACATTCAAATTAAATATAGTTCCGTACATTACATCTCCTTTTTATTGAGTTACGATATTATATTTATAATACATTTTGAAGAAAGAAAAATTAAATTTATGAAAAAAATAGTTATAACTAAAAAAAATAATCTAGAAGAAGAAATAAACTCTGGAGCAATGATAAGAATGGCTGGAGTTTCTGAAGGATTGAGCAATGCAAAAAACATACATATGGCTGTTGCAAGTATACCTAAAAGTAGGTGCTCTACAACTCATTTTCACACTAACTGTGAATCTGCGATATATGTTTTATCAGGAGAAGGACTATTTCTTCATGGAGAAAATTTAGAAATAGAGGAAAATATAAGTGAGGGTGATTTTATATTTGTTCCTGATGGAGCAATGCATCAACCTGTAAATACAGGAGAGTCAGAATTAAGACTAATTGTTGCAAGAAATACTCCAGTAGAAATTGTTGAAGAAGCTGCAGATTTAGGCAGAAAAGACTGTTAAAATCCTAGTTTTTTTTTATACTATAATAAAAACTGCTCTAGACTTTATAAAAAATGAAAAACATATTACCAAACATACTTGAATCTGGAAAAGATTCAGACATAGCCATATCTATACCAAATAAGGAAAAAATTAGTTATAAAAAACTTAAAATATTGGTGGATGAGTTATCAAAAAAAATAACATCATTTGGAACTCAAAATGAAAAACCAATAATAATAGTATTAAAAAATAATGCAGAGTTTATGATTAGCTTCTTAGCAGTCACCAAGACTAATTCTATTGCAGCTCCACTAAACCCAGATTTTACAGAAGAAGAGTTTAATTTTTATCTTGATGATATAAACCCATCATTAATAATAACTACTGAAGGACATCCAGTGATTTCTCAAGCAAACACAAAAGGTGTTCCAGTTTCTACTGTTTCATTTGATAATGGCAGCATATATATTGATTTTCAAAGTGAAGAATACGCAGAAAAAGATATTTCAGAGCCTGATGAAAATAATTCTTGTTTATTTCTTCATACTTCAGGAACAACAAGTAGGCCAAAAGGAGTTCCATTAAAGCATAAAAACTTACTTAAGTCGTTAGACAATATAATAAATACATATAATCTTTCTGGAGAAGATATTGCTCTTGTCGTAATGCCTTTATTTCATGTTCATGGACTAATTGGAGTAGCTTTATCGACACTAGCAAGTGGAGGGCAAATAGTAATTCCTGAAAAATTCTCTGCAAGTAATTTTTGGGGATTACAAAAAGAATATAATGCTACTTGGTATTCTGCAGTGCCGACTATACATCAAATTTTATTGATTAGAGCAGATCAGGATCAAGCTCCCAAAAAATCATTTAGGTTTATAAGATCATGTTCTGCAGCGCTTGCTCCATCGGTACTAGTAGATTTAGAAGAAAGATTTGGAGCCCCTGTACTTGAAGCCTATGGAATGACAGAGGCTTCACATCAAATGAGCTCAAACCCTATGCCTCCTGAGGAAAGAAAAGCTGGTAGTGTAGGAAAGCCCACTGGAGTAGAAATTAACATTATGTCCATGGAAAGCATGGGAAATATTTTAGAAACGAATAAAATTGGAGAAGTAGTAATTAAGGGTGAAAATGTAACAAGTGGATACCACAATAATAATGAAGCAAATGAAAATTCATACGTTAATGGATGGTTCAGAACTGGAGATCAGGGGTTTATAGATGAAGATGGTTACCTAAACCTAACAGGAAGAATCAAAGAATTAATTAATAGAGGCGGAGAAAAAATATCTCCTCTTGAAGTTGATGCTGTCTTATTAAATCACCCAAGTGTCAACGAAGCTGTATGTTTTGCTTTTCCCGATGAAAAATATGGTGAGGTTGTACATGCAGCATTGGTAATTAATTCTAAAGTAACAGAAAAAGAGATACAAGAATTTTGTTCAAACTCCATAGCAAGTTTCAAAATTCCTGAAAAAATACATTTTGCAGATGAACTGCCAAGAACAGCAACTGGAAAAATCCAAAGAAGAAACGTAGCAAAACATTTTGCTGAATAAATTATAAAATCGACTTGGAGAAATCATGAATATAGAGATGAAGAACAAAAAAGTTATAATCACTGGTGGTTCGACTGGGATTGGAAAAGAAGTTGTAAAAGTTTTTGCCAAGAATGGAGCAAAAGTAGCTATTTTTGACGTAAATAATGAAGCAGGGATAGATCTTACAAATGAGTTAACTAAGGATGGTTTTGATATAAGATATTGGAATGTTGATGTAAGGGATTCAAATCAAGTTTCAGGAGGAGTTTTAGCTGCGACTCAATGGCTAGAAGGTATTGATATATTAATAAATCTCGCTGGTGTTCTTCAAGGAGCATCTATAGAATTAGATGAATTCCCAGATGAAGTATGGGAATCAGTAATAAGCATCAATCTTACAGGAAGTTACCTAATGACAAAACATGTAGCTTCGATAATGCAAAAACAAAAAAGCGGAACAATTATTCTTACAAGCTCAGGGGCTGGAGTTTTAGGTAGTTCATCTTCATATGCTTATGGATCTTCCAAAGGAGGGGTTCATGGTTTGACTCTAGTATTAGAGGATAAGCTTGCAAAATATGGCATAAGAGTTCATGATATTTTACCAGGCTCAGTTAATACTCCATTAAAAAATGCTCAGATAGAAACAACTAGAGATATTACTGGTGATGAAGAATTATACTTAGACACAAAAAAAATTCTTGCTGACCCAACTGGAGTTGCCAATATAATCTATTTTATGTGTTCAGATGAGGCAGCTTTATTGCGAGGTTCAATAAGAACAGCATGAGCTTAAATCTATCTGAATATATGGGTGTTGCTTTTGATCTAGATGATACTTTGATTGATCGTAAATCTGCCTATAGCAAATTTATTCAAACTATGCTGAAAAATTTTGAAATATTTAAAATTTTTTCAAAAAAAGAAGCACAAGAATACTTTTGGAATCTAAGTCCTAACAATTCATTTAATATTTCAAAAGCACTTGAAAAAATAAAGAGAGATTTTTCAGAATTCCCTTTGAGTTATGAAGAATTTTATGACTTTTATTATGAAAACATGAGTAAAATAATCAAGCCATATGAGGGAGTTGGCGAGTTTTTAGACAAACTTATAGAAAAAAAAATAAATTTTGGAATAGTTACAAATGGAAGCCATTATCAATATGAAAAAATAAGAAATACTGGGCTTGAAAATAAGTATAATTTTGTAATTGCTGCAGAGATATTTGGGCACCTAAAACCAGAAAAAGAGATCTTTATAGAAACTCTTAGACAGTTAAATTTAACTGTAAAAGAAGTTGAAAATGTGGTATTTATAGGCGACAATCCATATACAGATATAATTGGAGCACAATCAGTAGGATTCAAAACTATATGGATAAGTATGGGAAGAGAATATCCTAAAGATTTACAACCCCCTGATTATATAATAAAAAATTTTAAAGAATTAAAAGTTTAGAAAGTTGAATTTATGAAACCGCAGGACCTAAAAGATAAATTAAAACAAGGAGGTAGTGTTTTTGGAACAATGATCAATTTTATTGAAGGAGTGAGGTGGGCTCCATCATTTTCTTCAAAAGCATTAGATTATGTAATAATTGATGCTGAACACGGATCATACTCTAGAGGAGAAATTGCTAGAATGGTTAGCGCAGGCCAATCAGTTGGCCTTACTGTAATTGTTAGGGTAGCAGACCCAGATCCTACTCTAGTAGCTATTGCATTAGACGCTAAAGCAGATGGTGTTCTGGTTCCTTATTGTGAAGACTCAGAAATAATACAAAGATGTGCATGGAAAACATATTTGCATCCACTTAAAGGCAAAGCTTTTGAAGATGTATTGACTTCAGAAAAATTTCCTAGTGAAAAAACCAAAGATTATCTCCACAAAAAAAATGGTCATAAAATATTTATAGTTGGTATTGAAAGCATAACTGCAGTCAACAATTTAGATAACTTAATAAACAAAGGTCCTATTGATGGTGTATTTGTCGGACCAAATGATTTATCAACATCAATGGGTATTCCTGATGAATTGGAAAATTCAAATTACCTTGAAGCACTAACAAAGATAATAAACGTATCTGAATCTCATAATATTCCTGTAATGGTTCATGGCTTTACACCAGAAAGAACCCTAAAAACTATGGAACTTGGAGCTAGATTTGTGCTTCATAGTTCTGATGGCGGAATGATTACTCAATCAATAGATAGAGAATTTAATTTAATTAGAAATGAGAAACTAGGAAATACTAAAAACGATGCAATTTAGAAGCAACTAGTTAAGTTGAAACCTAGCAAAAGCTTCTGCATACTTAGTGTTACATATACTTCCAATATCTTCTCTTCTTTTTGACATGAATTCTCTAGCCCTTTCAGGGTCAGGAATTTGACTTGTATGGGCTAAGAGTGCTTTTGTAGCTGTATCTAAATCTGATTGTTCAATAGGATTAAAAAAGAAATTTTGATTACTTCCTGAACTCATATTAAACATATTTATCCAAACTTCCTTAACTTTATGAGGCTCATATCCTTCTTCTAAAAGTTCTGGAAAAGTAAGGTGATCTCTTGCACTTGGGAACACTGCTGATAAAGCAGCTTCTCCTGCTGCAAAATGATCTGGGTGTCCAAGGTAAGAACTACTTATTAAGTCTCTATTTGGATTAGTTGTAATAAGTACTGAAGGCTTATATTTTCGAATTTCCCTTGAAATATCTCTTCGAACTTCTAATGTGGGTTCAAGATATCCATCTGGATAACCAAGAAACTCTATTGCTTTTAATCCAAGTATTTTTCCAGCATCTCTTTGTTCTTGCTCCCTAATTTTAGCTAGCTCTTGGCTCGAAATAGACCTATCTTCAGTACCTTTTGAACCATCCGTACAAAGAACATATATCACATCCCATCCAAGTCTAGTCCATTTAGCTACTGAAGCTGAGCAACCCCACTCTGCATCATCAGGGTGTGCTGTTACAACCATAGCCGTTTTCTCAAGATTTTCAGTCAAATATAACCTCCAAAAATTACTTACCATATAATAATAGTTATAGAAAAACATTAAAAACAGACCTTATGATGTCATATTTAACTTTTGGAAAGGGCACAGACTTGATTTTAGGCCACGGAATGGCCCAAAATAAGAATTTGTGGCTTGAAAATGGCTGGGTGGAAGAGCTATCCAAAATTAGAAGAGTTCATATATTTGACTTCCCAGGACATGGAGATAATTTAGACTTAAGTGAATCTAATTTTTCAGTTCAAAGAATGGCTGATCATATCTTAGAAATTAGTAAAGATATAAAATCTGAAAGTTTCGATTATATGGGTTTCTCTATGGGTGCAAGAGCTGGTTTTGAGCTTGCATCTTATGAAAATAGTCTTAATAAAGTTATCTCATTAGGAATGCACCCTGGGGCTCCACATTTAGAAAGAAAAAGATTTAATAAGCGAGCAAAAGCAATGAAAAATCTTGGAGAAAAAACAGGGGAAAAAAAATATATTATATATAGTAAAATTTTTGAAAAAGCTCTAGATTGGGAAGGAGCCATAGATAAAATCAATTGGAAAAATGAAAAGCACAAAATAATTATTGGTGAAAATGATGATAATTACGAACTCACCAAATCTATTATGAAAAACAAAGATAACAAAATTATGCACACCTTAGAAGGAGTTAATCACAAGAACACATTTAATGAGCCTAAATATTCATTGAATGCTATATTTGATTTTTTAGAGGATAAAAGATGAAAAATAAACCAAAAGTTTCAATAATTATGGGAAGCAAAAGCGATTTAGACACTATGAGAATTGCTTCCGAAGTACTAAGAGAATTGGAAGTTAGCCATGAAATAAAAATCATTTCTGCTCATAGAACACCAGATCTAATGTTTGAATTCGCAAAAAATGCACAAAACAGAGGCATAGAAATTATTATTGCTGGTGCAGGTGGAGCAGCTCATTTACCAGGAATGGTTGCAGCAATAACTGAGCTTCCAGTTATTGGAGTTCCAATTAAATCTTCTAATTTGAGTGGGATTGACTCTTTATTATCAATAGTTCAAATGCCAAAAGGAGTTCCTGTAGCAACAGTTGCAATAGGAGATCATGGAGCTGAAAACGCTGCTCTTATATCAGCCAAAATCTTAGCACTCAACGATAATAAAATATCAAAAAATCTTCAAAAAAGAATTTCTAATACAAGTAACTTAGTGAAGAAAGATAGCGATATAGGCAACTGGCCATAATTATAAAATAATGAAAAAAAATACTATAGGTATCCTCGGAGGAGGACAATTATGTCAGATGCTCGCGGAATACCTAACTAAAAATAACAAAATTGTATATTTTATAGACCCTTCAGACAACCCTCCTGCTAGTTATACGTCTGCAAAACATATAAAGAAAGCTTATGATGACAATACAGGATTAGATGAGCTAATTAATAAATGCAGCGTAATAACTTACGAGTTTGAAAATATTCCTTTAGAAAGTCTTGAATATTTGGAACAAAAAATAGAAATAGTTCCTAGTAAGTTTGTATTATCTATATCTCAAAACAGATTAAATGAAAAAAGTAATTTTATTAAATGTGGAATCAGAACACCAAAATTCATACCTTACAATAATAAATTAGGCCTAGAAGAACAACTAGTTTCGGCAAAAATAAATTTACCCGTAATTATAAAAACTAACAGATTAGGTTATGATGGGAAAGGTCAGTTTCACGTAAATAGTAAAGATGAAATTGGTCAAATAATATGCCAATTAGAAAAAAATATTGACTATATTGTTGAGGAAAAAATCAGCTTTAAAAAAGAAATTTCAATTGTTATTGGAAGAAACAGAAAAAAGGAGATTTTTTTCTTTGATCCAATAGAAAATATTCATAAAAATGGCATTCTAGATACATCAATTTTTCCTGCAAGAATAGATGAATATACTAAGAATAAAGCGTTAGACTATTCGAAGAGGTTCGTGACAGAAATAGACTTAACAGGAATAATTGCAATTGAAATGTTTATAGATGAAAATAATGATATTCTCTTCAACGAAATAGCTCCTAGACCTCATAATTCAGGACATCTTACTAGAGAGTCTCATCTCCTCTCTCAATTTGGGTTATTAGGAAAAATTATTTGTGATGAAAGAGTAGAAAATCCTGAAGCAATAAGTACAGCCTTAATGAAAAATCTTTTAGGAGAATTTTTTATTAATAAAGATCATGAAAAAATAATTTCAAAAATGAATAAGAATTCAAATTATTTTATAAAAATGTACAACAAGAATGAAGCAAAGATTGGTAGAAAAATGGGACATATAACCGTAATAACAAAGGATATAGAAAATACAATTATTAAAATTAATCAAATAATAGATTAGAATTATGAAAATTGAATATTTATAACTGAGGAAACTTATGGAAAAAGAATTAAAAGGTAAGGTTGCTATAGTAACAGGGGCTGGAAGATTGAGAGGAATTGGTAGAGCTGCTGCAGTTGCTTTAGCAAGACTTGGAGCTGATGTAGTTGTAACAGGAACAGGAAGAAAACCTGAAAATTACCCTGAAGATGAAAAAGCTATCGGGTGGAAAGATGTAGAAAGTGTTGCAGACTTAATAAGAAAAGAGGGTTCAAGAGCATTGCCATTAGTGGTTAACGTAACAGATGAAAATGACGTAAAAAATATGATAGATAAAACTATCAAAGAATTCGGCAGAATAGATATATTAATAAATAATGCTGCATATGCTAGAGCAGAAGACAGGGTGCCTATTCTTGATTTGGACGAAACTGTTTTTCAAAGAGTTGTGGATATAAAATTGACTGGAACTTTTTTATGCACAAAAGGTGCTGTTGAACATATGATCAAACAAGGAGATGGAGGTAAGATAGTCAACATCTCATCTACTGCAGGAAAAAAAGGACAAGAAAACTTCTTAGCTTATAATGCTGGTAATTTTGGAGTAGTAGGTATGACTCAATCATTAGCCAGAGAGCTTGGTAAGTATAATATAAACGTAAATGCAGTTTGCCCTGGAGCTGTTGATACATCCAGAATGGATGTAGTAAGAGATAATTGGGATCAAA
>Ga0310343_10001586_pt1 | contig 11711 bp, 8 predicted proteins | sample HC15DNA2025_MG_FD_203519 | JGI IMG/M metagenome (GOLD analysis project Ga0310343, IMG submission 203519) | Marine microbial communities from station ALOHA, North Pacific Subtropical Gyre - HC15-DNA-20-25_MG | ecosystem: Environmental > Aquatic > Marine > Oceanic | place: Pacific Ocean: North...
CCTCGAAACTCTGCTATATTTAGTCCGTTGGACGCCATGCTTGTACCGAGGCATCCGCCGGTGGACGCTTCTCCCCGCTGGCGTAAAAAGGGGATATAGTCAGTATGAGTTGAAGCGCCAGTGGGGCTAACTACGGTTACTATGTCTAATCCTGGTACCACGGTACCTACCGTAGGTACGGTACCGTGGTACAACTAGTACGGCAATTGTATAACGTCGCATGTGATCGCACCAATGAAACTAATATGATGACACAGAGGCAATGCGAGCCTGTATCTGCGGTCACAACGCAACCGGCGAATACACCTCCATCACTGGGTTTACTTACCGAAGTAGAGCATCGTCAATTAAATTGTGTCCCAGCGTCAGGCGTGGCGAAATCGAGGACGGAACGACTGCAAACACAGCTAAGTGCTCTTGGTCGCCAAGAATTGTGTTTATCCCCCACATCCATGCTCTCAATTTCAAACTATGAACACCATGTAGTCACAGAAGCTAGTCTCAAGTATCCTTTCTTGTACGACTCTGTGAAACGTACAGGAAAAGGTCATGCACAGCAGAACATACCGGATAGCCGTAGGCTGCAATCTACGGAGCTATCGGCATTGGCGGCTGAAATGAATCTAGCAACAAAACCAAGACTTTTGAGCATTGAGTCCTCATTTGGGACTTCACCAAGCAAGTCTGACTCACGTGTCTCGTGGTCGTTTGCATTTGCTAGTGTAGTGTGCTTACGTAGGTTGAAATCAGGTCCGAGGTACAGACATGTACTACGACGCGGTCATGTTAGGATTTCGAAGCCGCTTTTTATCGAGAAAATGGGAAGAGCCAAGGCGAGTCCATCCGTGACCATTCAATGTGCTGCTCGACGGTGGCTTGCTTGCATTGAGATGCACAACCAAGCAAAGCTACGAACATTGCAGGCCAGGCGCGAACACTGTTCACTGATTCAGCTCATAAGAGTCAGGCAGATGGCAGTTGATACTGCACAGAAAACTGCTCGCAAGACCATGTCAAGATCGTCAGCGCAGCAACATTCTGAGTACACCAATGCCTTGGCTATTTTACAGTATTACGCTCGTGGTCGTGTTGGAAATCTCACCCTGACCAAGTTGCGTCAAGGAAGCTTGATATTGATGTCGACAGTTCTCTTGATACAGTGTCATTGGCGAAGAAAGCAGAGTTACAAAAGCGCTGGCATAGCACGTGTGACAGCTCTTTCGATGAAACTTACACAATTTGTCCAGGGGCGATCTCTTGGGCAGCGGAAAAACTTCCAGACTCATGGTGCTGTCGTTTCACTTCAAAAGTATTGGCGAAAGCGCGCACAAATGCGCCAGCTACGGTTCAAGCATGATTATCTTCGTGAGCTCAGTGCCAATGTTATCCGCGGTTGTATTTTGCGTTTGATCTCTCGCACACAGCGTCGCCATCGCCGTTTGGCAGACAGGACCGTCCGTTAGCTAGAGTCTTAAAGTCGTCCTTTTATAGAAAATGACATTATAGAAAATGACATCATTGCTTCGCGCAGGTAACTCATATAACAGAATTGATCGCGATTAATGTCCAAACGCTATATCGTCGGCGGGCCGCAATGCTAGTCGTAAAGCAGATGCACCTCGATGCTCGTGTTGATGTTATGGCACGGCACAAGTATCGTGTTCAACGACTAGCGTCTTTACGAACATTTATAGCAGATAGCAATTCGGTAAGTACATATCCCAATCAATGGAGACGCTCTGTGGTTCGAGCATACAGACAATTTCTCGTGGCGTCTGCAAGCGCTGGCGTCCCCTGTAGGATAGCTGGAAGATCCACCAGATTATTGGCTGTTGTCAAAGTTGGGGCTATTTACCGAGCCTACTCCTGTGCCTCACGTGTACAGTCGAGGTTGCTGCAACAGCGACTTCGTGACAGCGCTGCAGACGCAAAAACACAGAGAGGCTATGTTGTTGAACTACAGCAGTGTGCGCGCGCGTGGTTGGCTCAATATCATGCTAGAAGAAAATACTTGAATCATTCTAGCATCACAATTCAGAGGTTTGCTCGCGGTAAACTAGGGCGGCGACGAATTTATCATATTCGTAAAAAGCTCGCTGCTGTAATTTCCATTCAGGCAACTGCACGCAAAGCTGCAGCTACTAAAACATATCATCCCCAACTTCGATGGCTGCAGCAGCTCAAAGTCCCCACTTCAATCCTCCAGAGTCAAGTTCGTCGACTTAAATCTATTGTATTGGCTACGAAATTGCGCGAAGCTGTAGTCTTTGATAACGAAAAGATCCTTAGAGCACACAAAAACCTCTGTTACTGTCGCCAAATCGTGCGTACTGAGCTTTGCATTGAATCATATAGAGGCCGCGCCAAGTACCGAGGAGAGTTTCAAGCTATTTTTGCGAAGTACTGTCGTAAAATATCGACGTCAAAACAAAGTTTTTCAACTCATTCATGCATCAAATTACTAGGTGTGCACCCAGCTGTCGAGTTAACCTCGAGTAAGCGGCAAATGCAGCCACGCGCGATCTCCCAAGATATCACGGTGCGAGGCAGAACGCTTACGGAAGACAACAGTCAGTTGGTACAGCAAGCCCATTGCTATGGTGCAAAGATGTCCGCGTCAGAATTTACTCGGCTATTCAAGGACACTTCTGGGGCGGTTGTTGGTTTCAGTCGGCCTTCAGCCAAAGAAAGGTCATACAATGGAATAAAAACCAGCGATCTTGAAGTAATTTTTGCTCGTGAAAAACGCCATGGTGAGAAGTGCATTACATTTGATATCTTCTTGGCACTCAGCATCGTATGAAATTCGCGCGTATTAGTGCTAATGTGTGTTATGCCCAGGTTTGCCTGGAAGAAGTCTGCACACAGCTAAATCTCAGTGGAGAAAGTACCATGGGGCGTCTAGCTGATGGTCGCTTTGAAAAGGTGCTTTCTATGCTCATTCATGTATGGTTACAGGAAAGTTGGGCACTTGATATAAGATATGCTCTCGAAGCACGTGTGGATAGAAAGCTTGAAACAAGCGTAACATCCTTACAGACGTTCGCTCGTTCGGTTGCTGCTCGTTATTATGTGATCGCCAAAAAGAAAACGCACTACAATGGTGTGCATTCACGTGCCACAGCAGGTGCCGCTATTTTTATCCAAACGCGGCTCGCACGCGGTCCTGCTGCTCGTGCACGTACGGTTGTGATGGCCCTGCGTGCCTTTAAAAAATACGCAGTGGATGATAATGAGATGCATCAGTACTCTATTCCATGCAACGAACTGAGCCATGGCTCCACCTTATGTTACTGGGCTTTTGTCGGTCTAGAGAGTGAAAATTCTCGTAGCAGGTCCATTCGAAAGGCGACACATACCCGAGTCGCATGGGCGAAACCTAAGCTTCTGCGTAATGCTGACGTACAAAAGATCTTGCGCAGACCTTCTCTTCGAACTGCGTTCATTGTTGATTGTGCCTTTTGTGGGATCAGGGCTGCAGAAAAAGTATGCCTTGACTCATGCGCTGACCCGTTTTTTACGCGTAGCATATAATCAAATTGTGAGAGAAGGCTATTGCGCCTTTGTAGGTACTGTAATGAATGTTGGGATGCAGTCCATCGCCGCGGGAAACGGCAGCAGCATGCCTTTCGTGCCATTGTAATATGCGTGGACTGTGGTGGTAGGCAACCTGCCAGTCGCATCTGTAGTACCTGCTCGGCATCTGAGGGTTGCATTGTCTCTCTCTGTGACGTACATTAATCTGTGCCGTGATTTGTCTTTTGGATCACTCACAGCATATGAGCCAGGTATGTTTTCATAGTCGCCATGCTTTGTGCTTGCAGCAAAATCACTCACAAGACAATGCATTGAGCGATCAGAGACTGAGATCTGATGCACTCAGGCCACACCGTTGGACACCTCTTGTTCAGCCGTGCACATTCTGTGGTAATTTTGCAGCTAGGTGGCTGTGTCCGCCATGCAAGGAGTCTTATTGTGCTGACTGCTACTCACAACTTCACGGGCGTGGTGCAAGTCTGGCACACGCATGTAATCGCCTGGGCTACTACACGGCAGAGGATCAGCTCCGTGACGAACATTTCTTCCGAGCAAGCGCACGGCGCTCCATCGAACGCCATAAGAAAGAACTGGCTCGTAATTCTGAGCCCATATTGCGCAAGCAAGCAGCACTAGCGATCCAAAGATCATATCGCGCCGCGAGTGGACGTGCCTTGGGTCGCAGCTGGCTTCGATCGGCAAGGGCAAAGCAATCTTACCAGCAACGGCAAACTCACTATTCGAAAAGCTTGTGCATCCGTCGGATCCTTGGGCTTACTAGTCATACATTATTGCCACATGATGCTAAGGAGCAGATTGCAATGGAAAGGACATTATTCTGGAAGTGCCAGCCAGCGAAACATAGTAACCATACTCATAATTCATAAGATGCAATTCAGGCGCGCACGCGCTCGATACTTTATCCTTCAAAATTGCACAGATGCCTCCCTGAATGGCGATTTGCCCACTGATCCAAAGAGGATCCAGGGACAGGGCTTTGGAATTGGCAGTACTGGCGAACTTGCAGATCAGGCATCTTTTGGCGGGGTTCGGCTACCAGGTCGCGCTTTCCCAGTTGAAGGTACCAAGCACGTCAATGTATCACATGACCTACGCAAGTTGTTGCGGCCAGGTGATCGAATCCGCATCGGAAGTAGCCTTTGTCGCCTCCACAAAACTCATCCAGGAGCAGTCGATAGAAATAGCCTACAGCTACGGTTCTGTTGGGTTAAGCCGGACATAGGTGCTACAGGCTTGTGTCTATATCGTTTACCACCTCAGGGACAAGCAGGTAAAATGTGGACAATGATTGGGCGCATCATGTATGAGAATCAGCTCACACAGATCCTGATCAAAGGATATTGCGGCTTTCATTTCAAAGTTTGCGAGTATCAACGAGTGTGGGCAAAGAGGCTGCATCATAGGCTCCCCAAAGTCGCTAGTCAACTCCAAAAGTGGTCCGCTCAGCATGAGGGAATTCAGCAGCGGGTCCAGTGGTGGACAATGGACTGGCAACAAGTTCTCGAGTCTCGTCGTAGGAAAGCAGACAGGTCGTAAAGATTCGTCTTCCGTATTCCCAATTGAATAAATAAATAATTAGAAATCGAGGATGGAGGAGGCAGGAGGCAGGCGAGGCATAACTACACATCACGCCGCGCCAGATCCCGCGCCCCCAGGCTTCCCAGGAGCCGCTGGCACACTCCAGCTGTGGCATGCCAGTGGATCATTGCATGGATCCCTTCCGACGCGTGATCGTGACGGTCACCCCGAGCTTGAGGTTGTTGGTGAACATAGAACCAGGCTCCTGTGAGAGAGTAAGGGGAAGGCTCAAGTTAACCGTGACTGACTTGAATTTCACTGGCGACTGGAGCCTGAGCCGCATGATGATGTTGCGGTTGCCCCTCCCGGGGCCGAGTCACTCACTGGCAGGCTAGCCGCACTGGCAGGCTTCTACAGGCGAGGCCGCACTGGCACCCAGTTCCGTAGATCGCACCGCGTATAAGCATCCAGAATGCACTGCCATAAGCTACCTACGGTACTAGTAGGGATCCGGCATGTCAGTATAAATCTTTGTAAGAGTAGTAAGAGTAGTCGGCGCTAGTTGGCGCAGCATGGACTTGGGAGATTTGTGGAGCTGGGACAAACATAAGTTGGGTTGTAAGATCCGTGTTGAAACTCATAATCCTGCGCTTGACGAACTTAGGGAGACAACAGCAGCGGATGGATGCAGGCGCGAAAACAACGTACGGACGACAGCTAGTTCTATCGAAGTATCCAATTCACCGGCTGTGTTGGTGGGTAATCAACATGATTCGCAGCGCACGATGTCAAACACTCGTAAGAATATCTACAAGAAGTTTTTTGAAATTCCACGAAGTCCACCAGCCAAAATTATTCTTGACATGCAAAAAGAACGGCTCAGGCTCAACTTGTCGACGTCGGCTTATGCACCACCACATTCACTGATGAAGACTCGGTCTGAAGAAAAGTCTATCCTGTCACCGAAATTGTACCAGCGCCAACGAGAATGGGAAGTCCAATCTGACGTCAACTCCGGTGACCTCTTGATGATGACGCAAGATGGTCACAGCGGCAAAGTCATACATCATGCCAGCCGTGATGCTCATCACACAAAGCACAAACTCCAGAAGCAGGCCAAGCCGATATTGAACCAGATGCACTTATCTTATAAATCTAGTACGCCAAAATGTGATGCACAGGAGGACTTTGCTGGCGTGGAGAATGCATCACAACTAAAGGACGAGCCAGATGCACAGAAAGCTAAACTGGACTGCGTCAATTCTATTGCGGCGTGGTCAGCTCATGGCGAGAATGTTGCGCGCTTAGCTGAAGAAGGCGCTGTGCCTGGAATCCTGATGTTATCACAGGACGAGAATGAGAGTGTGCGCGGAGCATGTGCTACTGCCTTTGGACATATGTCACGACACGCTGAATTATGTGAGCAGCTCATGAAGCACAACGCTGTGCCTGTGATCTCCGACCTTGGTATCAACACCATAGATGCCACAATCTCCCGTGATTGCACCTTAGCCTTAGTTAATTTGACCACCGTAGATGGAGTTGAAGCAAAACTGGTTGAAGACGGGGTTGTGGTATCTTTTCTAACCCTTATGAACCAGCACGAAATACATTCGGAAGCATGTAGTTATGGTCTTTTCAATTTGACTTGTGTAGATCAGCCCTACATGCATATAGAGCGTGTGATCAAGGCCTTTGTGTCACTGGCAACAAGCACCGACGCAACAGTAAAGCACATCTGTGCAGCAGCTCTCTGCAATCTCTCAGACATTAAGCCTATTCGCTCTAGGATAGTTGAGGAGGGTGTAGTCCAAGTTGTTGGACTTTTGGCGAGAGGAGCCGAGGCTAGGACAAGACGGGTCTGCGCTATTGTTTTGCATTCGCTTGCGTCCACAAGAGCATGCCGCGCTGATATGGTAACAAAAGGCGCAGTGCAGATTCTCTATGCGCTTTCTTCGGACGCTGACACAATTACACTACACTACATTGCGTCTGCTACCACTCGCCTGGCCACGGATGCACAAAATCTCCCCAGGCTTGTGCACGAGGGTGGTGTAACTGCACTGTGCAATATTTGTCTTAGATGTCCACAAGATATTCCAACTACAAAACTCTGTGCTTCCGCACTTTGCCTTCTTTCACAACAAGCAATCGGCCGACAGGCCATAGTCCAGGAGGGCTGTGTGCCTGCTCTTGTTTCGTTGTTGCACGAGTCTTCCGATTTGTCTACCATTCAGCAAGGACTCTATGCCCTTACCACTCTCCTCGCGGATGAAAATAATCATGAACAAGTGCTGGGCCAGGGTGGTATAGCTGCCGTTATTGAGCTTTGTGGTCATGCATCGCCAGTAATCCGTGAGGCCTGTTCTCTGGCATTGTTCAATTTTTCCTGCGGCAAGGCTCCCCACGAGAGGGGCATTTCTGCGTCTGCGATTCCAGCCATTATTGCTTTATCGAGGCTGCCTGAACCCCGAACACGTATGCGCTGCGCGGCTACACTTTGCAAGCTTGCCGCATTTGAGGCTAATGTTAGTCTCATGGTTGATGAAGGTGTTGTATCAGCTTTTATTGATATGCTTCAAACTGGAGATCAGGATATTGTTAAGCATTGTTGTGTAGCCCTTTGTCGTCTCGCCCACGAAGGCTCCTCTGCAGTCACTATTACTGAAGGTGCGGTGCCAAAGGTAATCGCCGGGTGTGGTGGAGAGTCCGATCCCACAACCCGCATATCTTGCTGTGCAGTTCTGTCCGCTGTGTCTGCACACGAGCCATGTCGTCGCCCTCTTTGTGCCATGGGGACACTCGAACCTCTCATTTCACTGGCTCGTGATCGCGGGGCGGATGACACAACACGGCTTAGATGTGCCGTGGCATTTGCCAATTTGTCGCACGAGCCCGCCGTGCAGGGCGAAATGGTGACGGCGGGGGTCGTGCCAGTTGTTGCGGAGTTATCAAATTCGTACTGCGAAGAGAATCAGTTATATTGTGCTCGAGCACTTTGCAATCTTGGCTGTCATTCAGGATCCGAGCAGGCCATCGTTGAACAGGGGGGCGTGACTGCTCTCATGATGATTTGTATGGTTCGTGCAGTGTCGCATTTTACCAAGCAAATTTGTGCAAAAGCTATTCTAAATCTTGTGTGTGCACCTCTCGTTATTAAAGATTGGCTGCCACAACTTGCCGATGAGGGTCTAGTGCAGGCTGTGTCAGTTCTTTCGCGTTTGCCTGAAGAACAGACAATGGGCGTTTGTGCATCAATCTTTTGCACAATATCAGCCCATGGTCTTGTTGGCAGGCAGCTTCTTGTTAAGCGCAGGTCCACTCTCAAGGACATCTTCAGTTTGATGCGCTCAAGTGATAAGGCCACCCAGACTTTCTGCGGTAAGGCAGTATTTAATTTGCTTGGCCATGCCGACTCCCAGACCTATGCTGTCCAGGCTGGTGCAATTCCCGTCCTTTCAACTCTCTGTACCCTGGGAGAGCCCGAGGTGGAGACTGCGGCAGCGGATATTTGTTTACTACTCTCGGGAGAGGCGGCCTATCGCCAGGAGATTACTGAGGCAAATGTGGTGCCGGCTTTAATTGAAAGTGCTAAATCTCCAAACCCTGCGACCTGCCAGTCAAGCCTCCGCGTTCTTGCGCACTTGGCATGGTGGAGCCACATGCGCACATGCATCATTCACGCAGAAGTGATGCCTACGCTTGCTTCTCTAATTGAACAGACGCCTAGCATTGAACCAGGGGATTTATTAACCGAGAAATTGATTCTGCATATTATAACATATATTAGTTGTGTGTCAGAGGAATATAAAGTCATGCTTGTCCAAAATAATATTATCCCTCTGCTCGATATCCTGTTCTGTAGATTAAGTTCGTCCGGAGACATAGCATGTGCTTTGCACGCTCGTAAATTTATTGCCATGTCAGTTCGATCCTTGACCGCTTCCCAAGGCGCCATTAACAAGCTCGTCGGGGACGGTGCCATAAGACTTGTCTGCAACATTATGTGTGCTGGGGAAGATACAAATTCAGATGTTTATGAGAACTGTGCAATATCATTATATTCGGTTGCTCAAACACAGTACTACAATGATGTATTGTTGGAGCAAGGTTTACTGAAAGCAATCTCAAGGCTAGCACAGCACCCAGAGTGCTTTGGAATTGCTGCGTCAATCCTGTATTTATTGTCCAGTGACCCACAACATCGTGAGCTAGTTGTTCTAGACTCTGGTGCACGCAACTTGCTTTTTGCCATTGCGGACCAACCAACCCACTCCAAATCAGCCATCCAGTTTTGCGCTCAGACCTTATTCTGTCTGTCGCGGTGTGCGGCAGAATCCCGTGAGGTACTTATCTCTGCTGGTCTTGTTCCTCTCTTGCTCCGCCTTTCTGGACATGATGATGAGAAAGTTGCCTCCCCTTGCTCTGAGGCTTTAAGAAATCTGAGCTCTGAGGGATCTAGTGCCATTGAGGAAGGGACTGTTTCTAGACTCCTCGCAGAGGCACTATCTTATCCCCGCGAAAGAAAGAGCGCAGCCATCATTGACGTTTCTCCGGCCAAGGTTTCTGCAAGGCCGCTTGTTTTGGACAATTATGGTCCCTCTAGTGATATTTTATGTCATCTCTTGATCCAAAACTTTAAGCCTTTTACAATATCTATCATAAAAATGATAGGCGGGGTCGCTGGCTCTGGCCCAGCACCTCCCGAACCCCCAGAGATGGATGTTCATGATCCTGCCAATCACGTTCCTTTTGACGGCACTGATAACACGGACGATGATGAAAATATAGGCGCTTCAATGATGTTTGCAAAGATGAACACGGAATCTCTTTCCATTTCAAACCATCAGCAACTGATGTTGCAATGATTAGAGCTCACCCTTATAATTGCGTACCTCTCCATCCATAAAAAATATAATGTTTGACATTATAAGCTTACCAGGGGTCCGTTTCAGTGCCCAAGGCCGTCCGAGTCCGGAAGGCTGCATAGGAAAGGGAGACGTGTAATCTGTGGGCCCCACCCCAACCCTCCCCCCCATCCGAGCAGTCCCCTTCGTTTTCGAGGCTAAAGCGGCAGCGTCGCGGCGCCCGCGGGTTGGCCCTGGAAGGCCCCAGGGCACGAACCCGCGCGGCGCGGCTTGAGCATACCCTGGCTCGCTTCTGTCCACTCCTTTGACTAAAGTACCGTTCTAGCCCGTATAAACAGTGGTTTTCTTGCTAAAGTTAAACGGGTTTTATGCACTTCAAAATAACTTAAATAAGCTCAGCAGTGGCGTCCGTTGGAGACGCTGTCTGCGGGAGAAGAAAATTCAATACAATTCATAATCGATCATACAGAGGGTTCTAAGAAGACTAATAGTAGCGGCTGGGAGAGCTATGGCGATTTCCAAACATTATTTTTATGGATGGAGAGGTAGAATTTTGCGGGTCGTGTTGCGGGCAGCACTCAATGTAGGTAGGTGTTTCTATACCAGCGACCTGGAGATCTTTTCGCTGTCGCGCACCGCTTAAGAACCTCGCGGAGAGCAGCAGCTCCTGGGCGCTCCGAGCCGGAGACCACCAAGACGGCTGCCTTTGGACGCACGTGCTTATAGCACGACACAACCGAGTGCCCAGCACCTTTTTACGATTTCACGCAAACACTATGGGTGTCCCGCGCCAAGAGAGCATACGCCAAGAGGGAAAATGGGACAAGAGGATGAGGGCCGGGAGGAGCCTGAGAGCCCGAGGCCTATCTACGAGGCCGGGAGGAGCTGGCAATTTCTCCCCCCAAGCCCCCTTTGGTACCCGTGGCATCAGTAGGATGCGCAAACACGGCAGCTTTATAGTAGAATGGCCCAAATAACTTGAAATAACAAAGTACCTTGAATAACTTGAATGATAAAGCCGCCGTCCCGTCATCGTGACGGTGAACTTCAATGAAATAAATAAATAAATAAAGAAAGAAAGAAAGAAAGAAAGAAAGAAAGAAAGAAAGAAAGAAAGAAAGAAAGAAAGAAAGAAAGAAAGAAAGGAAGGAAGGAAGGAAGAGACTCTCGGTCCAAACTTGAATAAATAAATAAATAAATAAATGATAATAAATCAGTCACGGTCAGGATACCCAACCGGAGCTTCGAAATAGCAGTAAGATAACGGCCCGGGTACAACGGATTTTTCTCCCGGGGGTAATTTGTCCCCCATAACCAAACGACAGCGATATTCACCAGTCAATTGCCGTGCGAGGGGGCGAGCTGAGTATAATCTCGAGTGAAATTGCGCGTTGCGGACACGCTGCATGCGGCAGCGAGACGCCTGGCGCATGGGCCGTCATTCCGGTTCGCGTGAGCTTCGCAGTTCGGTAGAATGTGAAGCACCCCGGGCACCCGAAGGATGATTCGCAGTAAGCCTGAGTTCCCCGGGCCCCTTAGACTATTGATTGGGAGGCGCTACAGCCCCCGATTACTAGCCGGGCCCTTCAGTTTGTTGAAGCCACATTGCTATTTTTAAAGTACTCAGAGCATTTCGCTCCGTTTCTCGCTCTTGCAAGGCGGCTGCCCCAGTTGCAAGTGCACATCCCCGTTAGCTCGCGGGCGTCTTCGTGCGAGTATTTGTGACCGCCATGTGACCATGACCCCCGGGCCATTGTCAACCTGAGA